>Ga0123356_10003362_pt1 | contig 16801 bp, 16 predicted proteins | sample TergutEmb28metaG_2_FD_92546 | JGI IMG/M metagenome (GOLD analysis project Ga0123356, IMG submission 92546) | Embiratermes neotenicus P3 segment gut microbial communities from Petit-Saut dam, French Guiana - Emb289 P3 | ecosystem: Host-associated > Arthropoda: Insects > Digestive system > Gut ...
ACCCCAAATCCCCGCTGAAAGCTCCTCCGCTTCGCTCCGGACAACAGCGCCCCAAGGGTAGCCAACTTGACGAAGCCGAACACTATCTTCGACAATCATCCCCGCCAGCGTCGCTTCGCTCCGGCGGCTGTTCGCCTTCACCGGATACACCGTTCGGCTTCCTCTGGAATTAGCGTTCACCATCACTGGAATCCCCATCCCATGATTGTGATCAAGCCGAGGTTCAAAGAAAGAGGTCTCGCCTGGAAGGGCTGGCATGCCTACCGGCGAGGACTGGCTACGAACTTGCATGCCCTGGGGGTAGACGATAAAACGATCCAGGTGATCCTCAGACACGAAGACGTAAGCACGACGCAGCGCAGCTACATCAAGACTCCGCCGCGAATTGTGACCGACGCCATGGCAAAACTGGAGGCGGAAATCGGCCCGTGTGTGACACTTGTGAGACAGGCCGACGGCTCCGTCATGGTAAACTAAAGAAAACAAAGCTAAAGCCGACGTAGCTCAGTTGGTAGAGCAGCCGATTCGTAATCGGCAGGTCATCGGTTCAAGTCCGATCGTCGGCTCCACTATAACCCCTTTGATGGGGCTAGTTTACGAATTCAGACGTTGCATCCGAATCCGGTTTTACTGTCCGTTTAGTGTCCGTTAAGCTGTCCTGAAGCAATTCCCTTCGAGCTTTTCCATCGCCGCGACGACGTCGGAGCTCGCGCTCTTCACGTAGTAGCCGAGCGTGACGCTGTCGTTCGAGTGCCGCAGAACCGCAGAACCGCACGTACCATCTGCCGTTGAAAGTTGACGATGGTTCCTTTCTGTTTACGTTGTCGGTGTTTTTTCATTTATCCGTTTCTCTCGTTTTCCCTCTTTCGTTCGCGGGCTTGCGCGGCCAACTTCGCTATCCGGCTCAATTCAGGAGCCGATAGCTTCGCGGCCCGCGCCTTCCCGCCCTTGCTGGGCCGTGGTACGCCCTTCAAAGCTAACGCAAGCAGTAGAGCCGGGTACGCATAGAAATGCAGCGAGGAAGGTCTCGAACTCGATCCAATTCGACCCTAGAAAGCCGCTGAATCCAGTGTGCACGGCCATCGCACCCCAGCGTGCTGCTTGGATGAGCCAGAGAGCAAACACAATAAACATCGCTGCCAAACCCGCACCGTTGCGCCAAGTCGGCAATTGTATCCGGACTAGCCTTTTCGCGCTTCCGACCGTTCGCGCGAGATCGCCGTGCGCTTGGCGCTTGGCTCGCGTCATGGCCTCAGTGACACCGATTTCCGCCCGACAAACTGCCGCGCCAACGCGCAGCAGTTCAATGGGATTTAAGGTGCCAGTCCCGGGTGGCAGGATCTAGAACAAAATAAAGGTTCTTCCTGGCATTCAATTTTGCCAGGATTGTGCTATCCATCGTTTCTGTCGGAATTGGACGATTTTGGGGAGATCGGGTGCGGTGTGAGTGGCAAGCCCGTGTCGGCTTCGGCGCTGCTTCACTACTAGCTTCGGTGAAGCGGATTGGTTCTCGACCTGGCTAGCGATCTCGGGAGAAGAGATCGTGCGCGTAACCCGCGACGGCGCGCGATTGCGTATCGACGAAGCCGCCTGAGACTGAGGGCTTTGAGAGCGCTCACTTGGTGTCTGTCGTGGCTTTGTGGCTGGATAGTACAACAGCCGAAGCCTGCATGCACTGATCGCGTCGAGGCAGTGTAATGACCCGACCAAGATCCGGTCCCTAAGAATAATCGCACGAGGTTAGATTTGTAACGGTTTCTGTAAATCGATCGCAGTAAACGGACAAACCGGAAGTCAATTGGCGTTGACAGGCGATGGCGCTCAGAATCCCCCCGGCCAGCCGCATTCTGAGTGAAGTGGGGGATATTTCAACAATTGACCAACGGTTTCATGGCTTCCGAGTAGCCGACAATTCGGGAGTTGATGGCGACAAGCGCGTTTCTCTTCAATAATCGCCCTAGCCAAGAAGCGATCCTGATGTGCGATTGACGAACAAGAAATAGATCCCCCGCTCGAAAGCGTGAGAAACAGTTTTGTCAGTCATGATTGATACGAAGGAATATACTAATCCCGCTTTGCCAGTATTCCGATGAATCGACGTGAATTCCTCCACACCACTGCCTTCGGGTTGGCTGCGGCCACCCTAGCGCCGGCGCAAGAGTACGATCGCGACAAACGTCGACGAGTTGGTTTGATCGGTTGTGGATGGTATGGAAAATCGGATCTGTTCCGGCTGGTGCAGGTATCGCCGGTCGAGATCGTCTCTTTATGCGACGTCGATTCGCAGATGCTCTCGAACGCTGCCGACATGTCCGCCGCCCGGCAGCGTTCCAAGAAGAGGCCTCGCACCTACTCAGACTATCGAGAGATGCTTGCCGAGAAAGATCTGGACTTGGTGTTGATTGCACCGCCCGACCACTGGCATGCCCTGATCATGATTGAAGCCGCAAAGTCTGGCGTGGACGTCTGGGTTCAGAAACCGATTAGCCACGACGTTCTGGAAGGCAAGGCCATGCTGGCCGCTGCCCGCCAAAACAATCGCGTTGTCCAGGTTGGTCTGCAACGCCGTAGCACGCCTCACCTGGTCGAGGCAAAAGAGCGCTTCATTGACGAGGGTAAGCTCGGGAAGATTGCGCTTGTCGAGATCTACTGCTACTACCACATGCGCGCGACGGCAAATCCCCCGGATACCACGCCGCCGGCGAATCTGGATTACGATGCCTGGACTGGTCCTGCTCCAATGCGGCCTTATAACAGCTTGGTTCATCCCCGCGGCTGGCGCGCATTTATGGAGTATGGGAACGGCATTGTGGGTGACATGTGTGTCCACATGCTTGACATGACACGGTGGATGCTCGGATTGGGCTGGCCGACGAAGATTGATTCCACCGGTGGAATTTTTGTCGATACGAAGAGCAAGGCCAACATTTCCGATACCCAGACAGCCACCTTCGATTTCCAGGACCTTCGAGTCGTGTGGCAGCACCGCAGTTGGGGCGAGGCCGCAGATCCGAATTATCCATGGGGCGCTACATTCTACGGCGACAGTGGAACGCTAAAGGTGAGCGTGATGGGATATGACTTTATTCCGGTCGGCGGCGGACAGCCTGTTCATAAAGACGTTACCTACGAGTTGGAACAATACCCCGAAGATAAGACTGAAAAGGAACTCGAGAAACACGTCGCGCCCGCCATCCGGCACCATATGCAGAACTTTCTTGCCTCTATCGACGCGCGTAGCCATCCAGTCTCCGACATCGAGCAGGGCTACATTTCAACCGCGTCGTGCATCTTGGCGAACAACTCGATGAAACTGGGCCGAAGCCTGGCGTGGGATCCTGAGAAGCAGCTCGTGGTCGGAGATTCCGAGGCAAATGCACTGTTGCGCCAGGAATATCGCGCGCCTTATACGCATCCTGAAGCTTAGGACAGACTTGCGATCGCGGTTTGTGGCTTGCTCATTCCCTCTCAAATCTGAGATCAACGAACTCCCTCCAGCACCCCCCCAGGGGCCGTCCTCGGGGACTCGACGCGCTCAGGGAGCAACAGAGAGTGGGCGGTTTGTGAATGGTCATGTGATGGAGGGCCCCGAAAAATCACTGTCCGTTAAGCTGTCCGTTAAGTGACTAACGAGGTCACTTTTGATGACTTTTCATGCTCTAGCGCGCCTGTAAGTCATTGGGGGACGTAGAGAGACGTCGTTCTCTTCAATTCGTAATCGGAAGGTCATCGGTTCAAGTCCGATCGTCGGCTCCACAATTTGTTTAGAATAGCTTACGGAATTAAGGCGTTGCATCCGAATCCGGTTTCACTGTGCGATTAGTGAAGCGGTTCCCCTCGAGCTTTTCCATCGCCGCGGCATGACCCTTTCGTGAACCAGGCGCTCGCCTAGCAGGCACTCGCTCTATGGGTGGCGCGGCTGTTCCGGTATGGTCGCGGCAGATTCTGAATCTGCGATACGGCCGCAGCACCCGACTCCAATCTGACCCGTATGTCTGGTACGAGCGGCGGTAGGAGCGCGAATCATCAACTAATGGAGACCATTTACGCGCACAACAGTTGCTCCCAAGAGGACCCGAGCAGCATGAGCAGCATGCGGTCGTCTTGCTTTGGTCCCAACAAATGACTATTATGACCATAACGGATTGGTTTGAGGGAGACCCGTATGAGCATCCACACATGGACCGTGGCAGAGGCAAAGGCGAAATTCAGCGAACTCTTGGAAAAGGCGAATTCGGAGGGTCCTCAAAAGATCACGAAGCATGGTCGGACCACTGCAGTGGTGGTTGCAGCGGAAGAATGGGAACGCAAGGCGGAGCGCCAAGGCAATCTGGCTGAATTCCTAGCCTCATCGCCATTGCGGGGTTCGGGGCTCAAGATTAGGTTACTCCCGATGCGCCTGCGCAAGGTCGAGCTATGAGTTTCTTGCTGGATACGAACGTATTATCAGAACCGATGAAAGAGCGCCCCAACTCGGGCGTACTCGAATGGCTTTCTCAAGCGAACGAAGATGAGGTTTTTGTCAGTGTAGTGACCATCACTGAATTACGCTATGGCGCTGAAAGACTCGCTACGGGGAAGCGCCGCGAGCGTTTCGATGGTTGGCTGCGGAGAGATTTGATCCTGCGCTTCGCAGGAAGAATCCTTGCCGTTGACCTGCGGATCGCGAACGCATGCGGCCGGTTGATGGCCCGGAGCGACTCTCTGGGTCGGCCGATTGAGGCTCGGGATGCTTTCATCGCTGCTAGTGCGGAAGTTCATGGACTCACTCTTGTGACGCGGAACACGTCGGATTTCGAGCCCACCCTAAAAGCTATTATCAGCCCTTGGACATAACCATCTGACCAGGTCTCGCCCACTCAGTTTTTTGCTTATTTGCATGTACAACCCACGCTCATTCAAGTTGGAGGCCCAAAACGCGGGAGCCCACTGCCCGAGAATGGCTGGCGAAACAACAGCACAAGGAATGACACGCGCTGACCGGCCCGCGGATGGTGATCACGTCTAAGGTAAACGGATCTTTAGCCAACTCACACGGCCTCCATAATCACCTTTCCGATCTTCGGGTCCCTCTGCGAAAGTCGGTCTATTTGGTGATGGCCAGGCTATTTACGTCTCCGACTTCAGTGTCTGTCAGCAAAACGAACGAATTCGGGACTTCGGTGAGTTCCCCTGTGTTCGGGTCAATCTGGAAAGCAGCCACCCCTACGGCGCAATGAAAACACGCCGGCGTGTCTGAGGTAATCGCCCAGACAAAATCTCCCGTGGGGTCGGCGACCGGCCAGAACCCAGGGCCGCCGCTCGCAACCTGGGCGACAGATCCCGTGCTCTCATCGATCGAATAAATTCCGCAGTCGTCGTACATGAATTTACCGGAACTCGGAATCGTCATATTGGTGACTTGCATGCCGCCGAGCCCACTCGCATTCGGCATGAGGCTGCAGGTTCCGGCGTTGAAAGGCGATCCTGTGAGCGGAGTCAGGGCGCCCGCAACCTGATCGATGCTATAGCCGAAAATCTTGGACGTGTCCATCTCGTCAACCTCATACAAATAGGAATTGGTAGGCGTGATCACGATCGCCCAAGGGTTTTTGACGCTCCCACCGAATGGCGATCCCTCGATCGTAGTCAGTACGCCGGTAGTGGGGTTGATGGTATAGGCGAATATGCCGGTGGTGGTTGAAACGTACAAGAAGCGGTTGGTCTGGTCGATTGCCATGAGGCCGGCGGGCACGACGAATGAGCGTCCGGCCCCACTTCGGAAAGGCGACCCCGTTACGGGAGTTAGGACACCAGTTTCGCTTTGAATACTATAAGCGCTTACTCCGGATGAACCGAACGCGAACACAAACTTGCCCTGGTTATCGACAACGTCCGCGTACATGAGTTTTCCGGAGAAGTAAGAGCCGAGGCTCGAGAGCCCTCCATTTGAACGGTTGATGCGATATACAAAAACCCCGCCCGGTGTTCCATTGAGAGCCTGCGCGGCTTGGAAGAGGAATGAACCGGAAGGATCAATCGCCAAGGTTTGCGGGTACTGATCGTTGGCGGGAGTGAAAGGTCCCGGAGGCAAGGCGCTGGGAGCCATTAACTTTCCGCCCGGCTCAATGGTCAACGCAGCCGGCCCGCTGTTGGGGGCGGGATTGGCATAGAGAAATCTGGCCGCGCTGGTTTGAGCGGCTGCGCCGGTACCCGCTCCGAAGCCGGAAATCGACGGCCCCACACTCGATCCTGAAGAGCCGGATCCGCCGCCCGAGACCGAACCAGAGCCCGAACCGGGTGAACCTGAGGTACTTCCTGAAGAGCCGGATCCGCCGCCTGAAACCGCACCCGAGCCTGAGCCGGATGAACCTGAGCTACTTCCTGATCCATTGGGCTTGCTGGTTGAGTCCCCGCAATGGGTTAATAGAGTGACGCCTGTGAACAATACGAGAGATAGGGGAACAATTCTTGCGAAGTGAGCCATAACTCACCTCCGCGGGTGGCGCAGTGGATTGGCTTCCGAGTGGCTACTTGGATGAAAACTGTTCCGCGGAGTTGCTTGTTGCTTCGACTGAAGGACAGGAGACCCACTCGTCGGGTCGTTCGCCGGGACGCGCCAGGCATCGAGTTTCCCGAGTCCAGAACATCTCAGGACCTGAGGTGGAGCCCAAATGCCGACGCGGGGCGCTGCTCTTCCTCCGGGTTCCTCCCGAACAACCGACAGGTTTTCATGTTTGCGGTCTGGCGTGCTTACCTCCCACTCAGCTTGATTCTGTTCACTTCTCCGGAAGCGCCGAGTTCTGCACGGATGCGAAAACGCATAAGGCGAGCACCCCGGTCCTTCGGGGAGGTGAGAAGGAACTCCCCGAGCAGGACGGACCAGATGACTCGCGTGGTCAACGAGCAAACTCGATGATCGGCGCTTGCCGAATGATCGAACCGAAACGGGACGACTCTATCCTCTCGGATGTAAAGGCGCGCGCGATGAAAGAATGAAATGAATTGAAGGACAGCCGATGAATATTCCTGACATGCTGCTCTTCCAATCGCAAGGCCCAGGGAGCCGGAGTCCCCACCCCGAACCGGTTTTGCCCATGATTGGAACATGAAAGCTTTATGCGCCGCCGAATGGATCTTCGAGCGACGGACTGGTTGGCGTCAGCAACTCCGCCCCGTCGGCCGTTACGTGCATGTTATCTTCGAGCCGCACGCCGAACTCTCCCCGAATGTAAATCCCCGGCTCATTGCTGGTAGTCATATGGGTCTCTAACACCGGGTGGAGCGGCGTGCCGAACATATTGTTGTCGATCAAGTACGGCCACTCGTGCATGTCCATTCCTAGTCCGTGACCGACGCGGTGAGTGAAATACTTGAATCCGGGACCGTAGCCGGCATCCACAATCACTTTGCGCGCCGCGATATCAATTGTTGCGCAGGAGACGCCAGGTTTAGCCGCGGCCAGCGCCGCCTGCTGCGCCCGCTTGACTATGTCGAAGACCTGCCTCATCTTGTCCGTGGGCTTGCCCAACACGAAGGTGCGCGTGATATCCGAGGTAAAGCCTTCGACCCTGCATCCGTCATCCAGCATGATGAGGGTGCCCTCTCGAATGGTCTGCGGCTTTCGCGAGCCGTGCGGCAGAGCGGTGAATTCGCCAATGTTAATGCTGGCTTCTCCTTCAAAGCCAACCCGCTGGTAGCCCGCTTGCACCAGGCCCCGCACGTCAGCCCCGGTCATCCCCTCGTACAGACCCTTATGGACCGCCTCATAAACCGCCAAGGTAGCCTTTCCCGCCAAGCGCAGGCATTCGACCTCGTGATCGGTCTTGATGGACCTGCAGCCAGCAGTCACCGGGGTTGCGCTGACGGTCTCGATTCCGTGTCCGCCGGCCTTGGCGATGCTGTCAGCGAAAACGTACTTCACGGTTTCTTCGATCCCTAATCTCCCGGTGCGGATCCCGCGGTCTTTCAGGCCCTCGATGAGCAGGGTAAAGGGGTTCTCGTTCTCCTGCCAGGTGCGAATGTCGGCATTTTGTACGGGGCCGTCGTCCAGGATCTCCCTCGCACGGTCTTCTTCAAAGGCGGGACACACGATGAACGGGTTCTGCTTGACGGGAATCACAATGGCCCACAGCCTTTCACTCCCGCCGATGCGCGCGTTGGCGAAGTAGAGCGTCGAGGTGCCGCCAGCGAGCACGATGGCGTCAATCTTGTTTTCGGCCATCAACTTCTTGGCCCTCTCGATTCTGGCCAGGCGCTCGTCATTGGTGATCGGCTGAACTTGGGATGTCATGGATCGAAGGGCCGCAATCGAGGTCGGAAGAGGGCCGCGGTTCCCCGTCGCCCCGCTCCGCTGCTCGGACTCCTGGGCCAGGGCGGGCGACAGCCACTTAGTTCTAGTGAAGGTCGCTGCAGTGGGCCCTGCTCCGGACAGCCAAATAAAGGAACGCCTTGTTGCCATCGGATCCACCTTTACCTTTCCGAGCAACTCAGTAACGGAGCCCCGAATGACCTCAATGGGCCTCTCTTGCGGCTCCAGATGACATTTGCGATCTTGCTGATTCCGTCGCCTTCCAGCACTGCTTCTGCACATCCATCTTTAGGCTAATGCCCAGAAGTGATTGTTATCGAGTCGGAATTGTCAGCGAGATCCTGACCCGCCCGGCATCGCTCGTGCCGCTGGCCGCGAGTCGACATCCCAACTGCCCCGCAGGCGTTGCTGTTCTTCATGGATAGACTGAAGGATCGTTAGTCGGCCGTTCTGGTTCCTAAAGAGTAGACAAAACTCACTTTCCCGAAGGGGGAAATTTACCCGTTGCCGGGTCTTACAGAGTTGAATGCGGCAATATTATTGACAATACAACCTCTAATATCAAGCTGAGCGCCATCCCGGCACGTGTCTTTTCCATGCAAGAGTGAAAAAGTTGAGAAAAAACCTCACAACTCTGGTCGTGACCGAAAACAGGAAACGGACGTCGCGGTTGTCGAATTCACTCGCTTCCTTTGATCCCTAACTTGATTGAGCCCGGGAATAAGAAGAAGATTGTATCGGGTCCGCCCGGCACAGGCGGACCGAAGATGACGGCGGCAGATGACGCGCATACGTTTTCACCAGGAACTCGAGGAGCTCAAACAACGCATTCTCGCCATGGCGGCCATGGCAGTGCAGGCGATCGAAGTCGCCGAGAGGGCCTATACGCGACGCGATCTCGCCCTTTGTCAGCGAGTCATCGCCAATGAATCGGCGATCAACCGCACCGAACGCGAAGTGGATGAATTCGCCATCGATTTGCTGGCCATGCAGCAGCCCATGGCCATCGATTTGCGGTTCATTTTAGCAGTCATCAAAATCAATGCCGATCTCGAGCGGGTTGGCGACCAGGCCTTCAGCATTGCACACCGAGTCATGAACCTGATCGAACTGCCGGCCTGCGAACTTCCCGTCGATATCCCCCTGATGGCGTCTCATGTCCGGGCCATGCTTCGAGATGCATTGCGGGCCTTCATGGATGGGGACACCGAACTGGCCAGGCACGTGCTCGAAGCCGATGACGAAGTCGACCGCATCAATCGCGAAGCCTTCGTCAACCTCTCCAGTTCTGTGCGCACCAACCCGGACTCCGCAGTGCAAGCTCTGGACGTGATGTCTGTCGCTCGAAACCTGGAACGGGTCGCCGACCACGCCACCAATATCGCCGAGGATGTGATTTTCTGGATTCACGGGTCCGATGTTCGGCATGGGGCGGGGCAGCACATTGCCGGGAACTGACCGGGTGCCCTGGCGCTGACCTGGACCAGGCGAAGCGGTGTTCCATATTGCAAGAGTTTCTGCCGTCCACATCCCGGGTCAGAGATAGTCCCGGAACGCTTCTGCAACCCGCTTTGGTCGAGGTTATGCAGGCAGTGCGCGCAGAACCACCAATGTCATATCATCGTGCTGCTGCGCACCGCTCACGAAGGTGTCGGCTGCGGTGAAGACGCGATCGAGAATCTGTTGAGCGGGTAGGCCAGTGCAGCTCTCAATCGTTTGCATCAGGCGAGATTCCCCCCACTCTTCTTCGTCCGCGTTCATGGCTTCGCTGATGCCGTCGGTGTAGGCTACCAGAATGTCGCCCGGGGCGAGGGTAACTGCACCCTGCTGATACGGGAAGCTCGGTAGCAGGCCGACGACCGTGCCGCCGACCTCCAGCCGAGCCACACTCCAGCACCCGTCGATGCAGTGAAACAGAATCGGCGGATTATGTCCGGCATTGACGTAGTTGAACTTGCGGGAAGCAGGATCGTATTGGCCATAAAAGAACGTGGCATAGCGATTGGCCGACGAGGCCTCGTAAACCAGACGATTGATGTTGGAGATGGCGGCAGCGAGATTTTCCGGCGCGCGCGTGGCCTCACCCCGCAAGGAGGCTTGGAGGCTGGCCATCATGAGCGCGGCCGCGATGCCTTTTCCGGAAACGTCGCCCACGGCGACGCCGAGATGGCCCTGGGGGAGGGCCAGAAAATCGTAGTAATCGCCGCCGACGCCGAGAGCGGGGCGGCAATGTCCGGCATAGTCGAGGCCCGCTGTTGCCGGCAGCGTCTGCGGGAATAACCGCTCCTGCACTTCGCGGGCGATCTCCACTTCACGGTGCAGCCGCTCACGCTGGGCAACCTGATCGGCAATCTCACGCATGAGGTTGGCATTCTCGAGCGCCAGACCCGTTTGCGTCGCGACCGATTTGAGCAGGCGAACGTCGGAGCCAGTGTAAGGTTCTTCCGATTTCTTCGGGCCGAGAGAAATGAAGCCAAGCAACTTGTCGCGGACGGCGAGTGGGAGAAGCAGCTCCGAGCCTAACTGGCTGAGTTTGCTGCGCTCCTCCTGGGTGACTCCGGTGTCGCGGTAAAGCCAGGAGTCACGGTCGTCCAAGTAGACGCGCGCCGGTTCCCTCTGCTCGCGCAACAGCCGGGTCGTGCCGGCGCTTGGAGGAAAGCAGACGCCAGACAAATCGGAGTAGCCCATGGCGTAGGCAGGCCGGTAAGGTCCGCCCCCGTCCAGCAGCACCGCGACCTGGGGTACGTGCAGAGTGTCGGAGATGCGCGTCGCGACCGTTTCCAGCAAAGGTTTTGGTTCGACCATGGTGCGCACCTTTTCGCTGAGATCGGCGAGCACGTTCTCGGCATCATAGGCTTCGCGGAAAAAGCGGCGATCTACCCAGGCGCGCAGGCGGTCTGCGAGACTACGGATCCGCAAGCCCACCAAAATTCCGGCCACAATCACGCCGAGCTTAAGCAGACGACCGTGCGAAGGATCCCTCAGGATTTCAAATGCAGCGAAAGCCACCGCACTCACAGAAATGGCCTGCAAGACACGTACGCCGTTTTTCGCTAGCGCATATTGCACCCCCTGCCGAAGAGCCACGCCCACGCCCATCGCCTTTTGCACGACGATGACATATGCCAGGGTGATAGGAAACAGGACCAGTGGGACGAGCGCGGCAACAATCGCCCATTGGGGAAACGCTTCCGCCAACGGCCTGCCCGCAGCTCGTGCCCACAAGGTCAGCAGCAGCGGGGGAGTCCAGGCCGCGGCTGTACCCCAAAGCAGGATGCGCAGCCGTCGCCGCGCGTCGCGCGATCGGCTGACACCATACTTGATGCCCATAGCGGCGAAGAAACTGGAGATCATCAGGTATTCGAACGCCTGCATCACACCATTCAGCGGATGGGTAACGCGTTCGAAAACGGCCGCGCTCCGATAACTGCCCAGGTTGAGAGCCGTTACCATTGCACCGATGAGCGAGAAGATGCCATAGGGTACGGCGATCGCCCACTGCAGAATCCTCCAGACTTTGTCGTAGATCGCGCCGGTTGGGAAAGTTTCGGGAAAGAAACGTCCGAACAGAAACATCACCAAAGGCACCATGGATCCAAATGCACTGTGGTAGAAGACGGCAGCCTCACGCCAGCCGGGCGGCCAGGCTTCCGCTTTGTAGCTTTCAAAGGCGTGCGGAAACGTCAGCATGAGGGCGAGCAGCAACCACGCCATCCGGTCTAGAGGGCGCTGGAAAGCGACCCAGAAGCCCAGCGCAACGCAGATGGCGGGAATCAGAAAATAAAGGGTGATCGCGCCTGCGATATCTAGCGCAGCGGGATGAACGGCTTTCACCGGGAGAATCACGGTGCGCTCGTCGGAGGCGCCGAGGTCAGGCGAGCGCACGACTACAGTGATGGCTCCCCCGGCGGGGGTTTGGGCGAAAGGTTGGGCCCAGTCGCTCAGCCCGTGGTAGGGCCGGCCGTTGATGGACACGACTTCGTCGTCCTTGCGAATGCCCGCCTTGGCCGCTTCGCTGGAAACAAGGTCCACTCGGTTGGTTGCCAGCCTGATGCTGAAGAACGGTGAGGTTCGCACCTCGTCGCGCACGATGTCGTGGAGGTACCGCGCTTCGTAGGCGAGAGTGATCGCAGCCAGAAATACAAGCACGCAATAGCGGAAGAAGGGACGCTTAATGGGCATCTTGGCCAGATTCTAATGCAACCACGGAATCAGGATTTGGAAGCGCAGGATGATCGGGATGATCCCAATCTAGTCCACTCACATCGCGTCCTCTTCTTGCAGGTGGCGCAGCATTAACCGTTGTTCCGAAAGATTGAACAACGTGGGCGCTGTTCGTCTGTTCGTCTTCCTGGCACTGAGTGATTGGCTCTCAGACTTGCTCTCCCGGTGGCCGAGTCACCGCTACGCGCGGCACAATTCCGCCAACAGTGTCTCCCTCCGCTCAATGGCGATGTCGTCAAGACGGTGCAGGACCACGACGTAAATCGGAATTGAGACTGCCGAGAGGACCAGAAACAGCAGCACGGTAATCCACAGATTCTGATAAAAGCGCGCGACAGCAAATGCCGCCGCTCCAATGACCACCGTTGCGATCTGCACCCCAAAGCCGATGAGCACGGTGGTTTGCGAGACATTCTGACGACTGAAGGTGGCTAAGTCGCGCTTTTTGGGGGAATACATCGAGAGCAGATTTCCCGCTGCGAAATTCAGCGGAGCGACAAACAGCAGGCCCGCCCCGGTTGCCACCGCGACAGGGAGGTGGGGCGGGCCATACAGGTAGGCGACTGCGATCAGGGAAAACAGCGCACTGAAGGCGAGAATCGCGGCGTGGGTTAGATTTTTCCCGAGAACAATGTCGCGGAAGCGGACCGGCGACGCAAAGAAGAATTGCATGCCGCCGCCATCGCCACCAAAGTTGTTGTAGACGAGATTGGTGAACACCAGCATTCCATACGCCGCGGCGCTCGGGAAAATCATATCGGGCGTGCGGTTGAATCCGCCGGATTGGTGGAGGGAATTCAGCGCACCAAAGCGAAAAATGAGCAGCATGCAGATCGGCATGACAAAAGTCAGAAGCATCGGCCCGCTGCGCCCGAGGGAGCGCATTTCTTTTTCAAAAACCGCCGCGACCGCTTCGGAGAAACCAGGCAGGTTCCATCCGAGCCGCAAACCTTGAACCTGCCGGCCCGTGGGACGGGCCGCAGCTTCGCTCAGATTTTCTCCTCGGAATTGTGCGCGGATGCGCAAATGCAAAAGCCACCCGCACCCAAAAGTCAGAGTCGAGAGAAACAGCAGCGACGCGACTCCGAGGAGAAACCTTCCCTGCGAACCCTGCGCAAGGGCGTCGGCGGCCAGGCCCGGGGGCAAGACACGCTGCACCCGAGAGCCGATCTCGATGGCGCGTCGCAGTTCAGGATGCGATCCTCGGCTGACGTGCTCGGTGATCGGGGCGATCATTTGGAGGCTGAGCACCATCAGGATGGCCAGGACGCCGAGAATCTCGCGCGTGCGGCGTTGCGCCAGCCAGCGCTCGATCCAGGCGAAGATCGTCTGCATCAGCAAAAGATTGAAGAGGCCAAACGCGAGCAACACCAGGAGCGCCAAGGGCGAAAGCCACGGGTTGGCGGCGGATGTGCCGAGGAACATTCCGAGGAGAAAGAGGCAGCCCACCGCGCTGGCCGGCTCGAACAATCCGTAGGCCAGTCGAATCAGGAAATACGAACGGTAAGCCAGGGGAAAGCGGAGCAATTCGGAGGAGTCAGGATTATTACTGAAGGCGATGGCCATGACCGGGAAGACTTGCCAGAAGAAAAAGATCACCCAGAAATGGATCGCGAGAAATTCGGCATTGCCCTGGGAGACGAGGTACCAGGAGGTTCCCGTAGCCGCGGCGAAACCGCCAAATCCAAGCACGGCAAAACCGCCAGCGACGAGGATGCCCGAAGCAAGCTCCATTTTGCCCCGGCGGGTGCGCAGGCTGTTGACGAACATGCGCCAGCGAAGTTCGGCGACGGCGGCGATCTGAGCGGCGACAGAGGTGGGAGACGTCCGTTCCTGCATTGACGTACGTTCCATTCTTGCACAGCCGCGCGGACGATGCCCTCAATTGCATCGGTTGGTGTCGGCGCGTAGGGCTGCGACGGCCACGCCCCAAACGGTTGTGATCGCAATCAGTGGGAGCGCTGCCCTGCGAACGGGGCGCTACAGGCGCAGATTACTTCGCCGTCCTGTGGTGAGTTGCAGGACCAGGTTCGAAAATCCTCTACCCAGCCAGCTTTAACCAAGCCAAGACAGTTCCACCTCGGCCCGGCGCGTGCCGCCCACCACGCGCAGGAAAATCTCTTCCAATGTAAGCTTTTCGCCCAGAGGCTGTCCGCCGTTCGACTGCCCGGCGGAGGTTTGTGCTTCCACTCCGGCGCGCAATTCGTCGAGCGACCCCTGTGCGACCAGCCTTCCCTGGTGAATGATGGCTACGTGGCTGCATAGACGCTCAACGATCTCGAGCACGTGCGACGTCAAAAAAATTGTTGCACCGCGGGCGATCATCCCCTGCAGCATTGATTTCAGCGTGCCGGCGGCAATCGCGTCGACGCCTTCAAAGGGCTCGTCGAGAAACAGAATTTTCGGGCCATGGATGACGGCCGCCGCCATGGCCAACTTTTTCTGCATGCCGTGGGAGTAGTCGGTGACCAGTTTCTTCGGCTGATCGGCGAGTTGCATGAAGTCGAGCAGTTCGGCGGCGCGTTGGGCTGCGGTCTCGCGGTCGAGACCATACATACGTCCGGCAAAGCTGAGAAACTCGGAGCCGGTGAGTCGTCCGAACAACGCCATGCCTTCGGGGACGACTCCGATTTGACGCTTTACCTCGATCGGATTCCCGTTGAGATCGAGGCCAAGGATTTCGATGCGTCCCGCAGTGGGCGCAAGCAGGCCGGTAAGCATCTTGATGGTGGTGGACTTGCCAGCGCCATTGGGGCCGAGAAACCCGAAGATCTGTCCGGGCGCGACCTCCAGATTGACGTTATCTACGGCTACCAGTTCCCCGAAACGACGCGTCAGACCTTCGGTTGAGATGCTAGGCTGCGACTTCATTGGAAGAGGCGTTTGATCGCGCCAAGATCCAGGCACTAAAGTTCATAGACGGATCTCAGGATCTCAGCCGGGTTTTTCCGTACCCCGCGACCTTGTTCCCAAGTCGCCCGCTTGTAGTAGTAGAACCAGGGAAGCCCAGGGAAACTTGTGCGCAGCATAGGAGCACACATTTTGGGACAGGGAATACGTTCGGAAAATATCTGGATAGGCGTGAAGTTGCGACTGTCCTTGAACCATTGTCCGGCGAGCATTTCAGAATGAAACCCGACGTCGGCATCCGGAGTCTCGGCGGGTCCGAATCTCGAGTTCAGTTCTGTAATTGTAGTGTTTAGGAAACCCTTGTGGCCCAGTTGGCCGTCCGCATCTCGGTAAAGCCACACTGAGACATTAAATCCGTTGAGATAGCGATCCGACAGGAGTGGAGGATTGTGGACACGACGAATCCGGAGCGCCTCTTCGGGTAACCTCTTGTCACAGAGATGGACACAATCGGGCCAGGAACACGGAGTTTTTGGCATTATTTCTTCCAACTTCGGACAACATTTTAGCACGATTGATTCGCCGGATGTATTGTCGGCAATACGAACCTTTCGGAATCCACAGCGGAAAGTTATGAATAAGACGGGAGTCCGGCGAGAACTGCCTCGGCATCGATTCTGCGAAGGCAGACTGTAGGCTGGAATTGCCTTTCCTTGGCAACACCGGGATTACACACCGCTGCGAGCGACCTGTCACACACAGCTAATCTATAATTTAGTTTCAAACTAACGCGTTCAACGTGTCGTTCAGTGCAGTCGCCAAACCAGGGCCTTACTAATTGAGGCTACATGGCCTATCACGTTGGGGAAAACGAACGTTGCCATGACTTATGATGAGGCGAACCACCGATTATTTGTGGGTTGTCGGGGGGGACAAATCGTGGTGTTTGATACTCAGACGGGAAAAGAATTACAGGCGTTGAAAATCGCAGCAGGTATTGACGACCTTCATTTCGATCCCCAAAGTAAACTTCTCTTCGCAGCGTGTGGCGCGGGTTCCGGAGAAGTTGATCTGTACACGGAAGTTGATCCTGATCGTTACGAATCAGCCGGAAAGGTGGTTTCAGCAGCGGGCGCGAGGAACGGGCGATTCGTACCTGAACTGCGCGAATACTTTCTGGCCGTGCCTCAGCGTGAGGGCGCAAATGCTGAGATTCGGGTGTACAAAGTGCAGTAATGCTCGGCGAATGCCTACCGAGGTTGTTCAGGACAAAGGTAGAGGCCCTGAGTTCCTGTGAGCGGCCAGTGCCAGCGTGCGCAGCGTCCGCGGGAGTTCCGTGTCAAGCCATTTAAAAATGTAACTTTCAGCTCTGCTATCGAGACATTGAAGATGTAACCGAGCAGCCGCCGTCGTGGCTGGGGGAAAGGGGGAATCCCG
>Ga0123356_10003363_pt1 | contig 16800 bp, 15 predicted proteins | sample TergutEmb28metaG_2_FD_92546 | JGI IMG/M metagenome (GOLD analysis project Ga0123356, IMG submission 92546) | Embiratermes neotenicus P3 segment gut microbial communities from Petit-Saut dam, French Guiana - Emb289 P3 | ecosystem: Host-associated > Arthropoda: Insects > Digestive system > Gut ...
CAGCCCCTCGCTGACTGCTGCATTTCCGTCAACTACCGACCCTACGTCCATGACTAACTCGTCCTTTTCCATCATGAGCTCTAAAAAGCGTTGAGACTTGATTGCGCTGTTATTCGTAACAAACGCAGTGATTCTCTCCTGCATACGCTCGAAATAAGACAAGGTCTGAGGAATCCCGAGCAGCATACCGTTCATACGGACAGGATGAATGGTCATAGTAGCAGAAGGAACTATAAAGCTGCGTTTCGCACTCACCGCAAGCGGCACCCCAATAGAATGCCCGCCGCCAACCACAATCGACACCGTCGGTTTGCTCATTCCTGCTACCAATTCCGCAATCGCCAACCCCGCCTCCACATCGCCGCCGACGGTATTCAGGATAATCAGCAACCCCTCGATGGTATTGTCCTGCTCAATCGCCACAAGGGCAGGGATTATGTGTTCATACTTGGTTGTCTTGTTCTGGGGCGGGAGGATATAATGACCCTCGATTTGCCCGATTACGGTAAGACAATGAATATTATAAGGCGCGTTCGCCACAGCGATTACGCCGAAATCCTCCGCCTCGCGGGTGGTGTCGATTTTGTCGTCTTGCTCGTCGTTATCGTCGCCGACGGGTTCGTCGGGAAAACCGGGGTATGGCGGGTTATTGAGAACTCGTTTTTCGTGCATATCAGCCAATCTCCTTTAGCGTGCTACTTGTCAAGATTCGCTCATCGGACGGGCAAAACCCGCCCTTTGGGCTTTTCTTTTGCTTAGTATACGCCGAAAATGCTTGTAATATACAGACTCACCTGTCTCTGACAGCGAAAGACTCTTCGCAAGGTTGTAACAATTCTCCCGCAGAATTTCGCTTGGCACTGTAGCGTCCTGTTACAGCATTACCCACAGTCATTCGCGTAATCCTCCATGATTTTTCAGCACCACACGAAGCGCAAACACTGACAGAGAACTCACGAGTAATCCGCGTTGAAGCAGGTTCGCCGAGTTCGGGTGCTTTAGGAAGGGGCGGGCCTGCTGCGTGTCCGCTTGAGGCATTCGCGGAACTCGTAACCTCTCCGCCGACATTGAGCGTAATATCAACCCTTGAGCCGTCGTAGAACTCAACTACTAAGGTAAAAGTTCCTCCATGAACTCCGCGACCGCCGCTGTTAAAGAAAGTTCCGTTATGGTGCGGGTTTATGCCCGTTAAGTGCAGAACCCCACGCTCATAATCGACGTTGTATGCCGCACCGTACTCAAGATAAGGAAACCACTCGCCGTGGCTTCCGCCATAGTGAAAAGTACAAGGGTAAGAGTTTCCGCAGACGGGTGCGCTAATGCTCGCAGGGGGAGTACCCATGTAATTACTCACTCGGCGAACTCTGTTTCCGTTAAAATTGAAAGGTATTGTAATCCCGCTCGCTCTCGAACCCGTACTCGCCGTTGCCGCAGGGACATGGCTTTTGACTAAATACTGCTCCCAGTCCAAACCGCTCGAAAACTGCATAATCAGCCGTGCGAAAGTGCCGTAGTAATTGAAATCGCTTAAAATGCCGTTGATATACTCTCGCTTAATGGTAACAACACCGTTACTGTAGGTGTAATCCGTGCCGCGAGTAAGCCCCTCAATCCCAAGGAACGTATTGCCGTTCAGGGTGAGAGGAATATCAACATCGGCATTAGCTAAACCGCGAAAGTGGATTGTATCAAGCCCCGCAGAGTATGAGCTTCTTTCGTTACAGCCGAGCATAGCACCCACACGCGGAATGTTCCAGTTATAAAGCCCGTTTCGGCGGTTAATTCCTGAGCCGTTGTCCCAGAATGACAAGCTGATTCCGCGAAAATCGCGAGCCTTGAACTGCACATACTCGTAATACTTCAGTTCTTCGCCCCGTTGTGATGCGTCTTTCCCGAAAGCATGGTCATAGTGGAGCAATCCCCATTCACCGACGCTGACACCGATTCCGTTAGCAATGAAGTTAGTGTTGAGTATGTCAAAGAAATCATCAATTCCGCTTTTCTGTGTGCGAGTATCGCCTACATCAAATTGATTAAACAGCGGCTCATCGAAAATAGTTCTGCCTAAAGGATTGCTGAACACCCAATCACCGTAGAAATGCACGGTCGCGATTACGTTAGGGTCGTTATTCAAATCCTGCTGAATAAATCTGAGTGTGTGCGGGCTTTGGTGATGATTTGTCTTGTAAGTGGGAATAACAATCATTCGCGTTTCATTGCCCGCAGTAGCGCGAATAATATCATAGGCGGCTTTGTTGGTAACATCAAGGCGGCGGAGGTTTTCAGAGTTCGCGCCGTCATTCGGGTCGGGCATATTGAATTCAGGTTCGTTGTTTGTTTCGAACATTACTGTGTCGGGCATATCCTTGAACGTGTCAGCGATTTGTTTCCAGTAATCAGTAAACCGCCTGTAGTGAGGGGCGGTTGTAGTTCCGTCCCACGCAGTTCCGAATGGGTTTTCGTGGTGATTTCGCCCAAGCCAAAACCACGAGTCATGGTGGAGGTTAATCATGACATACAAATCTGCTTCTACTGCCCACTGCACGACTTCGCGGTATCGCGCCAACCACTCCGGGTTGATTATATAACGCAGTTCAGCGGCGGGAGTAGACTCGCCTCTGTCCGTTCCTCTGTGGGCAACAGTAAAAGGTATGCGAATGTGTGAAAAGCCACTCGCTTTGACTGTGTTAATCAACTCTCGCGTAACAACTGGATTGCCCCAAGCTGTTTCCCAGTCGGTAATAGTTCCTCCGAACTCCTGCGAATTAAACGCATCTAAAGAGTTACCGAGATTCCAGCCCAAGCCCATGTTGCGTGCGTATTCAAGAGAGCGCGGCAAGCCAATTTGGTCAATTCGGTTTAGCAATGTTGTGAAAAAAGCCGCATTGATATTCGCCGCAAGAAGCGCACGCGCTCCCGCAGAAAGCTCATTAAACGCGCTTTGCGCACCGCTGACTGCACTGAAATCTTTGTAAGTTACTGTAGCTGCAGTCATCGCCAATACAGCAGCGTGAGTCGCATTAAATCCCGCCGCCGCCTCCGCATCGCTGAGCGGCGCGTTAGGGTCGGCAAAAAAGTGGAAATTCACATCGCCGTGGCTGTCTACTAACACTCCGATATACTTCGCGCCGTCTGCGGAAACCGCAAACCTGTCCCCCGCACTGAAGCCGCTCCATCTGTTAGGGAGTGCTTGCGAACTGCTCAAAGTCGTGGAATTTACGGGAGTGAGTACAAATGTCCCGTTCACAATCATGTTATCTAAGCGCAAGTTACCGGGGTTGCCTCCGCGAATTTCGCCGAGTGCAACAAGCCCGCTCACAGATAATCCGCTGAAAGCCGCAGTTACTGTGTTAGCGGTTCTGCCCGCAACGAGAGGGGAGGTCGGGTTCTGCCAATCCCCTGTTGTGAGTTGAAGCGTCGCTCCGCTTAAATTAGGCGATGACGATTCAGCAGTGAAATTGAACACAATCGAGCGCAACATAGTCTGCACTGCCTGTGCCTCCGCTGTTGGAGTAGGCGCGATTTCAGGTGCGAAGACAAGCATTCCTGCAAGCATTGTCGCAAGAGTGAACGAAGAAATCAGAGCCTTTATTAGTCTTGACTTTTTCATGTTGAAAACCTAACCTTTCTGCTTTTCACTAATTGTACCACATTTTTGCGATAATGTCAAGCGAAATCATGACATATCATAAAGATGCAATCATTGTAGGTAATGTGATTACAACCCGAGCGATTGCAATAATTCACTCTATAGGGCGGAGAACCAACATGAACCGAAAACAAGAAAGTCAATAGTTTTTCGGTTGTAACTGCCGCACACCTTATCCTTTAATCCTGAACACACTTACCATATCTGCGAGAGAGCTCGCCTGTTCCTTGAGTTCTTCCGACATAGCGGCGGTTTCTTCGGCGGTGGAGGCGGTTCTTTGGGTAATGCTCGACACGGCAGTTAAGTCTTTGTTCATGAGTGCAATGTCAGAATCATTTTTGTGTGAATTTTGCTCGATTTTGCCGATAATTTGTTCAGTTTGTGCGATTCCCTCTATGATTTTCGCTAACGATTCGGCGGTAACAGCCGCTAATTCCTCGCCCTCTTCTGCCTTTTTTGTGGAAACGCTGACTAAGTCGGCGGTTTCCTTGGCGGCTAACGCGCTTTTCGCGGCGAGGTTGCGGACTTCTTCTGCGACGACTGCGAACCCTTTTCCGTGTTGCCCTGCACGCGCGGCTTCCACAGCCGCATTAAGGGCGAGAATGTTGGTTTGGAAAGCAATGTCTTCAATGGCTTTGAGGATTTTGTGAATGCCCTTGCTTGCTTCGTTAATTTCCCGAACAGCGTCGGAGAGCTTGCCCATATTCTCGTCCCCTGCTTGGGCGTCGCTCTTAACGATGTTCTCCACAGCGAGGGCCTGTGTGAGCATTTCGACGTTATCTTTGTTGCTTTGAATAATGTGTTCCATGATTTCAATGAGTTCGTTGACTGCGTTAGTTTGCTCTGCGCAGCCATTTGAAAGCATATTACTGCCGTCTGCGAGGTTCGCCGCTTCAGACTGTTGCTGTTCTGCCATAGCAGTCAATCTGCGGAACATATCGTTGAGATTGTCAATCGTGCCGTTGAGCGATATAGCCGCCATATCCCCCGGAAAGGCAAGTTCAACAGTGCCGGTTAGGTCATGGTCAGAGATGGTGTTGATACAGTTGGTGAGATACGCAAGACGCAAGCGCAAATCCTGCGCGACACGCGCCAAATCCCCCACTTCGTCGGGAATGTCGCGAATGCGCTGCGGCAATTCCTCAGAATAGTTGCCTTTCGCAATAAAGCCGAGGTTTTGTGAAACAGCGACAATCGGTTTGCTAATCGAACGCCCCAAAGCCAAGCTGAGGAAAAACACAACAATAGAAACAGCAGGGAAGAGCATTAAAAATCTAAGGAGTGATGACACATTCTCAGCATTATACTCGTTGAAAGGTACGAGTATAAACAGCTCATAGCCGTTGAACAAACAGCCTTCAATCCCCACGTAATCTACTCCGCGAAGACGCACACGGAAAACATCACCGTCTTTAACTGCGTCTGCCGCGGCAACAAGTTGTGCTTTTTCGGAAGACGACAGCTCTGATATGAAATCATTGGTGTTAAAAAAGTCTTCTTGGTTTCGCAAGAGGGCAAACCCGGAGTCATAGATTTGATATTCGCCCACCAAATCTTTGATTACGCCGACAGATACGTCAATCCCTGCAACGCCGACTGCTTCCCCGCGAATAATCACAGGCTCTCCGAAAGAAATATAAGTACCGCCGCTTTCGTCGCTGACGTAAGGGACAGACCAGTAGGATTCCCGCGAATTATATGCACCCAAGAACCACTCCATGCAAACGCCGCTGTTCGGGTCATAATCCGCGAACTCATAGGGTTCTGCTATTTCATAACCTCCATACCCGTCGCTGACTACAAACACTTCGCCTATGAACTCTGTGCCGGACATTTGGTAATGAACCGAAAAATACGCGCCGTCAATATAATCTGAACGGACAACAGAGTTTATTACAAACTGCTCCATGAGCGGTCGGAACTCTTCCTCGAAATAAGTTTCGCCCCTTGCTCTGAAAGCGGCAGGCTCAAAATTAGCCTCGGCGAAGTTTCGCAAACTCAGCGCAATAAAACTCGACTCGGTGAAAGGGCGGTCATAATGCGCAATTTTCGTCGCAAGTTCGACTCGTAATTGCTCCTGCGCCCATTGGTCTAATCGCGCTGACATTCGCACCTGAAATATGCTCGTAACAGTTCCCGCAACTCCGATTACCGTCGCTACTACGATTACCGTCAATTTCCATGATAATTTCTTGAATTTCATATGCTTACCTTACCCCGCTTTCCTGTTCTGCTGACAAACCCCTCCGTAGGGAGGGGAATTGTATTTAATTAAATTGTCCGTGATTTCGGTTTTCACCTTGCTCCGCGATTTGGCAAGTTTTTTGAATGAGCTCGCCGAAGCCGTACATGAACCACGACCAAATCCACGATGCTAAAATTCCGCCGATTAAGTAAACAAAACTCAAGCCGATTGTTCCGAAACCTGCCGCAATCTGTGCGTCTGAGTTCCACGAATCGCCTGCAGTAACAATCATGAAGAAGCCGCCGATTCCGGTAATCCCGCCGCCAAGAACTGAAGCAACCACACCGAGTGCGGCAATGATTTTCGCCAAAAGTTTGATTTTTCCGCCGATATTCGAATAGAAAATGTCTACTTTTTGTTTCATGACTTCTCTCCTAAAATTTACTCTGCTGCACCGAGCCTGTTCAAGGCACGTTTGAGCTTAAACTCTGCGATTGCGTGCTGAACATCGGACAACTCCGCGTCGCGAATGCGTTCCTCAGCCCGCTCCTTCGCCGCCTGAGCCCGCTCAACGTCGATTTCGTCGCACCACTCACAGCTTTGAACAAGAATGACAGTATCACCGTTGTCTTTGACTTGGACAGTCCCTGTAGAAATAGCGGCTTTGCGGAATTTCTTGTCTTCAGTCATGACACGCATAATCCCGATGGGCAGAGCCGCGATATAAGGCTCATGCCGCGCAAGGATTCCCTTGTCGCCGACTGTGGTTCGCACAATGAGATTAGGCGTTTCACCATCATAGAAAACACCTGCGGGTGTGATTATTTCCAGATTAAATGGAGTTGTCATAACGTAACACCCCTCCTATAGTTTTCGTCCCTGTGCCGACTGTGTGCCTGATTGCACGTCGAAGGGCGTGAGGCGGGTCACCCGCCGCTGTTACGCGCGTTAGCTTTCTCTACCACTTCGTCAATGCCCCCTGCGAACAGGAACGCCGACTCCGGGATTGCGTCGTGTTTGCCTTCGATGATTTCCTTAAATCCGCGAATGGTATCTTTCAGCGGAACATACTTGCCTTCCATCCCCGTGAACGCCTCTGCCACGGAGAACGGCTGCGACAAGAAACGCTGAACTTTTCTCGCACGTGCGACAAGGATTTTGTCGTTATCGTCTAACTCGTCCATTCCGAGGATTGCGATAATGTCTTGAAGCTCATTATATCTTTGCAAAATTGACTGAACTGCACGCGCTGTTTCATAATGCTCATGCCCGACGATTTTCGGCGTAAGAATACGCGAAGTTGAATCGAGTGGGTCAACAGAGGGGTAAATCCCCATTGAAGCAATCGCACGTGAAAGCACCGTAGTCGCGTCCAAATGTGCGAAAGTCGTCGCGGGGGCAGGGTCAGTAAGGTCGTCCGCAGGAACGTATACCGCCTGAACAGAGGTAATCGAGCCTTTGTTTGTAGATGTAATCCGCTCTTGCAACGCACCCATTTCCGTCGCGAGTGTCGGCTGATAACCAACCGCAGACGGCATTCTTCCGAGAAGCGCAGAAACTTCTGAGCCTGCTTGAGTAAATCTGAAGATATTGTCCACGAACAGCAGAACGTCTTGCCCTTCCACGTCGCGGAAGTACTCTGCCATTGTAAGCCCCGAGAGAGCCACGCGCATTCTCGCACCCGGCGGCTCGTTCATCTGCCCGTACACGAGTGTGGTTTTGTCAATAACCCCCGACTCTTTCATCTCTTGATACAGGTCGTTACCTTCACGAGTACGCTCACCGACTCCGGTGAATACCGAAAGCCCGCCGTGCTGTTTCGCAATGTTGTTGATGAGTTCCATAATCAGAACTGTTTTACCAACGCCCGCACCGCCGAACAATCCGATTTTTCCGCCTTTAAGATACGGCGCAATCAAGTCAACGACTTTGATTCCCGTTTCGAGAACTTCCGTTGCCGCCGCTTGCTCTTCATACTTCGGCGCAGGGCGGTGAATTGGCCAATGCTCTTTCGCAGCGGGAGCAGGTTTGTTGTCAACAGGTTGACCGAGCAGGTTGAAAATCCGCCCAAGCGTAGTTTCACCTACGGGAACGGTAATCGCCTTGCCGGTATCAACAGCAGGAGTTCCGCGTACAAGCCCGTCCGTTCCGCCCATAGCAATACAGCGGACTATATCGTCCCCGATATGCTGAGCGACTTCAACGACAAGCTTCACACCGTTATTGTCGATTTCGATTGCGTTCAAAAGCTCGGGGAGTTTCCCCGCCTCAAAGCGAATGTCAAGCACCGCTCCGATGATTTGTACGATAGTACCTGTGTTCATGAGCATTAGTCCCCTTTTATAAAACTTTTCTGATATACTGATATTCTTCTACAGTGCATTTGCGCCGCCGACAATCTCGTTGATTTCGTTGGTAATCTTCTCTTGACGCGCGCGGTTGTACAACAGCGACAGCCTGTCAATCATCTCTTCGGCGTTCTCAGACGCGCTTTCCATAGCAGTCTGTCTTGCGCTGAGTTCCGACGTGTAAGACTCGGTAATCGCACTTTGAATCAACCCGGCAATGAAATTAGGCACAATGCGGTGAAAAACTGCGTCAGGTGACGGGTCATAAGTGGGCGGGAGCTTGCTTTTGGCTTCCTGCTCCTGCTTTCCCGCGTCCCCCGGCTCATTCTCGTCTTTATACTCTTCGGGAAGCACAAGAGGAAGAAGCTGCATAACCTTAGTCTCCTGCACCATCGACGATACGAACTTGGTGTAGAACATTTTCACTTCGTCCACTTCTCCGTTGACGAACTGTTCAATCGCCGCACGGGCAATCCCCGAACAATGCCCGGACTTGATGTTTTCGGCGATATTGCTGCGTCCGCCGACTAAGTTGAAATCGCGCTTCTCGAAATAATCTACCGCTTTTTTGCCAATCGCGAAAATCTTAGGCGACCACGGTTTAGCTCCGTGAATCTCACCGACTTTCTTAAACACGTTAGAGTTATACCCCCCCGCGAGCCCCTTGTCCCCCGCGATTACGATGTACAAACTGTTCTTGACTTCTCCGCGGTGCTTGGCATACTCAGTTTCGACAGAGTGGGAGCGATAAATCTCGTGGAGCATCTTTTCTTGCGCCTCGAAAAAAGGTCGGGTTTCCTTCTCCTTCTTCTTAGCCTTGCGAAGCTTCGACGACGCAACAAGTTCCATTGCCTTGGTGATTTGCTTGGTAGAACCAACGCTTTTTATTCGGCGCTTGATTGTCTTCATGTTACCTGCAGCCATAATTTCGCTCCTGTCGTCAGTTATTTTAATTCGGCAAGTTTACTAACTTACCCTTTAATCAGCCCTGTCACAAAACCTTCGGTGAATTTCTTCAGCCCGTCTTTCATGCTCACTTCAATTTCGCGAGTCAGAGTCTGCTCAGTTTTGAGAGCCTTCGCAATATCCGCACCCGAGCCGTCAAGCCATCTGAAGAGTTCCTGCTCATAGTCTTTTACTTTCGCAAGAGGCACATCAATGAGGTAGTTATTGATTACCGCATAGATAATCACGATTTGCTTCTCTACTGCAAGAGGCGACGCTTGATTCTGCTTAAGAACCTCTACAATCCGCTCGCCCTTAGCTAATCGCGCTTTAGTGTCTTTATCCAAGTCTGAGCCGAACTGCGCGAAAGCTTGCAACTCACGATACTGAGAATACTCAAGTTTGAGTGTCCCCGATACCTTTTTCATAGCCTTGATTTGCGCGTCGCCTCCAACCCTTGATACCGAAACGCCCGGATTTACCGCAGGACGAATCCCCGAGTTAAACAGCTCTGTTTCAAGGAAAATCTGCCCGTCGGTAATCGAAATTACGTTGGTGGGAATATACGCCGACACGTCCCCCGCTTGGGTTTCGATAATCGGGAGTGCAGTCAGCGAACCGCCGCCGTACTCATCATTGAGGTTGGCAGAACGCTCAAGCAAACGAGAGTGCAAATAGAATACGTCGCCCGGGTAAGCCTCACGCCCCGGCGGACGTTTCAGAAGCAGCGAAAGGGCCCGGTAAGCAACCGCGTGTTTAGAGAGGTCATCATAGATAATCAGAACATCTTTGCCCTGCTCCATGAAATACTCACCCATAGCGCAACCCGCATAAGGCGCAATGTATTGCAGAGGAGCAAGCTCCGACGCGGCAGCGGCAACTACAATCGTGTAATCCATTGCCCCCGATAAAGTAAGCTGGTCTACAACTGTCGCTACAGTGGAGTTCTTCTGCCCGATTGCAACATATATGCAAATGACATTATGCCCCTTTTGGTTGATAATCGTATCAAGGGCAATTGTCGTTTTCCCTGTTTGACGGTCGCCGATAATCAGCTCGCGCTGTCCGCGTCCGACGGGAATCATGGAGTCAATCGCTTTAATCCCTGTTTGCAGCGGCACTTGGACTTTTTCGCGGGTAATAATCCCCGACGCAATCCGCTCAACGGGGCGTGTTTCCTTAGTCAAAATCGCGCCTTTGCCGTCAATCCCTTGTCCGAGAGAGTTGACAACCCGCCCGAGAAGCTCATCTCCTACGGGTACAGACACGATGCTGCCCGTGCGTTTAACGCTCGAGCCTTCTTTAATCTCACTGTCCGAGCCGAGCATAACCGCTCCGACAAAATCTTGCTCAAGATTGAGTGCCATGCAACGCACGCCGTTATCAAACTCAAGCAATTCGCCGAGCATACACTGCTCCAACCCGTGGATTCGCACAATACCATCGCCCACGGTGACTACTGTTCCCGTGTCGGTGAGTTTCACCTTGGAGTCAAAATTCTTGATTTGCTCCTTAAGTATCGCCGTTATTTCATCAGGACGTAATTCCATTGCCTTATTCTCCTTAATATAATGTTGTCAAGATTCGCCCTACGGACGGGCTAAGCCCGCCCTTTGGGCTTATCCCTTCTTTTACTTTAGGATTATTCCGCTAATATCTTAGTCAACTCAAGGGGACTGACCGACTTTCCTGCCATGTCGCGAACCCGCATAATGTCGCCCGAAACCTCATCTATGAGCATAACCGCGCCTTTGTTGTCTTTGCCGAACTCAAGCTTCAAATCAATGAGTTCAAGCCCTTTACCGGCGCATTCATATCGAATCACGCCCGAAATATCCATCATCAGCCGCACAAGAGTGAAGTATTCCTCTTCAGTCAAAATCCCGAGTGCCACTGCGATTTCCTTTGTGATTGGCGGGTCCCCCCGCTCATCATCTTTGATTGTAATTTCCACAATCGGCGTTTCGAGTATCGCACCGTCTGCGATATAATCGCCGAATCGCCGCACAAAACTCCCTGCCGCTTTATAGCGGAGAACAATCTCGATGCCTCTTCCTGCTTTTCCGAACATGGCAGCGGGTTTAACTGTCATCTGCGCTTTCGACAAATCAGAACTTACATAGTGGGTGCAGTGTCCTGCGGCGTTGATTTTCTCGAACAGATACGCCGAAAGTTTCAGCCCCGCCGCTCCTTTTCCTGCAATCGTCAACCCCACTTGATTTTCGCCGGGGTCGAAAACCCCGTCTTTCCCGCAAGCATCGTCTTTGAACTGCAGAACATAGTTGCCGTCGCCCGAGTCGAATATAGTCTTGGTTTTTCCGTCATAAATCTGTTTCATTACGAACCTCCAGAATCCGATTATGCCACAGTATCAGCCATGTTTTTCGCAAGTTCGTTGAGCCGAGTTTTAATACTGCCGTCGTAGCGTGTATTCCCATACTTGACTGAAATGCCGCCAATCAGCGATTTATCAATTTCTTCGACTGCCACAATGTTTTCTACAGGAGTGCCGATAATCGCCGACATTTTTGCAACGATTTTCGCCCGCTGTTCCATCGAAACAGGCATAGCAGAAGCAATGACAATTTCAGCCAACCCGAACTTTTCGTTATAGAGCCGCTGAAACTCCCGCTGAATGCGCGGAAAATAATTGACGCGCTTCTTGACTGCGAGAAGCCGCAGAAAGTTACGAACATAGTCATTGACTTTGCCGTCAAACGCCGCGTTAATAATCGCGAGCTTTTCGTCGTCTGTAATTGTCGGCGTGTTCATGAGTTTGAATAAGTCCGGAGTCCCGTCAAAACACTTACTGACAACTTTAAGCTGCTCTGCGACTAAGTCAAACAGAACTCGCTGTGCGTTTTCTTCCTCGAGCAGTACGAACATTGCGTCCGCATAGGTTTTTTCTACAGAAGCCATATTTGTTCCTCTTTCATCAAGCTTCGGGTCGCGAAGCCGCCCCTGCAGCTCTTATTTTGCTTACGCCCCTGCTTTAGCCAAGAAGCTGTCAATCAGAGCCGCGTTGTCTTGCTCGCTGATTTCTTTCTCGACTACAGCACTCGCCGCCATAACAACAAGCCCGGAGATTTCGTTCTTGATTTCGTTCATGGCACGCTTACGCTCACGCTCGATTTCCGTCTGCGCTTTGCTTCGAATTTGCACCGCCGATTCTTTCGCCGCTGATTCAAGCTCATCTGCGATTTCCCGCCCGCGAGCAGTCGCCGCTGATAAAATTCGCTCCGATTCGGTCTTGGAGTTAGCAATCAGCTCATTGTACTTCTTCTCAAGAGCCTCTGCCTTCCCCTTCGTGAGAGCCGCCTCATCAAAATCCGCTTTAATCGCGTCTTTGCGTTGCTCAAGAATGTCGTTGACTTTCTTGTGCAAGAAAAAGCGATACAGAACAACAAGAACTCCCGTGTTGATAATCGTGATTAGAAACGTAAGCGGCGTGATGTTGAAAATCGGCAAAACCGGCAGAGTATCCGCTAATAAAATCATGTTTCCCATGTTTACGTTACCTTTCCTTATACTAATAAGAAAGCTAAAATTGCCGTTTAATCTTACTTAGCCAAGTCTGCGAATGCGTTTGCAAAGGGGTTTACGAACATACACAGAAGCGCGAATACGAAAGCATAAACCGTACCCGTTTCCGCAATAACGTCGCCGAGGAGCATTGTGCGTGTGATTACGCCGCTTGCTTCCGGTTGACGCGCAATCGCCTCTACCGCTTTACCGCCGATGTAACCTTCCCCGATACCGGGGCCCGCACCTGCAATCAGTGCAATTCCTGAGCCGAGTGCCTCCATACCGAGGACAAATCCCAATCCCTCATTAAAAGCTGCTTGAACTTCGTTCATAGTGAAATACCTCCAAAGATTTTTTGAGTTTGTTTTATTACACACCTACCACAGGTGTCGGTTACAATAAGTTAAGCCTTTTTTACTGCCTTGGGCTCGATTTCCGCCATAGCGACATATACCATAGTCAGTGATGCAAATACGAAGGCTTGCAATCCCCCTAAGAACAAGTCAAAATACAGAGCCAACGGCACAGGAATCAGCAGCGGAATTTTGATGAACACCTCAAGTGCCCAGAACACTAACCCGCCGATTACAACCCCGGCGAGTATGTTCCCGTAATGACGGAAAGACTGTGACACAGGGTTCGAAATTTCGCTGATAACAGTCAGAGGGGTCGGTTTCATATAGCTGGACAATCCGCGCTTGAGCCCGCCTGTCTTGAAGCGATTAACCTGCACGAGCATAAACGTAAGTATACCCCAGCCGCCTATTACCGAAATGTCGGCAGTCGGCGGGAAAAAGCCCAAGAAAGACGTATAGCTCAAAGCCAAGGAATACATGAACAACGCACCTATGTACGGCCCGTAGCGGAAGTATTTCGGACCCATAGACTCTTTCACCATGCCGTCGAACATTCCGACAATCATCTCCGCGAGTGCTTGGCGTTTCGTTTCAGGCTTGAGCTTGAGATTACGCCCCAGTGCAAAGAAAAGCACACCGAGAACGGCAATAACAAACCACTGCACGACAACCGACGCAGTAAGCTGCTGTGTCATGCCGAACAACTCGAATGAATACAAGACTTGAGGACCCTCAATCGAAAGAGTGGGGCCGTCGCTAAGTAATATTAGGTTTTTGCTGAGAAGCTCCATAAAATCACACCTCTTATCATACCTCTTTGCGTAATATTGCCTTGAGCGTATAATGGATTTTCGGGTAGAACAACGGGGCAACCACTGTAAAAGGATTGATTACATCAAGCCTTATCAGCAGCCCGAAAAGGGCGAACGCGCCGAAATAGCGAACAAAGAACATAACCGAAGAGAAAACCTGTGCATATCGCCTGTCCTTGCGGCGAATAATCCGCGCAGACTTATAGCCAAGAAAAATAAAGTTCCCGATTGTTGCGACATTCCCGAGGGCAAGCCCTGTCGCTAACTGCCACTGCCAATCCCCCGTAACCGCACACAATACCACGCATATAATAATCACAACTGCGTTGCACAGCGCAAGAGTCAAAACCATGCCTTTGAGTTCAACTAACATGAGTTCCACGGCTTCATCACGAGGTTTCTTAATAGTCATAATCCTTCTTATCCTGTGGGGGAGGGGTTTTCTGTAAATCTTCATACACAGCGAAGAGTTGCCTGACATAACTCCGCAAGCCAAGCCCTGCGAATATCAGCCCGAGTGCAACGAAGACGAGTATAATCCGTGTATCCCAATCATAGCGGCGAATGAGCCAGCCGCCGCCTCCGATGAAAACAAGCAGAGGAGTCATAATAGCCCAGACAAAATGCCCCACGACTGCCCACGCTTTAATCCATGAGTTTTTCAAGCCGCCACCCGCTCTCGGTTTTAAGCATTTTTATTTCCCCTGAGTTTCCGCCGCCGGTTTCAATGTTTTCCTCAAGCAAAACTAATATCTCGCTCACAAAAGTCAAACTGAAATCCGTCGCGTGCGTCCGTTGAGCGACCGGTTCGAAACCTGCTCTGACTCCGACTCCGCCGCCGCGTTCTTTATAAATGCTGTCCGCAATCAGAACATCAGCGACTGCTTCAACGTAAGTCTCGCGAACAAGGGCGAAAATCTCATCAACTGATTTGTACGGGAACGCCGCACTTCCGAGAACTTCATCGCGGAGGGTGAAATACCCGTCTGCCGAAAGCGCGCCATAAGGCTCACGCCGGAAATGCGAAAGCTCTGCGAAGTCAAACTCAATCGTGTTGAAAACCCGAAAAACCTCTGCGTTGTTCCGAATGAGCTTAGTTGCCGCCGCTTCAACCTCTGCGCGAAAATTGGCAGTGGGTTGAAAGACTTCATGTTCGCCTTCGGTGTTTCTGTCGCAAGAAACTAACACAGCCGCAGTGATAATTACAGCAAACACGGCTAAGAATGCGAGTGTAGTGGTTTTAATTCTGTTATTCATAAAAGCATTTTCCGCCTAATTTCTACAATACTCTTATTATTATACACATTAAATTAAAAAAAATCAAGCCTTTTTGAAAAATTTTTTTGTATTTTTTTGAAAACACAGCCAAAACTCTATTAAAACTACATTTTAACAGGGGGTGCATTGTCATAAATCAATATAAATTAAAGCCCGTTTCGTCGCTGCACAAGCGGATTAAACAGATGCGTCGCGCGTTGAAAACCAATGACAGCGTAAAAGAACGGCGGCTTCTCGAAAAAGAACTCGGCGTCCTTGCGAAATCTCACAAGGGTTTTCGCGTTCATGTAAACGCGAAAGGCGTTCCGCTTCTCGGTGCGGCGATTGCCGCTCTGCCCGAAATCACCGACGAAAGCGTATGCGTGTGCATATCCGAACTGGCAGAGGCGGTTTCCCTCACCTCAATGGATATTGACTCGTTCTGCGCTTCAGCCAAATTCGCAGCGATTGATTTTGCTTTCCGAACAAACGAACCCTCTGTGTTCGATGATTGTTACGGTAAGCTCGGCGCGTTGGCTCTGCTTGACATTGAGCGGATTCGCAGTGAATTCAACCCTCTTGACCGCGTCTTTGAATCAGACGCTCTCTACCCGCGCCTGACTCACGAGAGCCGCGCACTCTACCGCAAGATGACAGCGGAGCTTGCGGCATTTATGAACCTTTCAGAAACAGAGCTTTCTCAAGACTATGTGCGAACAGCTCGCAAAGCTTCTGAAAAGAGCGACTCGTCTGTAACAATCGGGGAGGTAATAGGAGCGGATTATCGCCACGCTTTCCCGAACATGAACCCTGCGCGTTATATCGCGATGTTGTTCGCGGGGGCGGCAATGCTCGCACTGATTGCAGGGATTCTGTCGGGGAATCTCTGGCTTGCTTTGCTTGTGTTTCTTCCCGCTTTCGCTTGTGTGAAGCCCATTGCAGATTTAAGCGTGAGTAAAACCTCTCGCATTAAAATCCCCCTGCCCCAGATTGAGCTCCGGGGGGAAATCCCTGCCTCTGCGAAAACCCTGTGCGTGATTTCGACTTTGCTGACCTCTCCTAGAGACACTGACTTGATTACAGCAAAGCTTGATATGGCGCGGCTGAAAAACACAAGTGGCAACTTGCGATTCGCCGTCCTGTGCGACCTCAAGGCGAATAAGTATAACAGCGTTTCACCCGACGATGACGCGCTGATTGAAGCAGTCCGCCAAAAATTCGCAGGCTCGGGTTACGTCGCGCTAATCCGCAAACGCGAATATTCATCGACATCTCGCTGTTACCAAGGGCGAGAGCGTAAGCGCGGAGCAATCGAGGCACTGCTGAAGTATCTGCGCCGCGAATCTTACCCCGAGGCGGGAACGGCGTTCAAAGCAATCATCGGAGACAAAACTGCTCTCGAGAACATCAAATACGTCTGCGCCCTTGACTATGATACAGTTCCCCTCATGGACAGTATCGCAGAGCTTGTGGGAATCGCCGAATATCCCACCCATTCACGCACGGGAATAATCGCGCCGCGCATGACGACGTCTCTGACAAGCTCACTCAAGACTGCGTTTTCCCGCGCAATGGTCGGAAACGGCGGCTGTGCGGGGGCATCAAGCTATGACAGTTTCGCGGGGGAGTTTTATCAAGATTGTTTCGGAGAAGGCATCTTTGCGGGCAAGGGTCTGATTAACGTCAACGTCTTTCTTGAGCGTTGCCTCAACCAATTTGAAGA
>Ga0123356_10003364_pt1 | contig 16798 bp, 13 predicted proteins | sample TergutEmb28metaG_2_FD_92546 | JGI IMG/M metagenome (GOLD analysis project Ga0123356, IMG submission 92546) | Embiratermes neotenicus P3 segment gut microbial communities from Petit-Saut dam, French Guiana - Emb289 P3 | ecosystem: Host-associated > Arthropoda: Insects > Digestive system > Gut ...
AAAATAATGGTTTTCTACCCGCGTGATGGTGTATCGGATATTCAAAAGCTGCAAATGACATCGCAGAGTGGAGAAAACGTAAATGTTGTCGCTGTCGAAGGTAACTTTGATGATGCACAAGCAGGAGTTAAATCAATATTCTCTAACGAAAGTCTGCGTCTAAAATTAACTGAAGCAGGATGTTTTCTCTCATCCGCAAACTCAATAAACTGGGGAAGACTGGTTCCCCAATTGGCATATTATATATCTTCTTATTGTGACCTGCTAAAAAATGGTGAAATAGAACAGGGAGAAAAAATCAACTTCTGTGTACCAACAGGTAATTTTGGAAATATTCTGGCTGCGTATTATGCTGAAAAGATCGGGTTGCCAATAAACAAGTTGATTTGTGCTTCAAATCGTAACGATGTGCTGACGCAATTTATAAACACGGGTGTTTATGATAAAAACAGACAGTTCTATACGACAGCTTCTCCGTCAATGGACATTCTGGTTTCAAGTAATCTGGAACGACTGCTATATGAACTTTCCGATAAAGATGGGAGCATGGTCGCATCATATATGTCAAGACTGTCGACTGAAGGGAGTTACACTGTTTCTGACTCTGTTCGAGCAGAGCTGGGTCGTATCTTTGCTTCCGGTTTTTGCTCGGAAGAAGATACAATGAGAACTATAAGTGATACTTTCAGCAAACACAAGTACTTGATAGATCCGCATACTGCAGTTGCATACAAAGTGCTGAAAGATTATAAAGAAACAACAGGAGATGATGCAAAAACAGTAGCGGTCTCGACCGCCAGCCCGTTCAAATTCTGTGACTCAGTACTCGCAGCTCTCGGACAGCCGCATGAAGGAACCGGAGTGATGATGCTTGATACTATGTCAAAGATAACAGGACGTGCGGTTCCCGCACCACTTGCAGATCTAAAAAACAAAGAATCGCGCTTTAATGATACAGTTGCAATAAACGATATGGAGAAAGCCGTAACAGACTTTCTTTTGGAAAGGTTTGGTCATTGATATGGCCCTATACGCTATTGGAGATCTGCACCTTTCGCTGAGCACAAATAAACCTATGGATAAGTTTGGTGGTAATTGGATCAACTATGTAGATAAAATCAAAGCTGGATTTCAAAACCTTAACTCTGAGGATATTTGTGTTTTATGCGGTGATACATCATGGGGAATGAGTTTAGAAGAGAGCCTGAACGATCTTATATTCATCGATAAACTGCCGGGAACTAAAATCATTCTAAAAGGTAATCATGATTATTGGTGGAACACCGCAGCAAAAATGAAAGCTTTCTTTGATTCAAATGGGATAAGCACCATCAAGATACTTCATAATAATTGCTTTCAGTATGAAGGTGCTGCGATTTGCGGCACAAGAGGCTGGCTGGTTGACGATGAGCAAAGCTCTGAGCAAAACGAGAAAATCATGGCTCGTGAAGTGCAGCGTTTGACAGCTTCGCTTCAAGCAGCAGGAGAAACTGATGTTAAGCTCTGCTTCCTTCATTATCCGCCACGCTTTAAGAATATCGTTTGTCATGATATAATATCAGTAATGAATGAGTACGGTGTTAAGAAATGTTTCTACGGACACCTGCACGGAGATGGTCATCGCCTTGCTGTACGCGGTATGGCTGAGGGGATTGAGTATGAGATAGTATCGGCTGATTATGTGAATTTTATTCCTCAGAGGATCGCATTCTAAAAGTCTTCTAACACAAAAGGAATGGACACTTAGATGAAGAAACGAAGAAGAAGAAAACTATCTACAGGTGAACTGGTCTTAGGGTCGGTTGTAATATTGGCAATGGCGATATCAAGTTTTCTGTTCTTATCATATTCCGGAGTGTTGGGGAGCCCGACCGGGAACGATCTGGACGTTATACTCAGTTCCGAAACTGACCCCGAACCGGATGAAGGGGCGGAGCCCGGAGAGGGAGAAAACGGTAATGATTACGATTTAGCAACTGAACCAATTGACGCAACAGACCCGGCATTTAATCCGGCAGAATATATAACAGTAGTCGATATAGCAGACATGGGTTCCGAGCAGATGACCTTACGTATGATGAATCCTAACCTTTTTGATGATTTGGATGAGGAGTCATTGGCTCATACAAGCGCCGGCGTCAGCCTTGTTGTGTATGATGGTTATTCCGGATTGTATTTCACCTATCAGTATGGCCATGCAGATATTGCAGCCGATCGTCCGGTGGATGTTGACACTAAGTTTCGTATTGCTTCACTTTCAAAGCTGGTTGTTGCCATATGCGCTATGAGACTCGTTGATGAAGGTAAGCTTGATTTAGATGAGGATATTGAAACGTATCTTGGGTATAGAGTCAGGCATCCGGATCATCCGAATTCACCTATCACAACGCGTATGCTTTTACAACATACATCATCGATATTTGATTCACAAGCATTCCATGATTCGATTTCCGGCAGTGTGAGGGTGTCTACAGAGACTTTGCTGTCACGTAGTTCATCATATTGGGGAGTGCGACCGGGTGCGGCATTTGAATATTCAAACTTCGGATATACTATTGTAGGGGCGATTTGCGAGTTTGTTTCCGGAAAAAAGCTGGATGATTTTGCACGCGAGTTTTTATTTGACCCACTTGCCATTGACGCTTCATTCTTAGCGGCAAACCTCAGGGACACGGCAAATATAGCTAATCTATATGATGCAAGTCATGATGTGAGACGCTCTGTGAACATTCAAATTGAACAAAGCAGAACAGGTGAGCTGGGACAGGACCAACACCTGGCACAAGGCAGCCTTATGATAAGTGCTTTCGATTACGCGAAGATTGTTGCAATGCTCGGCAATGGTGGCGTTTTTCAAGGCGTGAGGATACTGTCGCAGGAGGCGGTAAGCGAGATCCATAATGCGGACTTTGAAACTGCGGAATATAAGCAAGGTCTTTCGTCGCGCTTTTCCAACGATGGATTGCTCGGACTGGATAATGGGTATTATTGGCATACCGGTAGTGCTTATGGGGTGTTTGCGCAATATATTTACGCTGCAAGCTCCGGTACTGATGAGGGTGTTGGAGGTGCAAATACTAGCCTCGGTGTTGTGGTCGTGACAACTGGAGCCAGCACCGGTCGCTCCGAAAGCGGTATGATCAATGTCTGCACACATCTGGCCGAAATAGCATGGCCGGGACTTGGGTTTGATCAGTTGGATATGACAGTACACAGAGTTCCGGTAATAAACTAACTTTAAGGTGGACTATGGGAAAAGCAGGTGGTTTGATATTAATACTTGGTGCAATTATATTGATTGCGCTTGTTCCTTGGGTCTTCATCGTGCTTGGAAACTTCGACTTGGGAATTGAATTGGATTTCTTATCATCGAACACAGAGCAGTCTATACCGGAGATCGTTTTACCAACCGCTACACCGCCACCGACTCCTACGCCATCTCCGGAAATCGAGCCGGAGCCAACACCTGTCCCTGTTCTCGAGGAAAAAGTCATACCAATTGCAGACGGTTTTCCGCAGCTGCATGAAGAACTAAACGAGATAGCGTCGCAGTATAACGCGGTAGCCGTGAGCGTAACAGCATTTGACGGACAAACCGGTGAATATTTTACATATGAGTTCGGTCATGCAGACAAGGAAGCAGGGCGCCGTGTTAACGTTGATACAAAGTTTCGTATTGCATCGCTGGCAAAGCTTACAACAGTGATTTGTACAATGGTCTTGGTTGATGACGGGCTGATTGACCTGGATGCTGATATTTCGATTTATCTGGGTTATGAAGTAGTAAATACTAACTTTCCGGGAGATGCAATAACGACTCGTATGCTAATGCAGCACACATCGTCGATATTTGATTCCGGAGCTTTCCAAACGTCGCGCGATAGAAATACGTCTGAATCGATTCGATTTCTTTTAGAGAGAGGCTCATCTTTTAGGATCAGCAGCCGTCCGGGCACTGATTTTGAGTACACGAACTTTGGATATTCTGTGCTCGCGGCAGTTTGCGAGAATGTGGCGGGAAAAAGTCTGGATGCATTTGCTCGTGAGATACTCTTTGACCCTCTTGGGATCGATGCTTCATATGTACTTGCTAACCAGCGTGATACAGACAACATTGCAGTAATATATAATGACCGGCACGAAGTGACATTTTCCCTGCAAGAACAACTCGAGATAGGGGAGTCCGGGCTGCTGGGGCATGATTTACATCTTGCACAGGGAAACCTGACAATAAGCACTATTGATTACGCAAGAATCCTTGCGATGCTTGGCAATGGTGGTATATACAGTAATAACAGGATACTGTCCCCGGCATCTGTCCGCGCGATACATGATGCAAATGTTGAGGGAGTAACATATCATCAGGGACTTGCTACAAGGTATTCCGTTGGAGATTTTATACATGATGAAGGATTCTTTTGGCATACAGGAAGTGCTTATGGCACGTTTTCACAATACATATACAGTCATACCAATAACACAAACAGGGGGGTTGTTGTAGTTACGACCGGAGCCAGGACCGATAGAGAAGAAAATGGAATGGTCAGTATTTGCACTGATATGTCTGCGACTCTATGGTTTGAGTTATGGCTCGGCGGCAGAGATGCCGAAGCGGATGAAGATGTTGAAAGTACGGATGATCAAGACGGATAAAAACTCCGGCGTAAGGTAGTTTAGGCACATAGTTTTTTCTTGCAAATATATGCAAGTAGAGTTTTCTACATAGTCAATAAAGGAATCAGCGGTTCGTTATAAAACGAGCCGCTATTTTGTGTCCAAAATAAAGTACAGGCACAATATGTTGTGGTGGTAGCTGTTGCAATGCTTTGCATACTATTAATTAAATGAATAATTCATTAAAAATCTAGAAAATTCTTGACATTTCGATAACTGTAGAGTATAATCGGGTGCATGTAAGTGGTGAATAATGGAGCGAAGTGTTGAATAATCCCACGATAATGAAAAAAGGAGGGGAGAAACAGTGACCGGTAATTTTGAACATAAAATCGACGCTAAAGGTCGCCTGTTTATCCCATCGACACTACGCGATGAACTTGGTGAAGTATTCCATGTAACGATATCTGTAGAAGATTGTCTCACTGCATACTCTAACGACAGTTGGGAGCGCTTTCTGGAAAAGGTAAGAGCAATGCCAATACGCCAACAACCTAAAATGCGACCGTTCTTCTCAAATGCAGCCAGATGTGAACTTGACAGTCAGGGGCGCTTTCTGCTTCCACAAAAACTTCGTGACAGGATAGGCTTAAAAAAAGATGTAACAGTTGTCGGGTCAGGAACATTTGTACAGTTCTGGGATTCAGATGTATTCAAACTGGTTGACGAACAAGAAACAACACCGGACAATCTCGCCGATGTTATGGATGAGCTTGATTTCTGATGAAACATATACCGGTACTGCTGCATGAGTGCATAGATGGATTGAACATTCAACCGGACGGAACATATGTAGATGGAACTCTTGGTCGCGCAGGTCATGCGCTGGAAATCGTAAAAAAGCTTTCAGGCGGTCGCCTTATAGCGGTAGACAGAGATATTGACGCAATAAACGAAGCAAGAGAATTGTTGTCAGAGTTCTCACACAGAGTAACATTCATCCGGGGTAATTTCAGGGATCTTGCGACATTGCTAAATAATGAAGGTATAGATAAAGTTGACGGAATGCTGTTTGACCTCGGAGTATCATCACCACAACTCGATAATGCAGAGCGCGGGTTCTCTTATAGTCAAGACGCCAAACTGGATATGCGAATGGATACAAGTGAAACTCAAACAGCATATGAAGTTATAAATACATGGACAGAAGAACATCTCCGCAAGATATTTTTTGAGTACGGTGAGGAACGATATTCAAAGTTGATTGCACGAAAGATCGTAAATAAGCGTACGTCCGAACCGATAGATACTACGTTTAAACTAAACGATATCATAATAACCGCATTACCAGCAGCAGCAAGGCGCGAAACTCAGCATCCTTCAAAGCGTATCTTTCAAGCGCTGAGGATAGCAGTGAATGATGAACTAGGTTCGATAAGTAGCATGCTAAACATTGCGCCTTCGCTGCTAAAAAATAGAGGAAGACTATGCATAATAAGCTTCCACTCACTGGAAGACAGATTGGTGAAAAAAGCGTTTGCAGAAGGGTCTAAGAAATGTAGCTGCTCAAAGGAAATGCCCGTATGTATATGCAAAACATCACCAACACTAAAACTTATAACTCGCAAACCTATAACTGCGGATGACGAAACAAGCCGCAACCCCAGGGCAAGGAGCGCTAAACTGAGAATTGCAGAGCGAATATAAAGCAACGCACAAAACTGCAACCGGTAGAAAGGACGTTTTATCATGGATGCTAACACAAAAACACTTAATTATTATAATTACGGTGGAGCAGCACCGACTATAAAAGCAATGGTCGATGCTGAGCTTATGCGAGGCGAAATGCCCGGTATAAAAACCAATGCTAAAAAAGAGCGGTCCCGTCGACTTGAAAGAATCAAAGAAGTCGCAGAAAGAAAGACCGTTCCGGGGATTTCGGTTTTTGCAGTGTTAGGTACTGTCTTTGTGTCGGTGTTGATGGTTTTTGTTGTGTTAGCGCAGATAAACTTTAACGAAACTGCAGGTGAGACAGCAAGACTAAGCGCACATCTCAGTGATCTGACAGAGAGGCACAGAGTGCTTGAGCTTGCTTTCGAGAGTGTAATAGATATTAAAGAAGTTGAGCGATATGCAAGAGATGAGCTCGGTATGTCCAGACCGGATGCAAGTCAGGTGATCGTTATAAGTGCAACACCTCGTGATACTGCTACTGTGCTAAACGGAGGGCAGGAACGAGGGGTCCAGGGGTTTGGGGAGTTTTTGAGATCCCTAACAAACTACTTTAGGTAAAAACGCATTGCTTAGCACGTAGGGATGGAGCCCACCCGATCTGTTGGCAGGGCAGAAGGTGTTACGATGCAAAACAAAGCGTTAACGGTAGCACTTAGAAAGAAAGGAACTCTAAAATGTCAAGTAGTGTAAAAGTCGGTTCAAAGAGTAAAAATCGTTCAAGAACTGGTGATATAGGCGATTTGAGGAGTGCAAGTGCGCAAGGAGCAAAATCCATGCGCAAAGAAAATGATCGAAGGTTAAGCAGGGCATTGCTTGTCCGCACACTTTTCCTGTTGGCAGTGTGCGGTGTTGCTGCGTTTGGTGTTCTTGCTGCCAGACTCTACGATGTTCAAATTGTTAACAGCTCTTATTACGAATCCCGAACTTTGAGCAGTCAGTTACGTGAAACAACAATAGAAGCAAGGCGTGGAACGATTTATGATGTCAACGGTAAAATACTGGCTATGAGCGGACCCGTCGAAAATGTTTTTATCAGTCCGCTTGAAATAGTGCTTGAAGAACAAGACGTTCGTTTTATTGCTGAAGGATTATCATACATTCTTGGTGTTGACTATGGGGGCATCTTAGAAAAAGCAGGAAGATCATCCTCACAATATCAGATAATCAAAAATAGTGTAAGCAGCGATGAAGCTGAGCGAGTACGCGAGTTCATCAGAGACCATAGGCTAAGAGGAATACATTTTGAGCCGGCATCTCAGAGATATTATCCAAATGATAATCTGGCAAGTCAAGTGCTGGGATTTGTAGGCACTGATAATATCGGACTCGACGGAATTGAAAAAAGATTTGATAGTCAACTCACAGGCGTGAGCGGCAGAATGATAAGGCTCACAAACGCAAGAGGAACAGATTTGCTTCTTGCCGGTTTTGGTGATCATTACGACGCAAAGGACGGTAATGATATAACACTGACATTAAACATGTCTGTACAATACTATATTGAAAAACACCTGGCTCAAGCTATAGTCGACTATGACATTCTTGGTGGAGCTATGTGTATAGCCATGAATCCAAAAACAGGCGAAATACTGGCAATTGCTAACTACCCAAACTATAATCCTAATGATTTCTTGAAAATCAGTGATGCTGAAATGGGTAGAGTCAGCATGATCGAAGACGAAGAGGAAATGATGGAAGCATATCGAAATGCGCAATTCCGTCAATGGAGAAATCAATCCCTTGCAGACTCTTATGAACCGGGTTCGGTCTTTAAAATACTTACTTTTGCGATGGCACTTGAAGAGAATAAAGCTGATGTAGATTCCGTGTTCTATTGCAGCGGAATTATTGAGCTGGATGTTTTTGGTGAAGTTTCTGAAAGAAGATGCTGGCGGCGATGGGGACACAATGACATGTCTCTAAGTGCAGCTATGTACAACTCTTGTAATATTGCATGTATAAATCTTGGGCTTCGCGTTGGTTCAAGAACCTTCTATAAATACGTAGAAGCATTCGGTATGTTCGACAGGACCGGATTGGATAACTCGGTTGAGGGAAGAAGCTTGTGGTGGGATGAAAGTGTTTTCTTTGATAGAAACAACCCTTCACAACTCGCCTCTGCATCATTTGGTCAAACGTTTAAAATAACTCCGATTCAAATGATAACTGCAGCAGCAGCAACCGTTAATGGCGGTTACTTGATGCAACCGCATATAGTAAAACAAATAACTGACAGTGATGGAAACATTATTGAAGCGACTGAGCCGACTGTTCTAAGACAGGTCGTAAGTTCAGAAACCTCAGCTACAATGCGTATGATACTCGAAGATGTTGTAAGTGTTGGTACAGGTAAAAATGCACAAGTTAGAGGATACAGGATCGGCGGAAAGACCGGTACATCAGAAAACACTGAGCAACTTGCTCTTCGTGACGAAAACGATACATCAAACAAGGATTACATTGCATCATTCCTCGGATTTGCTCCGGCAGATGATCCGGAGATCATGATATTACTTCTTCTCGACACTCCAAGTCATGAAACAGGTATCTACATCAGCGGCGGCTCTATTGCGGCACCTGTTGTAGGTAGAATGTTTGAGGATATTCTCCCTATGAGTCTTGGTATCATGCCCGAATATGAAGCTGATGATCTTGCAGATATTAACTTGCATGTGCCTCGTGTCGCCGGCTTTAGCCTTGACGATGCTATATCGATACTTGAAAGCCAAGGTTACGAATATACTGTCATCGGTGAGGGCAGCTCTGTGACATCACAGTTGCCATTACGTAATGCATTTGTCGCATCAGGTACACGAGTTAAAATTTATACAGATGAGGAAGTGCCAAGGCATCCTGTTGTGATACCTGCTTTGTCCGGAATGACTTACAATCAAGCAAGACAGGCGTTGGAGGAAAGGGGACTGTTCATACGAACCGGAGGCGCACCAAAGTCTGACTCGGCTGCATTGGTGTCGGTTCAGTCGATTCCTGCAGGTCGAGAAGTTCAATACGGCTCCATCGTTGAAGTGACTTTGCTTAATGCACAAGTTGTTGAACAGAGGATAAACTGATGCTACTTGAAGAATTGCTTGGAAAAGTAGAAATACTTTCTGTTGAAGCGGATCTCGGAATGAAAATACAAGGCATCAGCTATGACTCGAGAACAGTTCGCGATGGAGAGTTATTTATCGCAATAAGAGGATATGAAACGGACGGACATGAGTATATAGAAGATGCTTTGAAAAATGGTGCAGTCTGTATTATTTGCGAAGAAGCACCCAAGGTGTCGATACCATATATCCTTGTTGAGGATTCACGAAAGGTACTTGCATCCGCATCCGTTGTTTGGTTTGGAAGTCCTGCAACTAATCTTAAGCTTATAGGAGTAACAGGGACAAACGGAAAAACAAGTGTTACTAATCTGATAAAGCATATACTTGAAGAAAGTTCGGGTAGCAAGGTAGGTTTAATAGGAACAAACGGAAATTTTATTGGCAATAGAGAATTGCCCACTGAACACACAACACCGGAATCATATGAAATGCAGAAGCTGCTTGACAAAATGGTTCTGGAGGGTTGCGAGTATGTTGTAATGGAAGTATCATCGCATGCTTTGTATTTGAGCAGAGTTTATGGTCTCGAATATGAGATAGGTGTCTTTACGAATCTAACACCTGAGCATTTGGATTTCCACGGCACAATGGAAGCATACGCTGACGCAAAAGCGCTTTTATTTCCTAATTGCAAAAAGAGTGTAATAAATATCGATGACCCGTATGCAGATTTGATGATAAGCAAATCAAAAGGTCCTGTTATGACTTATGCGATAAATAACAGCTCTGCTGACATGATTGGTAAAGATATCAAACTTCAAGCAGATAGAGTAGAATTTTGCACACTATCTGTAGGAGACATAAATAGGGTTGAACTACCGATACCGGGTGTTTTCTCTGTATATAACTCACTTGCGTCACTAGCGACATCGGTTTTGTTAGGATACGATATAAATGAGATAATACCGACACTTAGAACATATGAAGGTGTTAAAGGAAGGGCAGAGGTTGTTCCTACAGGTCTTGACTATACAGTTTTGGTTGACTATGCGCACACACCGGACGCATTAAGAAACATCATCACAGCAGCTCGCGATTTTGCAAAAAACAGAGTCGTTGTTGTTTTCGGGTGCGGAGGGGATCGAGATAAAGCAAAGCGCCCGTTGATGGGAAAAATAGCATCTGAGTTGTCAGATTTTGCGATTATCACATCAGACAATCAGCGCACTGAGGAGCCGGGTTCAATTATAAATGAAATCGTCTCCGGTATTGATCGATCGTTTTCATCATATTTAGTGATAGAGAGCAGACGTGAGGCGATATGCACAGCACTGGACACACTTAACTCCGGAGATGTACTGATTATTGCAGGAAAAGGACATGAAACATATCAGATACACGGCAGTGAGAAGATATACTTTGATGACAGAGAAGTCGTTGCAGAGCATATAAAGATGATGCGTGTTAAGAGCAGAAAGCAGAAGATTGAAGATTTGGATTAAATCTCAACGGCAGAGGGACAGAGCATGGTTATTCAGTTGATATTGTCATTTACGATATCCTTAGTGGTCTCAGTTATCATGGGATTTATTATAATCCCTGAGCTGAGACGTCTGAAGGCCGGTCAGTCAATACAGGAAGATGGTCCGATATGGCATAATAAAAAGCAGGGAACACCAACAATGGGTGGCATAATATTTATTATAGGGATTATCGTGGCGTGTCTGATTGCCGGCTTTAATGAAGTTCGAGTTGGAGAATACTCTCATTTATTTGTGCTGGTATTTGCTCTTATCTTCGCAGCGATAGGGTTTTTAGATGATTACAAAAAGCTAAAGAGAAAGCAAAACCTTGGATTAAGAGCAAGGCATAAATTTGCATTGCAGCTCTTTGTTGCGATCGTGTTTGTTCTACTTATGAGGTTTACGGGAGAACTTACAAAGAGTGTATATGTTCCGTTCGTTAACTCAACCTTTGAAATGCCAACTGTGTTGTACTATATATTTGCAGCATTTGTTATCGTAGGAACTGTCAACTCAGTGAACATAACTGATGGAACAGACGGGTTGTCAAGCGGTGTTACTATTCCGGTCACAACAGCATTTGCTCTGATAGCGCTAATATGGAACGACTCGCCAAATGGAATAATTGCAGCTGCCATTACAGGAGGTCTTGTTGGATTTCTGTTTTTCAACTTCTATCCTGCTAAAGTATTTATGGGTGATACGGGTTCATTGTTTCTTGGTGGTGCGGTCTGTGCCCTTGCCATTTCGATGGATATGCCATTGATTTTGATCACGCTGGGATTCGTATATTTTGTTGAGACGCTTTCAGTGATCATTCAAGTGTCATATTTTAAAATAAGTAAAGGAAAACGAGTATTTAAAATGGCTCCAATACATCATCACTTTGAGATGAGTGGATGGAGTGAATATAAAATATTTGCGGTTTTTACAACTGTGTCAGTTTTATTTGCTGCTTTATCATACTTTGGGGTATACCAAAGGTATGCTTAGTTTAAGGTGACTTTAATGAGTAGAAAACAAACAGCCGAAAATATGAATGAGTACGAAAGTCCGGAAGTTAGCTTTAGCTCTGAAGACTTGCTGGACTGGGACGACCGGGAGTTGTCTAACGAACTCATCGATACAGGCAAGACCAGCCCGGGGATCGACAAGCCATTTCTGGTGATCACACTGGTGATATTGTTGATTGGAGTGATCATGGTGTTGTCGGCGAGTTATGCACGTGGTTATTACATGCAAAGCGATCCGTTGAGGCTGTTCTCACGTCAGTTTGTTTTTGCGATCAGTGGTGTCGCATTGATGTTTATCACTTCACGAATCAGCGTAAGAACAATAAGTTGCTGGTCTATGCAGTTATTGCTGGTATCAATTGTTTTACTTGTACTCGTCTTGATAATTGGAATTAGAGTGAATGGAGCAACACGATGGATAGGTATAGGTGGTGAAAATAGCTCTCTGACGTTCCAGCCTTCAGAAATCGCAAAGCTTGCTCTGATCCTGTCGTTCGCGCAAATAACATGTAAACTTGGGAAAGAACGTATGAAAACTTTCAAGTTTGGTGTAATACCTTTTGCGATAGTAACCGGAATAATAGTCGTACTTCTGAGAATGGAGCCGCACTTGTCTGCGATGATCATAATTACAGCACTTGCTGCAATCATGATGTTTGCCGGTGGTACACGATTGAGGTGGTTTATGATAGCCGTTGCAGTCCTTCTGGCTATGATAAGCGGCTTTATTTACTTTCAACTTCAAACGACAGCACCGGAAGTTGAAATCAGAGATGTTTCCGTAGAAGTAGTCAGAGAGAATTTGGACCTTAGTGGTCTTGGTTATGAAGGACGAAGAATCGGTGCCTGGCTGAATCCTGATGCTGATCCTCTCCGTGACGGATTTCAAATACGTCAATCATTAAATGCTGTTGGTTCAGGAGGGCTTCTGGGGTTAGGTTTAGGACAAAGCCGGCAGAAGCACCTATATCTACCGGAGGAACATAATGACTATATATTTGCTATTGTTTGTGAAGAGTTAGGTTTCATTGGAGCAATGCTGATACTGATGCTTTTTGTTCTTCTCATAGTACGTGGGTATTGGCTTGCAATGCATGCAAATGATAAATATAGCTCTCTTATAACTATTGGGATAACCAGCCTATTGGCTATACAAGTCTTTTTAAATGTAGCTGTTGTAACGAATCTATTACCTGCAACAGGTATTTCACTACCATTCTTCAGTTATGGTGGGACAGCGCTCTGGATACAGTTGATTCAGATTGGCATAATCCTTGCGGTCTCACGTGAAATCCCGCTATCAAAAGCAAAAGAAAGAAAAACGCCTGAGACTCTTTAACAGTCATAGTGTACATAGTATATCTTATGATGGAAATGAGTAAGTCATGAAAGTTATTTTCGTCTGCGGTGGTTCTGCAGGACATATAAATCCGGCATTGGCAATAGCTGCAGAAATGCGCCGTATTGCACCTGACTCAGAGATACTCTTCATTGGAGCTGATAAAAAGCTAGAAAAAAAACTTGTTCCGGCTGCTGGATTTGAACTGGTAAATATCAAAATGAGTGGTTTGCGACGAGGGTTTTATCCCAAAGACATCGTACATAATATAAAAACAGCAATAAACCTTATAACTGCAAATAGAAAATCTAAAGCTATACTAAAAGATTTTAAACCGGATGCAGTGATAGGGACCGGGGGATACATTAGTTATCCGGTTATAAAAAAAGCAGCAAGATTAGGAATACCAACATTTCTCCTTGAGCCAAATGCGTACCCCGGACTTGCTGTTAGGATGCTAAGTGGAGTTGTTGATACAGTCTTTGTTACTTATAAAGATTTGGAAAATCATTATAAAAGACCGGAACGTGTCCTATACACCGGCACCCCGCTCAGAAGCGAGTTTTTTGAAACTGATGAAGTATCAAAAACAGACGAACATGAAGAATTACCTCTTGTTATATCATATTGGGGTTCCTTGGGAGCTGCAAAAATGAATGATATTACTATCGAGTTTATAAAACTTAACTCCGTAGACGGCAAGTTTAGACATATTCATGCAACAGGAGTAAGTATAAGTACAGAAAAAACCATTAGTAGGTTAAATGAACTTGGTATCTCTGAGATAAGTACTCCGTTTATTGATGTCAGAGAGTATATTGATAACATGCCTTCAACTATGAAGAGTGCAGACTTAATAATTTCTCGTGCAGGTGCTTCTACAATAGCTGAGTTGACATCATTAGGTAAGCCTGCTATACTCATTCCTTCTCCAAATGTAACAGAAAATCATCAGGAGGCGAACGCAAAACAGTTGCAAAATACAGGTGGTGCAATTATGATATTGGAGAGAGATTGCTCAGGGAAAGTGTTGTATGAATCTGTTTTATCTTTACTTGATGACAGGGAGAAACTCAAAAGAATGTCAGAAAGTCAAGAATCATTAGCAGAAAAAAATGCAGCTTCTAATATAGTAGAAGAAGTGATCAAGCGCTGTAACCCTGAAAGACTTGTGGAGGGCACTTCATGACACCGGTAAAAAAAAGACAACTAAGTAAGATATCGACATCATATATTGCTGTAGGTGTTGCACTGATCACATTTACTGCGATTCTGGGGACAAGCGTATTTCTGAGAGCTAAAGAAATCAGAATCGAAGGAACAATGATATACTCAATTGATGAAGTGGTAGAGGCATCAGGACTTTCTCCGGGCGATAACTTAATATTCATCAATCCGCAAAGAGTATCGACGAAAATACGCGAGGAGCTTTCATTTGTTAGTGCTGCTAATATTACGCGAGTATTACCGGATGTTGTTTTGATAGAAATCACAGAGAGTCCGGCGATCGGAAAAGTCATGTTTAGCGGTGAAATTTGTATAATTGACGCAGAAGGAAGAGTGCTTGCGCTCTCTTCAGGTGGAGCAATCAATTTACGTGGAGTAGATTTTGATGAGTTGATCGAAGTTCGAGGACTGGAAATCGACGATGCTATAATTGGAAGCACTCTAAGATCTGAGTTCGGTGCAGAAATAAAATTGCAAAATATGCAAGATATTTTTTCAGCGATGGGTCGGGAGGAAATTCTGGGTGACGTATCTTATTTGGATGTTTCAAACTCTAATAATCTACACTTTGGTTATAAAAGCAGATACAGAGTGGTTTTAGGTGAGCGTAGAAATCTTAGACAAAAAATGGAATTGCTTGAATCGTCCGTAGAGGCAATAGCACAAAGATACCCTAATACACCCGGCGATATCAATATGGCAGAAGTAACTGATACGTCTAATGAAGTGAAATTTCGACCAAATCAATAAAATGATTATTATATTAGATACTATTTGTAACTATTTGGAAGAAAACTATTGACCTTGGGTAAAAAAACATATAAAATATCGGATGATGTGCGTATTTTCAAACAAGCATAATGCTTTGATAAGCGGTGCAAAATATGAGTAAAGAGTTTAAAAAAATGCAAATGGAAAATATAGATAATATATTAGTACGGGAGGATGGATATATGGCGGTTTCAATAGAAAGCGCTCCTGACAATGTAGTTGTTATTAAGGTAGCAGGAGTAGGTGGCGCCGGCAATAACGTTGTCAATAGGATGGTCTCCGCCGGAACACAAGGTGTTGAATTCATCGCTGTCAATACCGACAAACCCGCTCTCTCTGCATCGAATGCAAGTTCTAAAGTTCAAATCGGTGAAAAACTAACAATGGGACAAGGTGCCGGCTCAAATCCGGATATCGGCAAAAAAGCAGCAGAAGAAAGCAGAAATAATGTAGCAAAAGCACTTGAAGATGCTGACATGGTTTTCATTGCCGGTGGAATGGGCGGCGGAACGGGAACCGGCGCATCACCCGTTGTTGCAGATATAGCTCGTGAAGCACAAGCTCTTACGGTCGGCGTAGTGACAAAGCCCTTCAGCTTTGAAGGAAGACGCCGTATGGAACAGGCTGAGGAAGGGATAAAGATACTACTGAGCAAGGTTGACTCTCTACTGGTTATACCAAATGACAGGCTGAGAGCAGTTTCAGACCAGAAGCTTACTTTTGCAAACGCTTTTGAGATCGCTGATAGTGTACTGCATCAGGCAGTTATAAGTATATCAGAGCTTATTAAAAAGACAGGGTTTATAAATCTGGACTTTGCTGACGTGACCTCAATAATGAAAGACGCAGGATACGCACATATGGGCGTAGGGCATGCAGCTGGTAAAGGCAAAGCGGAAGAAGCCGCACGTGCCGCAGTTACAAGCCCACTTATGGAGACATCAATAGACGGTGCACGTGGTGTACTGGTAAATATTACAGGCTCACTTGATATAGATCTTGACGACGTTGAAGTAGCTGCAAGTCTGGTAGCACAAGCTGCTCATCCGGATGCGAATATCATCTTCGGAGCTTCTTTTGACGAGGATATGGAAGACGAGATAAGAGTAGTAGTAATTGCAACACGTTTTGACGATATACCGACATCATCGAGCAGTCTCGGAACGACAAGCTCACATGTATATACAGATTCCTTTGTGTCAAAGAAAGTTGATGAAGCGCTATCTCGCGAAACGGCAGCAGCCCCACCGGCACAAACACCGGCTCCACCACCGGAGCCGCCACCACCGCCACCGCCGCCGGAACCTCCGGTCGAAGAAGACCCGTTTGATACAATATTCAAAATATTCAATTCAAAATAAAATCAAGCCATGATCTACAAGGCGGCGAGGAGCGTTTACAGCGGTCTTCGCCGCATTTAAATGAGACTGAAGTGAGGAACAGATATTGAAATTACTTCGAGTAATAAAAGAAATGATCAGTGCATATATGAAATTTCCCGTAGAGCGTAGTGCTGCTGCGCTG
>Ga0123356_10003365_pt1 | contig 16797 bp, 13 predicted proteins | sample TergutEmb28metaG_2_FD_92546 | JGI IMG/M metagenome (GOLD analysis project Ga0123356, IMG submission 92546) | Embiratermes neotenicus P3 segment gut microbial communities from Petit-Saut dam, French Guiana - Emb289 P3 | ecosystem: Host-associated > Arthropoda: Insects > Digestive system > Gut ...
TAGAGCGTCGGCATCGGCACACCGGCGGCAAGTGCCATCTCTTCGACGACGTTGTAGAGTTGTCGGTCAGCAGGATTGATCGAAGCCGCACACACCTGACGACCACCGAGCGATTCAGCAAGGGCACGTCCGCCGCCTGCTGAAAGTTGTGCCGTTTTGACGAGACTGCCGCCAATCACTAAAACGAGTATGCCGCCGACGCAAAGCAACAATATCGCCGGGTCGGGTTCGGTTTCGGCGGCAACGCAAAACAGCGAAGCGACGACAACGATAGCGATGGTCAGTCCGATAAGCCCGAAGATGTACAGAACGACCAACAGGAACGTCCGGCTTTTCGCCTTGTCTTGATGCTGAAAAAAGTCCATACGTCTGATTATATTCCATTGCGGCGGGCAAGGGGAGTGGGTGCAAATTGTCGCTCCATTTTGTTCTTTCCCATTTTCGGAAAAATCATTAGACTTCTCACTGCCGAAAAGCAGGCTACTGAAAAATGGCAGAGGAAAACGGGGACAAAAAACATGATCCAACCCCAAGGCGGTTGGAAGAAGCGCGGGAAAAGGGGCAAGTTGCCAAAAGTCAAGATTTGGCGGCGGCAATCGTTCTCCTGCTTGCCATCGTGCTTCTTTTGACAATTGGTCGGCAAATTGTCGCCGATTTGTTTGAGTATTCCTGCACAATGCTGCGCGAGCCGCTGCTCATTGTTCCCGAAAATCAAGAACAGGACGGATTGAAGCAATCGGCACAATCGCTGTTTCACGCAACCATTACGCGATTCCTTGATTACGGTAATCCGTATTCGCTCTTTTACTTTTTCATCTTGCTGATGATTACAGCCATTCTCGCAAACATCGCTCAAATCGGACTTCTTTGGCAGCCCGAAAAACTCGCTTTCGACTTTACCCGGCTTGACCCCGTCAAGGGATTCAAGCGGATATTTTCGATGCAGAGCGTTGTCCGGTTCCTGATGGGAATTGTCAAAATCGTGATCTGTGCGGCAGTCGCTTGGTACGCCGTCGAAAGCAGTATCGGTGAAATTCTGCACTTGTCCGAAAACGAAACGAATCAGATTGCGTCGTTCCTTGTTTGGACGCTGCTAATGGTGACACTAAAAGTTGCAGTTGCACTGGTGATTATTGCCCTCATTGACTTGATGTATCAACGTTGGAAACACCATCGGGATTTGCGAATGACCGACCAGGAACTTCGAGACGAAATCAAAAACATGATTGGCGATCCACAAATTATCAGCAAGCGGCGGCAAATTCAGCGGGAACTAGCAACGAAACAGCGGGTACAAGGAACGCAGGACGCAGATGTCGTGGTTACGAACCCGACGCACTTTGCTGTGGCAATCAAATTCGATGGTCAAACAATGCATTATCCGGTAGTCGTTGCCAAAGGGGCAGATTATTTGGCGTTTCAAATCCGAAAAATAGCAGGGGAGCACGGGATCCCAATAATCGAACGCAAAGCACTTGCCAGAGCGTTGTTTGAGAATGTCGAAATCGGACAGTCTGTGTACCCAATCATGTCTTACGAACATATCCAAATGTTAGCCGACGTAATGGCGGAGGCTTATAGGTTATCTGGTCGTGATCATGAAGCAAACGGGTGGCGACGAAGCCGCCAAACAGGTTAGGACGATCTCCATTTTTAAGGGGGAGAGGGGATTTTTTTTCAATTTTGGATATATTGTAACCCTATGTCCTTTCTGAAATCCCTATTCGGCAAGCCGAAATTGAATTATCGACGGAAGTACGACCTGTTGCAAGCAGCAATTTCCGGTACGATGTCGAAAGTTTATAAAGCACAAGATCGAGAAACCGGTGAACTCGTTGCGGTCAAAATTATCGATCCGGCAATCCTGCAAAGAGTTAATGCCCGATGGAAAGGAATTAAAAAACCAACCGAAGGGGAAATCTCGGTCATGTTCGATCATCCGTACATTGTCCGAACACTGGACCAAGGACTCACGACCGACGGTGAACAATATCTGGTCATGGAATATCTGGAAGGCACCGGCTTGAACAACGTCCTGCTCATTCCCGAAGACATGATGGCTGGTTCAAGAACCTATTACATGCGTCAGGTTGCCGAAGCCGTACAGGAAGTTCACAAGAAGGGCTTCATCCATCGGGATATTTGCCCTCGCAATTTGTTGTTCGTTGGTGATGCGTCGATTTTGAAGTTGACCGACTTCGGTTTAACGCTTCCGAACAAGTCGCCGTTTACCGATCCCGGTAACCGGACGGGAACGCCAAATTACATGGCAGCAGAGTTGGCTCGCCGTAAACCGACAGATATTCGATTGGATGTTTTTTCCTTCGGGGTAACGATGTACGAGTTGTTCACTCGGGAACTTCCTTGGCCCCGCGGAAACACCGGCATTGCAGCGATGACACACAGTGAACAGCCGACTCCGATTACCGATTACCGACCGAACATCAACAAACTAATTGCGAAGGCGATTCACAGTTGCATTGAGCCGGATGTTTCCCGGCGTTGCCCAGACATGGGACAATTTCTCAAAATGATCCAAAAAGTCGAAAGTGATGATGCGAATTAAGATGTGTGGGCGACTTGTACATCGTAGAGTACCGACTCCTGCGCCCGTTTGATTATGTTGCCATGTTTCATGCCGAAAAAGCCGCTTTACGGCGAGAAATGCGTTTATACCTAGAAAAAATCGCCGACTCGGTCAAGGCGAAGAGTTTGTTGATCCGTAATCGCTTAATGGCAATGGATGTTTTTCGGCAAGCACGGCAATCCAAACAATTGATGAGTTTTGTCAGTATGCCACTGGAAGTCGAAACCACGCCGTTTTTTGCGAACTACTCTATGATCGTTCCTTGCTGTGAGGCAAACGAGATTGTGCCGATACGGATTCTGTCTTTGGATGAACTTGAAACGTCGGATGATATGAACATTTTAGAGCCGAAGTTGTCCGTCCGGCAGGATGCATCAAGAAAAGTTTTGCCGGAGCAGATCGACGTTGTGCTTGTTCCCGGCTTGGCATTTGACCGTCTTGGCAACCGGCTTGGTCGTGGCAAGGGCTGCTACGACCGTTTTTTACGACGGCTTCCCGCCAATGTATTGACCATTGGATTGGCATTTGACGGAATGATCCGCGATCAGATTCCCTTTGATGAGAACGACTACCCCGTAAAAATGGTCGTAACGGAAAAGTCTGAATTGTAATCGTGAACGGAATAGGTCTGGAGCCCCCCCTGCCCCTCCTTTGGAGGGGCAGGGGGGGTCAAATTCCCTATTTTGACTCCACAGCAATTCCATACACGCTCTAAATTGCATATCGTTTTTTTCCAGTTATTCCGATTATTATGCTATTTTTCAACTCTCTCTCTCTCCAACGCCGAAAATCTGAGTGTTGAGAGTGCCGTTTGAACGGATTGCTGACAACATAAATCAACTATTTTTCCTATTTTAGCGGGTTGTGCGTTGGAAAAATTAATTTTTGACGCTACAATAGCACGTGATCATATATGTTTTTCCTATCCGCACGTTCATCCGGCAGTGTTCATTATTCGGACAGCCGGGTTTTTAAGCCTCGTAAAAAGACGCTTTTGGAGCAATCGCACATGACTAATCCACCCCCCGCTATGCGTTTCACCTACCCGTTGCCCTGCGGTGCAATTCTGCACGACAACGGAGTGCGGTTCGTCGTCATTAGCCGTCTGGCAAAATCCATGAAACTGTTACTGTACAACAAAGTAACTGACATGGAACCCTCGGAAATTATCCAATTCAACCAAGAAGAAAACCGATGGGGACACGTCTGGTCGGTCTTCGTCAAAGGGCTCAAAGCGAAACAACTTTATCATTTTCAAGCCGATGGTCCGTTTGATCCAGACAAAGGACTCCGCTTCGATGGTCGCGCCCGGCTGATTGATCCCTATGCCAAAGCCCTTGCCGGCACTTTCCAGCCTTCGACGGACGGCATCATTCGTCCGCCGAAATGTGTCGTGATTGATGACGACGACTTCGACTGGCGCGACGACCGGCATCTCAAACATGATTTTTCCAAATCAGTCATCTACGAGTTGCACGTCAAAGGATTCACGAATTCGCCGACAAGTGAAGTTAAACATCCCGGTACTTATTTGGGGCTGATCGAAAAAATTCCCTACCTACACTCGCTTGGCGTAACGGCTGTCGAATTGATGCCGATCCACGAGTTCCCAATTCTCGGCTCGGACGGCAAAGAACCTCGGATCAAAAACTACTGGGGATACGACTCGATGGCGTTCTTCGCACCACACCGGGGATACGCTTACGGCAAAGAGCCGGGATCGCAGGTGCGCGAATTCAAAGAAATGGTCAGGGCATTTCATCAGGCGGGAATCGAGGTCATTCTGGACGTGGTCTTCAACCATACTTGCGAAGGGAACGAACATGGTCCCACGCTGTCGTTCAAGGGACTCGACAACCAAATCTACTACATGTTGGAAGGAGGCAAGTATTACAAGAATTACAGCGGTTGCGGAAACACCGTCAACGGCAACCATCCGATTGTCCGAGAGATGATCTTCAACTGCCTCCGGTACTGGGTCCACAATTATCACATTGACGGTTTCCGATTCGACTTGGCATCTATCTTGAGTCGAGATCAGTCAGGGAATTTGCAGGCGAATCCTCCGCTCATCGAGCAGATTTCGGAAGACCCGTTGCTTGCCGACACGAAAATTATTGCTGAAGCCTGGGATGCGGCAGGCGGCTATCAAGTCGGTTCATTCGGTGCGTTTGGTGCCGGTTCACACCGCTGGGTAGAATGGAACGGAAAATATCGGGATGACATTCGCAAGTTTTGGCGTGGGGATCAAAACATGACTGGCACGTTGGCAACGCGGCTTTCCGGTTCGAGCGATCTCTATTCTCACAGTGGTCGATTGCCGCAAAGCAGCGTGAATTTTGTAACAGCCCATGATGGCTTCACGATGAATGACCTCGTATCGTACAACCACAAGCACAACGAGGAGAACGGCGAGGGAAATCGGGACGGTGAAAACAACAATTACAGTTGCAATTATGGTGTCGAAGGACCAACGACAGACAAAGGGATCGAATTAGCGCGGAACCGGCAGGTCAAGAATATGCTGGCAACGTTGCTGTTGAGTCAAGGGGTTCCGATGATTACAGCGGGAGATGAAGTGCGCCGCACGCAACACGGCAACAACAACCCCTACTGTCAGGACAATGCGATTTCGTGGTTCGATTGGCGGTTGCTCAAACGGCATAAAGACGTGTACCGTTTCGTGAGAGAGTTGATTCGATTCCGCAAAAAAGAAGTTACAGTTCGGCAGCCTTATTTTCTGACGGGGCAACCCCGCGTACCGGGCGGATTACCAGACATCAGTTGGTATGGTGCGATGGGGGGATGTGTTCCGTGGAATCATGGACTGGAACGAAGTTTAACGTGCTTAATATCGGCAGTTTCTCCGACAATGGAACACGAGGGGTCACTGTATCACGTATTGATGATGTTTCACGGAGGTTGGGAATCGAAGGATTTTTATTTTCCGGCGGTATGTCAGAACTTTCCGTGGCGGTTGTTCATTGACACAGCGGCGGAGCCGCCCAACGACATTTATACTGAAAAAGCGGGACCGAAGCCCAACTTGAATGCTCCGATTCGTTTTCTGCCTCATTCCATGCGGGTCTATCTCTCAGAGGTACGATGAGAGATAGGCTTGCCTTTGCCATTTCCGTAAGATTGGGTACAATGGTTCTTACCGATGGCGAGCCAGTCCACATTTGATTACACAGCGGCAATAGCGGCGGTATGCGGTGATATGTGTTTCCGCATACCGGAGTTGCGCCACATCGACATGAGCAGGGTGGCGGTCGGGTTTTCGCGGACGAAGAACAGTGAACCTTTTGGCATCTTTGCCTCGACGACACCGCTTCGCTTTGAAAACGGCGAGTCCTTCTACCAGAGCCGTGGTCGCCTTTGGACGGTACAGCGTCATTTTCGGACGGATGGTCTTGAATACTTGTACCTTCTCTACTTTTATGTTCCCCGTTTTATCGAGTTGCCGTTATCTCAAAAACTGGATACGATCGTTCACGAACTTTACCATGTCAATCCGCTTTTCAATGGCGATCTTCGTCGATTTGCTGGTCGCCGATTTGCTCACGGCTCGAAAAAGCGGTACGATCAAGTTGTGCACCGTCTTGTTCAGTATTGGCTCAAACAGGACCCGCCGGGCGAACTTTGGGAATTTTTGTGTTACAACTATCGGGACCTCACGGCGAAGTACGGCAAGTTGAGCGGAACACGAATTCCTGCTCCAAGAATTATTCCCGTTTCCTCATCCGCCCCTTCTCGCTAGCAGTGTTGACGCATCAAGATTTGCCGTTTGTGTTTTTCGGTTTCATGAGCGGAGCGAATTTGCAATGTTTTTGGCAAAAAACGCCGATAGGACTATGTGGTGTGAGTGTCTCCTGTTTTGTAAACAATAGAGTGCTTTCGTTTTTCTACAAGCATGAAAAAATTCGTTTGCATAGTGGTTTTCTTGTTGGGGGTTTTTGTCAGTTGGGAACAAGTTTTTGCCCAAAAACACATTCTCCGCGATGGACGAGTGCTCGAAGGCGGAATGGCACTCCTTTCGCGTGTTGATGAAAGAGCCGGTACCCCAGATCATATTGCCAAACCGATTGTCGTTGTCGATGACGGACTTCGGCGTGTCTATTTTTCCAAAACACAACACTGGCATGTGAACGAAGAACAATCGCCCAGCCCCGTAACGTTCCGAACGGGTCAGAGTGTCAATTATGAGGGCAAGATATACAGTGTGCCGGGCAACTACTCCAACAACACCCCTTTCAATGAATTTGGTCGCCGCATTTTGCGAGTTTATCATTCGGGCGGTGTCGAACTCGTCGAACAAGCCATCGTTGACCTCAACCCTTACTATGTTCGTGTAACCAGTTTGCATGAGAATCTTCAGCCGGTAAGTTGGAACATGCGGATCGCAACAAACGCCATTCTCCGCGAGGAAATTATGTCGATCCTGACGAATCTCATTGATCCGCAAAACATCGACGACAGGATGCGGCTCGTTCGATTCTACAACGATGGAGAATTGTTCCACTATGCCGATGCCGAGTTGGCATCAATCATGCAGGATTGGAAAGATGATCCCAATGTTCAACAGCGACTCCTTGCGATGTCCCTTACTACTCGGCAAGGGTTGTATGAGCAGTTTATTAACGAACTCGAACTCCGCTGGGACAGCGGGCAATACCGACTCGTTTGGCATTTGCTCAACGAATTGGAACAAGACCCGCGATTGCCGGAACGGCTTTTTGAACCTGTCCGGCGGATGTTGCGCCGATTCGAAACAACCTACCATGACTGTCAGGAAATCGTAACGGCAATGCGAGAACTCTACGAGCAATTGCCGGAAGCGGACAAGAACGAAAAAATACCGGCAATCATTGCGGAAATTGAAAAGGAATTGAATTTTTCGACATTGAGACGCATGACGACGTTTCAACTCTACGCAAGGGCTCCGCAACTTTCTCCTGCCGAAAGACTTTCTGCTGCCGAAAAGTTGGCAATCGGAATCACCGGCTGGTACGCTGGTGCTGATGCCAGCAGTAGCCAACTTGCTGTTGCGTTAATGCTTCCCGAAACGGAACAATTGCTTGTTGCCTACCTTCGCAGCGGACACGATTTCGTGTTACGGCAACGAATTTTGGAGCAACTCAAAAACTTGGAGACGGCACGTCCCAATCTCATCGCGGCAATACTGGCAACGATGCGACCGCCGTTTTCAGACTTGCCTCCATGTGATCCTGACGCTCCCGGCTATTATCGTTTTACGATTCCGAATCCGCTCATTGCTCCCGGTTCACCGAGGTTGTTCGGTACGCCGGAAATCCAGTACACGGTGCAACTTCCACCCGACTATAATCCTCACCAGCGCTATCCGATGATTGTTTCCCTTAACGGGCGGCAACAAACGCCTGACATGCAAATTGATTGGTGGACGGGAAACTGGCAGGATGGGCATCGGAAGGGACATGCTACCCGGCATGGATACATTGTTATTGCTCCTGATTGGAACCCACTGGGCAAACCGGATTACGATTTTTCCGCCTTTTCTCACGTTGCGGTGTTGTGTTCCGTGAAGGATGCACTTCGGCGTTTCAGTGTCAATACAGATAAAGTATTCATCTCGGGACACGGGATTGGTGGAACGGCAGCATGGGATATTGCACAGGCACATCCCGACATGTGGGCAGGGGCAATTCCGTTTAATGCCGTTGCATCTATGTATATTGACACTTATTGGGCGACGGCTTGGCATGTGCCGCTATATCTTGTTTGGGGGGAGATGGAAGGTGTTGGCGCACGTCGCAAATGGGAAGTCAACGCACGGGTGCTCGATAGACATTTGCAGGCACAGGCTCGTCCCAACGATGTTACGGCGGTACGATATATTGGTCGAGGAATGGAAGGCTTTTCAGAGGAAATCCTTAACGTCCTTGAATGGATGAACTTACGACAGCGCAATGCTGTACCGTTTGGGTTCGATGTCAAAACGATGCGTCCGTGGGATAATCTTTTCTGGTGGGTGGAAATGCCGAATCTGTTGACAGATCGACCAGAACGCATGGTCGATCCAGTTGACTTTCAGTCAAGGAACAATGCTCGACCAATTAGGGTGCAGTCAAGATTGAATCGGGCAACGAACGGTGTTTCGGTAACGACCACCCCACAAGTTGCCAATGTGTTGGTATTTCTTTCGCCGGATATGATTGATTTCGGCGCAAGGGTTTCCGTTATGGTGAATGAGAAACGCTATCATCCGTTGAACGGAATGATCGAGCCGGACATTGAGATCATGCTGGAAGATGTCCGCACACGGGGCGACAGACTTCGCCCATTCTGGGCAATGCTTGACGGACGGTAGATCAATACCCGGTCCCGTTTGCCACATTGATTTCCCCTTGTTCTAATCGCCATTTTTCGTTAGACTCCTGCATTCAAGGAACCATTGAGTTTGCAAGCGAGGACTTGCACCCGATACAAGACAAATGGGAGCGGTTTTGGATGACCGATGCTCCGCACGATGTGATGAATAGTCCGTATGCTACGCACCGGCAGTAGATTGACGGTTTTGCCCTGAAAATTGCTGCCAACGGCGGCGCACAAAGGTAGGTTGCCGACCGCCGGGCGGCAACACGTGGTACTCCGCACTCGAACAACAGACACGTCTCTGGCATACCTGTCGGCTATCGCCGACCAACCGCCTGGCGGTCGGTTGGCTACCTTGTATTGACATCGATGATATAACCCACTAATTCAATGAAAGTATCCCTATTCCCATTCCTACCCGTGTTGCTTTGCATGATGGGGGCAATGATTATGCTCCTCATCTTGATTGCGTGGGACATTCGGGAACAGGCGATCAGCCCGGCGGAAGCGGCGGCAACACAAACGTTGACCCTCGAAGAAGCCGAAGAATTTCGCACGAAAATCACTTGGCAAGCCGAAGAAGCCGACTGGTTCGCCGAACGCTTCACTCTTGCCCAACAGCAATCCGAGGAGGAACTCGCCGACCTGCAAGCCCGACTCGCCCTCGCCGAAAGAGAAACGCAAAAAATTAAAGACGAACTTGAACGCCTGGCACAACTTGCACAGCAATTTGACTCGCAAACCTCGGCAACTCCCGAAGAAGTGGAACACCTCAAACGTCTTCTCGCCCAACAACAACAGCGGCGAACAGAAGCCGAATTGGAACTTGCCAGACTACGAGAGGAAGCCGCCCGGCAGGAAAAATCTTACGCTATTGTCCCTCATCGAAGCCCCGATGGAACTTTTCGACGACCGATTTATATTGAGTGCCGCGGCGACAAAATCATCATTCAGCCGGAAGGAATTGAATTGGTGCCGGGAGACTTCCAAACTCTTGACCGACCGGACAATCCTTTTAACACGGCTCTTCGGGTCATTCGGCAGTATTACATTGAAACCGGTCAAATCGTTCGGGGAAGCGAACCGTATCCACTCTTGATTGTTCGCCCTTCGGGAGTCGAAATGTTTTCCAATGCCTATCAAGCAGTGGCTCTCAGCGCGTCGCAACCAACCGGCAGTTGGGTCAGGGATTATGGTTATGAAATTGTCTGCGAGGATTGGAACATTCAATATCCAGAACCGAACGAGGAACTTCGCCACCGGTTGCTTCAACAGTTGGAGGTTTCCCGAAGCCGATTGAGCGATTATATGATTGCCCGGCGGAGGGCTGAGCAACAGTCGGGTTCCGGCGACAGTGCACCGCAACAATTTCGGATGGATCATCGTGGAAATGTTACTCCGGTGGGTGGATTGCGAAGCAGTGAAGATGTACAACGCCACTTCGCAGCAAATCGACAAGTAATGGAACAACAGGCGGGCGAACATGAAGCGAACGAATCGGATACACTCATCCAAAATGTTGCCAATACCATCATTGCCGCCAGAGCGATGCCGGAGTGGTCCCCTTCGGCGGAACTTGCTGCCGCTAACAATCCTGAAAAAGCGGCAAACGAGGCTACGTTTAATCAACAGGCACAACAGATGGTGCAGCAGAGACAAAACCCTGCTCAACGTCCTCAAAATTGGGGCTTGCAAGGCGTAACGCAATTCGCGACAGGAAGGTATGTGCACATTCGATGTGAGGCGGATCGTTTCGTGTTGCCTGTTCAAGCCGGTTTGCAGACGGAGCGGGAGATTCCGATAGGCGGTTCCGTTGTTACTGCGGTTGATCAACTGGTGCAGGCGATTTGGGACTTTCAGAGCTCGTGGGGGAGTGCCGGTGAGAACACGCATTGGCGACCGATCTTGCGTGTTCGTGTTTCTTCCGGCGGCGAACAGCGGTTGCGGGAACTCCAAGCCCTGTTGAGGAACAGCGGGTTAATTATTGAAACGCTCTGACACCCGACCAAGACAAAGCTGCGCTCCATTTGTGCCCTTCGTATAATCTTTGTGTTCTTTGTGGTAGAATTGAACCACAAAGAACACAAATGAGAACAGTCGGTTTATTTATGCAAAATCTCGTTGACACAACAAAATCCGCTTTCACGCAACAATACGGAATTGAACCGACGTGGATCGCCTGCGCACCGGGGCGAGTCAATCTCATCGGCGAACACACCGATTACAATGACGGATTTGTCTTTCCGATGGCAATCGAACGCTACACTGTTATCGCGGCAGTACCAAGCGATACTAATGAGTCGACCGTGTTTAGCGTCAATAAAAACGAATCCGCCGTAATTTTGACCGATGGCTCGTCGCAACCGCCGGAGAAGGTCGTTTGGTCGAGTTACGTTCAAGGCACTATGCAGTACGCTTTTGAAGCCGGTTTCAAAGCAAAGCCCTTTCAGGCAGTAATCAACTCTGATGTTCCGCTCGGCGGCGGATTGTCGAGTAGTGCATCGCTGGAAGTTGCCGTTGCAACGCTCATCGAAGCCATGACGGGACAGCGGTTTGATCCTGTGCAAAAGGCGTTGATCTGTCAAAAGGCGGAACACCATTACGCCAAAATGCCCTGCGGTATTATGGATCAACTGATAGCCGTCTTGGGACAAGCGGGACACGCCATGTTGCTCGATTGCCGGAGCAAGCAGCCGAAGATGATCCCGATGGATGATCCACAGGTTTCCGTGTTGATTGTGAACAGCAACGTGAAGCATGAACTGACCGGCAGTGAGTACCCGGATCGCCGTCGTCAATGCGAAAAAGCCGCCAAGTTGCTGGGCGTGCCGATGCTTCGGGATGCAACATTGCCGCAACTTGAAGCAGCACGCAGTCGGTTCGACCAAGAACCAGACGGCGATTTGTGCTACCGTCGGGCAAAGCATGTCATCACGGAAAATGACCGGACAACAGCGATGGCAACAGCACTCACGAAAGGGGATTGGGCGACTTGCGGAAAATTGATGGGCGCGAGTCATCAATCCATGAAAGATGATTTTGAAATCACCTGCCCGGAAATCGACTGCTTAGTGGAAATTGCCCAGTCGGTTGACGGAGTGATCGGCTCTCGAATGACGGGCGGCGGCTTTGGCGGTTGTACGGTATCTCTCATTGAAACGAACCGAACAGCGGAAATTGTGGAAGCAATCACGAGTCGGTATCGGTCTGCGACGAGCATTGATCCGGCGGCATTTGTTACCCGACCTGCACAGGGGGCAAAAATTCTCATTTAGCCGCCGATACTCCGGCGATCCCCTCCAAAACGAGATTCCTGTGGTGCTTGATCTGCTGGGAAGGAATTATTTTCGCAATTTCCGGCAGCAGGTACTGCGAATCACCCCCCGCCAAAATTAGGCGAACGTCTTCCGTTCGGCGAAAAAACATTCCACAAAATTGCATGATCGCACCGATGGTGCCCCAATAGAGACCACAATGGACTGCATCTTCCGTACTCTTGCCGGGAAAAACCGGCGGTGGGACTTTGGTACAGTCGGGAAAATGGGGGATCGGCACTGTCGGCAATTTGTCCGATATTATCGGGTATGTTTTCGATAAGGTATCCAAGCCAGGCAAAATTGCCCCGCCGCAAAATGTTCGATTCTGAACTATATCGACGGTAATGGCTGACCCAGCATCAATGACCAACATCGGTGAATCGCCGTACTGTTCCGTTGCCGCAAATGCTGCGAGCAATCGATCAACACCGACCTTATCGGGAGAGTTAACGGCAACTTTTATCGGTATCTGCCTTCGAGTAACCCTTGTGTACTTGTCTTGTGGTCTTAATCTACGAATTGCCACCTGTAATTTTTGCCACGGAAAACTGCCGGTTTGGGCGATCCACCAAGTAATGGGATCAGGATAAGCATCCGCCGTTAACGTTCTTGCTGGCAACACGTCCCAGCAAAGCAGATTACGGTAGAGTTTCTCCATGTCGAACAGTCCATCTACGCTCAAACCGTGAACTTCACACTCTCCACCGGGGAGAAATATACCACATTTTAGATTTGAATTACCAATATCGACGGAGATGTTCATGACAGCGTCAGCGTTCATGACTGCATCAGTGGCGCCAGATACTCGACGGTGCTGTTCATATTATCCAATTTCGGATAATCTTCTTCGGGAATTTGCACACGATAGCGTTTGCGCAGTTCGAGTACGATGTCGAGCAAGTCCATGCTGTCCATCTCGAACTGTTCGCGGAAAGGAACATCATCCTTAATGGCAGAAAAGTCTTCATCAGGAGCGATGTCCGAAAGGATACTAATAACGGCTTCTCGTATTTCGGGTCCGGTCATGGGCAATATTGGCGGTGTCTGATCTTTCAGAGACCCTTATTGTTACCGATTATGGGAAATTTGTCAATATCCCCGAATTGTTCCGGCATTAAACCATTGAGGGACTACAAATGCGTTCTAACCCGCTTTCGTCAGTTCCCGGAACCGTGCCGCAATGTCGGTGTCCTGTTTTTTGAACTCGGCAATTGTGCCATCGAAGACCATCCGCCCTTCGTTAATGAACAGTACCCTTGAAGCAACCGCTTCGACTTCCTGCAAAATGTGCGTCGAAAGCAAAATGGTCTTTTCCTTGCCGATGCGTCGTAACATTTCCCGAACGCCGTGAATCTGGTTCGGATCAAGTCCCGCTGTCGGCTCGTCGAGAATCAGCACCTCCGGCTCATGGAGCATCGCTTGTGCCATTCCGACGCGCTGCCTAAACCCTTTGGACAACTTGCCGATGGGCTTGCCATAGACCGATTTGAGCGAGCAGAGTTCGACTACCGTTGCGATCCGATCTTTCAGAGCACGTCCCGACATTCCGCGTGCCTCACCGAAAAAACGGAGCAATGACCGGGGAGTCATGTCAGGGTAGAGCGGACCATTTTCTGGAAGATAGCCAAGTTTTTTCGCACCGGCAATCCGGTCGATAGCCATGTCGTGCCCGGCAATTTTGGCAATCCCTTTCGTGGCAGAAAGATAGCCGGTCAGCAACTTCATCGAGGTACTTTTACCGGCACCGTTGGGACCGAGAAAAGCGACCACCTCGCCGCTGTCAATACGGAAAGAAACATTGTCAATCGCTGCAAATTCGCCGTAGTATTTGGTCAAGCCCACGGCTTCAATCATTGTTTGGGGCATTTTTGGTCAGTCAACAGATCGTCGAAATGTTCTCGTGAATTATCCCCAAAAAAGAAAGAAAATCAAGAGCAGGGCGGTACCGAATTACAGGTATTAAACAAGAAGGGTAAAAACCGCCATATTCCCGTGCGGCGGTCATTGAGCATCTATTCCCATTCGATAGTGGCGGGGGGCTTGGTGCTGATGTCATAGACCACTCGATTGACACCCGGCACCTCGGCGATAATTCGGGCGGACATTTTCCGTAATACTGCCTCCGGCAGCGGTACCCAGTTTGCCGTCATAAAATCGTCCGTTGCCACGCATCGGATTGCCACCGCGTTGTCGTAAGTCCGATTGCCGTCTGTTATCCCGACGCTCTTCACGGGTAACAGCACTGCAAAGGCTTGCGAGACCTGTCGGTACAAGCCTGCTTGTTGAATTTCTTCGACTACAATCGCATCGGCAGCACGGAGACGTTCCAGTTTTTCCCGTGTAACGTCACCAAGACACCGCACGGCAAGACCGGGTCCCGGAAAAGGATGCCGCCACACAAAGTCCTCCGGCAAGCCCAGTTCGATGCCCAGTTTTCGTACTTCGTCCTTAAAAAGTTCGCGGAGCGGCTCGACCAAATTGAATCCGAGTTTTTCCGGCAGTCCCCCGACATTGTGATGCAATTTGATCGTTGCTGAACTTTCGGTGGAAGACGTACCAGGCTTCTGATGTAACGTCATCCCGCTCTCGATCACGTCGGGATAAATTGTCCCCTGTGCCAAATGCCGAACATTGGGAAATTTTTGGGCGGCTTCGGTAAAAACGTCGATGAAATAATGACCGATGATGCGGCGTTTTTCCTGCGGTTCTTCCACTCCGGCAAGCCGTGTTAGAAACCCTTCGGAAGCGTCCACCACATGGAGTTCAGCATCGAAATATCCATCAAATGCGTCAACGACGTTTTTGACTTCGTTTTTGCGCATCATACCGCTGTCCACGAGGATACATTTCAGTTGCCGACCGACGGCTTTGGACAGAATGGCAGCAACGACAGCGGAATCGACCCCGCCGGAAAGACCACAGATCACTTCATCGTCGCCGATTTCATCGCGGAACCGTTCGATGACATCAGCGGCAAAGTTTTTCATTGTCCAAGTGCATTGGTAACCATCGCATTCGAGGAAACTACGAATATGAAACTCCAAATCGGGCTGAACCCCTCCTACGAGATGCATATTGCCTACCCCTTCAATTTTGAAGATTTCAGGATCGACGAGTTCGTCATTGCCGTCAAGGACGATTCCCTTCGGTTGCAGTCGGCGAACCTCTTCTGCCGAAATGGTATGGGGAACGAGTTGAGAATGTACGCCGCAATCCCTAATACAGCGCAGAATGAGTTGGGTAGCCGGTGTCCCAAAGTCGAGAACGAGAATAGTTTCCTGCATGATCCAATGAAAGGATTAAAAGATAATTATACCACAATGTTTCATTTTATTTAGCCGGTACTCCGGCTCCCAACGAAATGATCGTCGGGAGCAACTTTCGCATGGCTCGAGCACGGTGGCTGATTGCCCGCTTAACAACGGGGGGCAAAGTGCCGAATGTCCGATGGTACTCGACGACTTCAAAAAGCGGATCGTAACCAAAACCACCTTCGCCGGAACGCTCGAACAAAATGCGCCCCCGGCAATGTCCCGATGTTTCGCCATGTACCGTTCCTGACGGATCTGCAATCACGACCGTACTGGTATAATACGCCGTCCGTTTTTCCAGCGGAACATTCGCTAACTTCTCCAAGAGAAGCCTATTGTTATCTTCGTCATCGGCATTACCTTCTTTGGTGGATGCCGCAAAGCGAGCGGAATAGACACCCGGCGCGCCGCCCAATGCATCGACGCTCAAACCGCTGTCTTCGCCGAGAACCCAAGCATTCAAAAACTTTGCCTGTTCGACCGCCTTCTTTCGGGCATTGTCCATAAACGTTTCGCCGTCTTCGACGACATCAAGTTGTTTGTCAAAGTCGGCAAGCGTTCGTACCTCGATGTTGTACGGAGCCAACAACTCCGCCAACTCAATCCCCTTCTTGCGATTGTTTGTGCCGAAAACTAATGTGAACATATTAGGCTTCTACGAAAACGTTAATTTAGTGAAATTGATGTTGTGTTCTTCGGTGGTATGGCGGCATTTTACGGCAATCCCTTTGCTTCCGACATGGTCGTTGTCACGGAGGGCACACGAATTTCGTTGCGAATTTGGGCAAGACTGACAACTTTGTCATTCCCGCTTTTGCGGCAATGACGGCGTTTTTGAGTCATCTCAAAAATTGCCTGCAAATTTGCGTGCCCGTCACGGAATGCCCCCGGCTCTTTGGGTTTTAACTATCGCAGTTCTCTCGCAAAGTATTCCGGCGTGAGTGTTCTACCGGTTGCCCGGCGAACAAACTCTTGCCAGTCGTAACGCGCTCCCGGCGCAAAAACTTTCGTCTGCAATTCCCTGCCAAAAGCGTGAGCGTTCCGATTGCCATACGTCGCCCGGATTTCTCTTGCATACGCTGCCCGAAGTTGCGAAGCAAAGAGTTCTCCCAGAATATAATTGTGATAATAGACCGGTGCAATCACAAAATGCGGCTTCGATGCCCAATCCCCCAACTCGCTCCCCCGCTCCGTTGGACGTTTCAGTAACTGGTACTTTCCGACCATA
>Ga0123356_10003366_pt1 | contig 16796 bp, 14 predicted proteins | sample TergutEmb28metaG_2_FD_92546 | JGI IMG/M metagenome (GOLD analysis project Ga0123356, IMG submission 92546) | Embiratermes neotenicus P3 segment gut microbial communities from Petit-Saut dam, French Guiana - Emb289 P3 | ecosystem: Host-associated > Arthropoda: Insects > Digestive system > Gut ...
CCCGCACCGGCAGTCCCAGCCCCTGCACCCGAAGCAGAAGAAGGCTTCAGACTAGCACTGATCACATACTACGGCACAATAGACGACGGTTCGTTCAACCAGGGCTCCTGGGAGGGTCTCGTTTGGTATGCCGAAGAAAACGGCATTTCCCATCAATACATCCAACCGGCAGAAATCTCAGATGCAGCCTACATTGAGGCTATCGAACTTGCGATCACCGGCGGAGCAGAGCTTGTTGTCACACCGGGATTCCTATTTGCAACAGCGATCTATGAAGCACAAGGCCTATTCCCGGATACAAAGTTTGTACTTATAGACGCACTGCCCGACGGTCCCAGCGGAATAGCAGACAACACAGTTTCAGTTCTCTACGCAGAGCAACAGTCAGGCTTCCTTGCAGGCTACGCTGCAGTCATGGACGGCCACAGATCACTTGGCTTTGTCGGCGGCGTTGCAGTGCCCCCGGTCGTTCTTTTCGGAACAGGCTTTGTTGAAGGCGCAGAATATGCAGCAGCAGAACTTGGCTTAAACCCCGGAGACATCACCGTCAACTATCACTACGCAGGCACATTCGCACCGTCAGGTGAAGCACAGACAATGGCAGCAGCCTGGTACAACGATGGTGTGGAAGTCATCTTCACAGCAGCAGGCGGCGTCAACTTCTCAGTATTTGCAGCTGCAGAAGCAGCAGGTGGTCTCACGATTGGTGTCGACTCTGACCAATCAGGGATCTCGAATACGATCATCACATCCGCTCTTAAGGGTCTCCAAGCCTCAGTCTATAGTGTTATTGCCGACTATATGGCAGGCAACTTCCCGGGCGGTCAAGTAAAAGTATTCGACGCTGCGGTTGACGGTGTAGGACTCCCGATGGAAACATCCAGATTCCAGCAGTTCACACAAGCACAATACGATGCGATTTATGCAAAACTCGTATCAAACTCAATTCCGATCTCCACAGAAATCGGACCCACAGCACACGAAGGCTTGAGCCTGAATATTGTCGAAGTTATTTCGATCGGATAACACAGGTACTAAATCATTGAGGCTGGCGCGTATAGCATCAGCCTCAATGCCATATCCGGCGGTAAGATCGCCGCTGTGCAAGAGAAAATTAAATATATAACAAGGTTATGAGGTGAGAAAACTTATGTATGTCATTGAAATGCGTGGTATAACCAAAGCATTTCCCGGCGTAATCGCAAACGAAGACGTTACTTTACAGCTGAAAAAAGGTGAGATACATGCACTTTTAGGTGAAAACGGCGCAGGAAAATCCACACTGATGAGTATTCTGTTTGGACTTTACAAACAAGACAGCGGTACGATTCTTAAAGATGGAGAGGAAGTAAGGATCACAGGGCCTAATGATGCAACACGTCTGGGTATAGGAATGGTGCATCAGCACTTTAAACTTGTCCACAACTTCACTGTACTTGAAAACATTATTCTGGGCGATGAGTCGACAAACTTTGGTATACTTCAAATGAAAGGCGCAAAAGAAAAGGTTCTGGAGCTATCGGAGAAGTACGGTCTGGATATCAATGTCGATAAAGAGATTCAAGACATCACTGTCGGTATGCAGCAAAGAGTCGAAATACTCAAAATGCTCTACCGCGAAAACGAGATATTGATATTCGATGAACCGACGGCAGTTTTGACCCCGCAAGAAATCGAGTCTTTGATGCAAACCATGAAAGGTCTTGCAGCAGAGGGTCGATCTATTCTATTCATTACACACAAGCTTGATGAAATAAAACAAGTTGCCGACAGATGCACCGTATTACGAAAAGGTAAGTTGATCGGCACAGTAGATGTAGGCTCAACATCAAAGGAAGAGCTCTCCGAAATGATGGTAGGGCGTAAAGTAATCTTGAGCCTTGACAAGACAGATGCAAATGTTGGAGATATGATCCTTGATGTTAAAGACTTGACTATGAAAAGTGTAGGTAGTGAGAAGCATAAGCTGACCAATGTCAGTTTTAATGTCAATGCAGGTGAAATCGTTTGTGTAGCAGGCATTGATGGCAATGGTCAAACCGATCTTGTCTATGCTCTGACAGGACTTCTGCCGGCAGACAGTGGTACTGTGAAGATGATGGGTCGCGATATCACAAAAGCAAAAATACGTCAGCGCAGTAAACTGGGTATAGCACACATTCCGGAGGATAGACATAAGCATGGACTGATTCTCGACTACACACTTGCATATAATGCGATTTTGCAAAAATACTACACCCCGCGTTTCGATAGAGTCGGGTTTTTAAAGAAACGTGCGATACGTGAATACGCACGCTTTCTGATAAAAAAGTTCGATATCCGTGCCGGTCGCGGTGCAGAAACGATAACCAGATCGATGTCCGGTGGAAACCAGCAAAAAGTTATAGTAGCTCGAGAAATAGACAGAGAACCAAAGCTTCTGATAGCCGTACAGCCCACCAGAGGACTTGACGTTGGAGCTATCGAGTACATCCACAATCAACTCCTAAAACAACGCGATGAGGGCAGAGCGATTTTACTTGTTTCTCTTGAGCTTGAAGAAGTAATGAATATTTCCGACCGGATTCTGGTGATGTACGAGGGAGAAATAGTTGCTAATGCCGACCCTAAAACAGTTACATACCAGGAACTGGGTCTGTATATGGCAGGAGCCAAGCGTGAGGTAAGTGTATGAAAAAGAGTTTTTCAAGACTAAGAGCCGCAGGCGAAGGGGGACTCAGTATACTGTCGTCTTTCGTAGCTGTTATAGCCGGCTTGCTTGTCGGGCTAATAATACTTTTGATTACAGACTCCGTACAAGCCTGGCCTGCATTTGCCAGCATACTCACACTGGGTTTTCAATCTTCACGCAACTTTGGTGAGGTACTATATTTTGCTACACCAATAATACTTACCGGCTTGTCAGTTGGTTTTGCATATAAAACAGGGCTTTTTAACATAGGTGCAAGCGGGCAGTTTACATTTGGAGCCTTTGTAGCAATACTTATCGGTACGGAAGCTGTATTTTTACCGCCTCCGATCAGGGTTGTAGCATCCTTAACAGGTGCGATTATCGCAGGTGGATTATGGGCAGCGATCCCGGGGTTGCTGAAAGCTTATCGAAATGTTCACGAGGTAATATCATGCATAATGTGCAACTGGATAGGTATTTTTATAGTAAACTATTTGATCCTGAATACGAATTATGACGCAGATCGAAACTCTTCGAGTCGCATACCGGTAGATTCAAATATGCCTTCCTGGGGTCTTGATACATTTTTTCAAGGGGATGCACTGCGTCCGTCAAGCGCTAACTCCGGTATCATAGTTGCTATTCTAACAGCAATAGTGTTGTACATAATACTCGAAAAAACGAAGTTCGGATATGAGCTTAAAGCATGCGGATTCAACAAGGACTCGGCAAAATACGCCGGTATCAACGAGAAACGTAATGTCATTTTCTCGATGATGATAGCAGGCGGACTTGCAGGTCTCGGTGGTGCTTTATACTTCCTGTCGGGTGCCGGGGTTACGATGAATGTTAAAAACATTCTTGCAGCAGAAGGCTTTACAGGAATTTCTGTTGCGTTACTAGGACTAAGCAGTCCGATAGGAATAATATTCGCAGGGATTCTGATAGCATACTTGCATTATGGTGGTTTCCAAATGCAGCTCTTCGGTTTTGTTCCGGAGATCATAGAAATAGTAACTTCTGTCATAATCTACTTCTGTGCATTTGTATTACTTGTAAAAATGTTCTTTACACATCTGTTCGTAAAGCACAAGGATGAAGCGGAAGATGCGGAAGAAGACCCACCACCCGACGAAGAACCCGACGAAAAACCTGACGAAGAACCTGACGAAGAAACTGACGAAGAAACTGAACCTGACAAACCACCTGATCCCCTTGATAATAATGAGCTCCCGATAACCGAGAGCCCGGAAAGGAGCGAGTAGTTATGGATATTCTATCATTTGTAATGCAACAGACATTTTTCTTCATGATACCGCTTCTTGTGGTCGCTTTGGGTGGTATGTTCTCTGAACGATCCGGGATCGTAAACATAGCTCTTGAAGGTAAAATGCTCATGGGTGCTTTTATCGGAGTATTCTTCATAAATCGAATTCAAGAGTCGTCTGTATCCCTTGATGGCAATACACTATTTTTGATCGCTCTTTTGATAGCTGCCGCTACAGGTGTTATCGTTTCATTACTTCATGCGTTTGCGTCAATAAACTTAAACGCAAACCAGATCATCAGCGGTGTCGCAATCAACATGTTTGCTCCTGCGTTTGCGATCTACACAGCGCGAGTCATCACAGGTCAAACGCAGCAGGTGTTTTTCATAAACCAGTTCCGGATCGAAAGCGTTCCTTTGCTTGGTTCCATACCCATCATAGGACCACTATTTTTCCAGAACGCATATATGACAACTTATATCGGTTTGCTGATTCTTGCTGTTGCAACCTTTGTCCTGTATAAGACAAAATTCGGCTTAAGGCTCAGAGCATGCGGAGAACACCCGCAAGCAGCAGACTCTGTCGGCATTAACGTATATAGAATCCGTTATGCAGGTGTGCTGATTTCCGGCGCACTAGCCGGTATGGGTGGTCTCATACTTATAATTCCAACCGCCGTTGCATTTAACGGAACAGTTGACGGATATGGATTCCTGGCCTTAGCAGTTTTGATATTCGGAGCGTGGCGACCGATGCGTATACTCTTTGCAGCATTTTTCTTCGGATTACTGCAAGCAGTCGCCGCCGGCCACTCGGGCATAGCATTTTTACGCGATCTTGCAATCCCGATACATTTCTACTGGATGATGCCATACGTTGCGACACTTGTTGTGTTATCATTCACCTCACGTAGATCACAAGCACCAAAAGCAGCGGGCACACCATACGATAAAGGGAAGAGATAATAATCAACGATAACGCACATTGCCAGTCAGCATTTCAATAACATCAGTATGTTGAGGAAAGCGTTTGATTAGCTCATCTCCGTCGGCATGAGTATATTTGGAATCAAGGTATCCCGGGGTCGTTGTTGTACCTAAAAGTGCCCACTTGCCACCCGGGGCGAGCCGGGATCCCTGCCAGATTCCTGACGGAACCACCGTTTGAACATGTTGACCTGCAAGTATATCTTGCCCTAAAATCGTTTTAGTCAAATGACCACTTTTATCAATTTGATATAACTCGACAGGATCACCTAAATAAAAATGATAGATCTCGTCAACATCAAGCAGATGCAGATGTGAAAAAACCACTTTACTCAGCAGATAATAAATCGATGTGCCCATCGGACGTCCATCCGATAAAAACTTGCTTAAATAAGTTTGACGAAACATACCACCCTCTACAGGGAGTGGAGAAAGCTCCAGTTTATCTATGATTTCTTGAATTTCCATACTTAATAACTCCTTTCAGCAGACATAAGCCAGGTATATCATCCTTGATCTAAACCTCAACCCACAGCGCATCATGCTGCGCACTCTCTTGCAGAGCATTACAGAGCCTGACGATTCGTGCTCCTTCTTCAAAACTTGGATAGACCGGTTTCTCCGGTTTTATACCGGTACGGACGTCAGTGTAAAATGCTCCAATCAAACTACGAAATGTATCTGTAAACCCGTTCCCAAAAGCAAAAACCTGCTTGTTAACTCCTTCTCCCTTGCGGGATGTATAAAGCATATTATTGTCCTCAGAGTTCCACCATAGATTTTGCTCACATCCGGTAACCTCGAGTGTCAGACGGTTGATGCGACCTTGTGAAATCTCCGAAAACAAAGCAGTCCCGATTGCGCCATCAGAAAACCTGATGTTTACTGTTGCAGCGTCCTCGGATAAAACATCGACAGTATCTCCGCCGGGATTCGCTGATGGATGATACATTATACCATCTTTAACTGTACGAGAGGGGTTAAAGTTCCCGAATACGGCCGAAACCATAGTGATCTTTTTACTTGAAATATACTGTGCAATATCCATCCAATGAGAGCCGATCTCTGTAACAGCACGCATTTTACCTGCTAATTTTGGATCGTATCTCCAACCTGTCGGATTAGGTAAGACATGGAACTCCTGCAAATAGCTACCATGAATCAAATAAACAGGACCGAAATCTTCAGCCGAAACGATTTTCGCAGCTTCCTGACATGCCTGATGGAATCTCACATTATAGTTTACAGCACATATAAGACCCTTGTCTTTAGCATAAGAAGCCAGCTCTTCTGCTTGCGAATTTTCCAGGCAAAGAGGTTTTTCGCAAAGAACATGTTTTCCGGCTTCCAGAAGGTTTTTGACCATCTCATAGTGGAGATTTGGAGGCGTGCAGACGTGAACGACAGTAATATCATCTTCCAATAATACCGAAGCATCGGTGTCGTATGTTTCAGCTCCCCATTTGTCCGCAAAGTCCCCGGCGTTTTGCAGATCAATGTCGACAACTGCCCCGATAGTGACATTTTCACCCTTTATCGCCGCTGCATGTGTATGTGCGACAAAACCCGCACCCAAAATACCGGCCTTCATAAAAACCCTCCATTCAATCTTTATAAAACACTATATACATTAAAGCATAACATTGCCTTTTTAGCAAAGCAATGATAGTATTCAAAAAATAATATTTGGAGTTGATTGCTGATGGAAACGCTATATCATATAGGTTTTGACGAAACCCACGGCGCAAAATACGCGATTTTACCGGGCGATCCCGGTCGTGTGCAGAAAATCGCCGAGTATCTGGATAACCCGAGATTTCACGCTCAAAACAGAGAGTATACCACATGGCTTGGTGAACTTGAAGGATATACAGTTCTGGTCATGTCAACGGGCATGGGAGGACCATCCACTGCCATAGCCGTAGAAGAGCTATATAAAACAGGCATTCACACTTTTATCCGCGTCGGTACCTGCGGAGGCATGGCAGAGAAAGTGATCGGAGGAGATTTGGTAATAGCCACAGGAGCAATACGGCAAGAGGGGACAGGCAGGGAATATGTTCCGATAGAGTTCCCGGCAATAGCAGATTTATCGGTCACAAATGCTCTGGTCCAAGGTGCTAAAAACCTCGGTGCTATATGGCATGCAGGTGTTGTGCAATGTAAAGATTCATTTTACGGCCAGCATTCTCCGGATCGTATGCCCACAGGTGAAGATCTTCAAAGAAATTGGAGAGCCTGGATAAAAGCGGGCTGTCTGGCATCGGAGATGGAAAGTGCAACGCTATATTTAGTTTCTCAAATTCTTGGTGCAAGAGCAGGCTGCGTACTAAACGTCGTCTGGAATCAGGAAAGAAAAGCAAAAGGATTAAGCAATCCCGAAGTCCACGATACAACACTTGCAATCAAAACCGCTATAGAAGCAGTAAGAGTGCTTTTAAAGGATTAACGAGGTTTATCATAGCAGCCCATACAAGAAGCGACCTGTAAAGAGAAGCAGCCCGGTTATCAATATCGGCTGCTTCTTTGATTATAGAAAATAATACTTCTGCTCCGTCTAAACTCTGTCTAAAATCCGCCTAAATCCCGTTAACCTCCAAAAAGTCGCGAAGCAAATTCATACATACGTCCTTTCTGTACTCAACACCAACTCTGCCGCGTCTTGGTACAATGGCTTCATCATAAGCTGCGATATATGCTTCCTTCAGCCCCTTAGCTTCCTCAAGAGTTTTGCCTGTCAACATTTTATCGATATCATTATTACGTATAATCACATCAATAACTGCGCCGAAAGCAACAGCACAATTTGCAATAACACCATCTTTGATATCAAAAATCCCTGCAAAAGATGTTCGAGAAATAGAAAGCGCATTCCTTGAGCCGACTTTCTTAAAATAATAGTTATCGATCCCGCTTTTGGGCATGAGCAGCTCCACAATGAGCTCATCGTCTCCAATTGCGGTTTTTCCTGCTCCAAGGTAGAAATCTTTTATCGGCAAAACACGCTCGCTGTCGACAGACTTCAAAAGCAGCTTTGAATCGGTAACCATAAATGCGAGAGCACTGTCTGCTTTTGCAGATCCGTTTGCGACATTGCCGCCAAGAGTGCCTGCATTCCTGATAGCAGGTGCTGCAACATGTAGACAAGCCTCTTTGAGAATTGCCGGCGTCAGCGGGTGAGCAGCAGTTTCTGTAAATGTACATGCTGCTCCAAAGCGGATATACTCATCATCTGAAGTGATGTTTCGCATCTCGGCAACATTGTTTAAAAACAGATACTCCGATTCTGCGCATCTTCCGGAGACCATCAGATCGGTGCCTCCAACATATGGAATAAGACTTGTATTTTTACGCAGTTCAAGAGCTTCTTTCAGCGACTTGGGTGCATTGTTTATTCCCATGATCCGCTCCCTTCCGCCGCAGCGATACCGATCGCTTTGACTATTGCATTGTATCCGGTGCAGCGGCATAGATTGCCCGATATCCCGGTTCGTATCTCGTCTTCTGTCGGATGAGGGTTGTTTGCAAGGATGCTCTCGGATGCCATCATCATTCCCGGTATACAAAAGCCGCATTGTACAGCAGATACAGAAGCATAAGCTTCGTCTAAAACGGCAAATCGTTTAGTTTTGCTGTAACCTTCAATTGTCAAAACATCTGCTCCGTCAAGACTTCCGAGAGCGACAAGACATGAGTTTACGAGCTTGCCATCTACAAGCACAGCACATGCTCCGCATTCTCCCTCTTTACATCCGCATTTTGTGCCTGTTAATCCCAACTCGCCGCGAAGCACATCGAGCAATCTTTCAGAAGGATTGCCACTATAAGATGTTTCTTCGCCATTAAGAATAAAGTTCACTTTATTTGACATTACTGCACCCCCTCACGCAAGATGTTCATCACATCTTCCGGCATAAACGGCAGCTTACTGATTTTTACGCCAAGAGCGTTTTGGATAGCTTCTATCAGTGCCGGAGCGCCTCCGACATGCGGCATTTCTCCTGCACCTTTTGAGCCGAAAGGTCCCTCAGGATACTCTTCCACATACAGCTTGACTTTCATATTTGGAATATCAAGAGAAGTCGGGATTATATAGTCACACAGAAGTTTATTACCGATTTTGCCGTTCCAGGGTGAGCAGTTTTCCATAATAGCCCAGCCGAGACTTTGTACAAAACCGCCCTCCATCTGCCCTATAACTATATTTTCGTCGATCGGGGTACCGACATCGAATGAACCCCACGCTCCCGGTATAGTCATAAAACCTGTCAGAGTGTCTATCTCCACCTCAACAGCATTAACTGCCCAGGAATATGTTGGATATGCATCACCCTTAAATGTTTCAACGTCAAACGGGATCATAAACTCAGGATGCTCATAATGCTGCTCGATGACTTGATCTTCCCCGTCTATCCATTCATCCTTAAGCCTTGCAGCAGCTCGCCGCAGCAACTCACCGACGACCATGATCGATCTGGAAGCAACAGTCGGACCCGAATCAGGGACTCTTGATGTGTCAGGGAGTTCGATTACAATCTGGTCACTTGGAATATCAAGCTCGCGTGCGACGATTTTAACAAAAGTTGTACAAAGCCCTTGTCCCATGTCCGTGTTTCCGGTCAGCACTTCAACCCTGCCGTCACTATACTTGTGCAGTTTTGCTACGGCTTTGATTAGGTCTCTTTCTCCGTTACCGGTAAATCCGGCACCATGAAATACAGAAGAAACTCCAATACCCCGGCGATACCGTCCGGTCTGCTTCTTATACGCTTCCATTTTATTGTAGTAATCACACTCACTTAAGACATCATCCATCATTGTTGGAAGCGGAACAGGGAAGTGGTATTTACCGCTTGTAGATGTTAAATCTCCTTGTTTTGCAAAGTGTGTACGCTTAAAATCGACTGAGTCAACATTTAGTTCCTTTGCGATATGTGTCATCATCATTTCGACTGCAAAGAAAACCTGCGGACCGCCAAACCCGCGAAATGCGCCGTTTGGTATTGTATTTGTTTTACGTGCATGCCCGTGTATCTTGATGTTAGCGATATCATAAGCACCGCAGGCTCCTATTGTCGCACGTTGAAGAACGACCATCGACATAGTAGTATATGCACCTGCGTCAAGTAAAACATCGGCAACCATTGCTGTGATCTTGCCGTCTTTGACAGCGACTTTATATGTGCAATATGAAGGATGCCTCTTGCTTGTAGCAATAATGTCCTCCTCACGCTCAAAGATAACACGAACAGGTTTTCCTCCTGCCTTAAAAGCAGCTACAGCAACCTGGCAGGCAAGAGTTGACGGATAATCTTCTTTGCCACCAAAGCCGCCTCCCGTTACATCCTGTTTTATTATCACATCTTCGGGAGCAAATCCCATAGCCCGTACCACAGCTCTTTGGACATAATACGGACACTGAAGCGAGCCGTGAACGATCATTTTACCATCGCTGTATTTTGCGATCATACCGTTTGTTTCAAGATAGACATGCTCTTGCAATCCTGTCTCAAAAGTGCCGTCAAAGACATGATCGGCCTCTTTAAACGCTGCTTCTGTGTCTCCTTTTTCGACATTGAAGTCAAAAAACACATCTTCGGATTTGCGCGCATCAAAAACCGGTTCATGTAGATCGTATTCGACCTCTATCTTTTCCAGCAGCCTGCCCACCTCAATCTCATCATCCCCAACGAGCATACCGATCGGCTCACCAATAAACTCAACATTGTTCGTAAAAACGGGCGTATCATCCTGGATCATATGTACTTCGTTGAGCCCGGGCACATCGTTTTGATCGACAAAGAAGTACCCGGCAGGCAATTGCGGCAGCTTCACGTTTAAAACTAAACCCTTGGCAATACTTGAGCGTAGTATTCTGCCAAAGAGTTTACCCTGGGCAGGATAATCGCAAACATACACAGCACTGCCGTTGGCTTTGGAAGCGTGGTCGATCTTTTTAACTGAATTACTTATTGCTTTCATATACACCTCCCTTAAATACCTGCTCTCCACGAACGTATTTTGCACAAACAGATCTGTCGTCTGAAAGATAAATTATTCGGGCAAGTCGTTCTTCGACTGTGAGAGGATTAGTTGTCGGAATGTAACTGTCATCGATAACAACTGCGTCAAACTCATATCCTTCATCAAAGCTGCCGACTTTACCGAAAAAGCTGCCTCCACCTGCCGTTCCAAGGTAAAACGCTTCATTTACCGTGATCGGAGTATCGTTTTGATCAACTAATCGCCAATACATTTTAGATGCCTGTATAGCATCGCTCATAGCTCGAAAAATCGAAACATGACAACCGCCTGCTACATCAGTTCCAAGACCCACATTGATGCCGCCTCGCATGAATCTTCTAACAGGCGCTATTCCCGAGCAAAGATTCATATTCGACTGAGGACAATGCGCGACATATACACCTCTTGTTTTCATAAGCTCTTCTTCAGCGCCCTCACTCCAGACACAATGCGCCATAATTGTTGGAGTTTCGTCACCTCCGAAAAGCCCGAACTTATCATAAGCATCTGCATATGTGTCACAATCCGGACAAAGCTCCTTGACCCACGATATTTCCCCCGGGCTTTCCGAAAGATGAGACTGAACGGGTAGCGAGAATTCTGCTTGCAATTCCTTTAGTTTACTCATAAGTTCGTCGGAGCAGGTGGGAATAAAACGTGGCGTAATGATAGGGGATGTGTTTTTAAACCTGTCTTTTGTACTGACTATCCAGGACTTTGTTGAAGAGTATGCAGCTTCGGAGCTTGCTTGTCGCAGGGTTTCCGGGCAGTTTCTGTCCATGCTTACTTTCCCGACCATTGAGACGACTCCGGTGCGCTCGAGCTTCTCCATGAGGCTCACGGTTGCCGGTGTATGAAGAGTGGCGAAAACACAAACTCTTGTAGTAGCACTGCGGTTGATCGCATCGGCGAACAAACTGTAAGCTTTGTTTGCGTAGTCAATCTCCGAGTATTTGGACTCCTCGGGGAATGTATAAGTTGACAGCCAGTCAAGCAGCTCCAAATCCATACCGAGTCCTCTAAAAGAATACTGAGGTGCATGGACATGAAGATCACAAAGCCCCGGTATTATCAAACAATCACCATAATCGGTAACAGGTTGTCCGGTATACATCTCCGGTATTTGCGGAAAAACACCGGCAACTTTGTCTCCGCTAGAAACAAGATAACCATTTTCTATGACCTTAAGTGTATCAGGTGTTTTGCTGTAGCAGATATTTCCTTTTAGTATAATATCCATTCATGTGGTTACCTAACATATTTTGTCTACGATTATACTACTTTCTTAAACATTTTGCACTAAAAAACTTTGAAAACAAATGACATATATGTTATTCTAAGATACGTCTCAATTAATACCAATGATTACGAAATATGAAAGGAATGGACTAATATGATCGATCTGACAATCAACAAAGAAAACCTTGATCAGAACATCCAAAAAGCGAGGGAGAATAATGTCATACTCCCGACATTCAGCCAGATGCGTTTTCCGGAGAAAAATGTTCCGGAGCAAATCAAAGACAAGCTAAAAGACGTAGGTTTGTGGGATATCAACCCGCTCAATCTATTTCGCATAACCTGGAAAAACGAGCGTAAAAAAACAGGAGGACTGTATGGCAGACCGAATTTCATACAGTTACCATCGGCTCTGACAGGTGTAGACGCAAAAATCATATGTATGGTAGGCAAATTTTTCCCGACAGGTTGCCATAAGGTTGGAGCGTCCTTCGGTTGCCTTGTGCCCAGATTAGTGACAGGGCAGTTCAACTCAGCTACAACAAAAGCGGTTTGGCCTTCAACGGGCAACTATTGTCGCGGCGGAGCTTTCAACTCAAAGCTTCTGGCATGCGAATCTGTTGCTATTTTACCCGAAGGCATGAGTCGTGAGCGTTTTGACTGGCTCAGAACAATAGCAGGCGAGATCATAGCTACAAAAGGTACGGAAAGTAATGTAAAAGAGATCTTTGACAAAACAAATGAGCTTCGTGCTTCACGAAAAGAAATCATGATATTTAATCAGTTTGAGGAAATGGGCAATTATCTTTGGCACTATCAAGTGACAGGAACTGCCATAAGCGAAGCATTTTCGGATCTTGTCAGTGATACAGGCGAGCATCTGAACTTAGCAGGAATGTGTCTAATGTCAGGCTCTGCGGGCTCACTTGCAGCAGGCGATTACTTAAAGCAAACGCATCCGCAGTTCAAGATAGCCGTAGGTGAGGCATTACAATGTCCGACCGTATTAAACAATGGTTTTGGAGACCACAGGATCGAAGGCACAGGCGACAAGCACATCCCATGGGTCCACAACGTCAGAAATACAGATATGGGTATCGCTATAGACGACAATGATGCAATGGCATTGCTGCGTCTTTTCAACGAACCCGACGGCAAGGAATTTCTTACTAAGGAAATCGGCATGAGCAATGAAGATGTAGAGAATCTTGCTTTTATGGGCATATCCGGAATATCGAACATGCTGTGTGCCATAAAGTTTGCCAAGTATTATGAGTTAACAAGCAATGATGTTGTCGCAACAGTACTTACGGATTCTGTCGAGATGTACATGTCAAGGATAGAGGAACTGACCGAGAACGAAGGAGCATACACACCAATTAAAGCGGCGGTCGACTATCAGGCACACCTGCAGGCAATAAAAACAGATAATCTTATCGAGCTTACATATCCCGAGCGCAAAAGAGTACATAATCTCAAATACTATACATGGGTGGAACAGCAGGGTAGATGTGCTGATGAACTGAACGACCAGTGGTACCGGCAGGATAAGTCTTTTGAGTCTGTGCAAACGCAAGCAGAGCAAGTTGACGAACTAATCAATGAGTTTAACGAAGCTGTCGGGTTGGTTTAATGATGGCTGATGTAAACTGGGTAAAAAACAAAATAGATAAGACGGACTGCTCAAAGAGTATGTCTTTGATGGAACCTGACATCATAGATAAAATTCGAAGTTTCCACAATAGCTTTCCGCAGTATTCGCAAACTCCGCTTGTATCACTTGACCGGCTTGCAGATAAACTCGGCGTCGGCGGGATATACATAAAAGACGAGTCATATAGATTTGGACTAAACTCATTCAAAGCACTCGGTTGTACATTTGCTCTTGCAGGTTACATAGCCGGGAGACTTGGAGTGCCTGTTTGGGAGCTTGACTATAAGACCCTGCCGGAAGCAGCCGCTAAGCTTGGAGAGTTTACCTTTTTCGCCGCCACCGACGGCAACCACGGCCGTGCAGTTGCATGGGCAGCAAGGGAGCTTGGACAAAAGGCAGTGATCTTCATGAATAAAGGCTGCCCACAGGTGCGCCTTGACCACATAAAGCGCGAGGGTGCCGAGGCATCAATATCCGATTTAAACTATGATGATACGATCCGCTTCGTAACAAAACTTGCCTCAGAGACACCAAACAGCGTAATAGTTCAAGACACAGCATGGGAAGGATATGAAGATATCCCCGGCTGGATCATGCAGGGTTATGCAGTAATGGCTCTTGAAGCATGCGAGCAGCTAAAGGACATGGAAATATCTCCGACACATTTGCTGATACAAGCAGGAGTCGGAGCATTTGCCGGCTCTGCTCAGGCTTTTGTATCAAACTATTACGGAGCCGAAGATCCTATATCATTTGTAGTTGAACCGAATGTAGCAGACTGTTACTACCAATCGGCTCTTCGAGGAGACGGAGAGCCTGTTAATGTTGGCGGTGATATGAAAACGATCATGGCAGGACTTGCATGCGGAGAGCCTAGTCTGTTGTCCTGGGATATACTAAAGAACAAAAGTGAGTTCTTTGCAACGATCGAAGACAAACACACCGCAAGAGCTATGCGGGTACTCGGAGCACCGCTGCCCGGAGATAAAAGGATAATATCGGGAGAGTCCGGAGCGTCTGCCATGGGTTTCCTGCTGGAGTTACTGAGCAATGATAAGCTGGCGCATTTACGAGAACAGGCCGGCATAAACAAAGACTCACGTTTTTTACTTTTCAGCACAGAAGGAGACACAGACCCGGGAAATTATCTCGATATCGTATGGAACGGTAAGTACCAATAACAGCAAATACCGGGTTTTCTGTAATAAACAATAATCACAAATGAGAGGGAATGTAAGAATGAAAAGAATAGTGTTGGCACTTGGAGGCAATGCGCTTGGTGAAAATCTGCATGAGCAGATGATAGCGGTAAAGATCGCTGCAAAAGCAATCGTTGATTTGATCGAGGACGGTCTGGAAGTTGTAGTCACTCACGGTAACGGTCCGCAGGTAGGAATGATAAACCTCGCAATGGAAACAGCAGCAAAAGTAGATAATAGCTTTTTCTATATACCAATGTCGGTTTGTGTTGCAATGAGTCAGGGTTATATAGGATACGATGTTCAAAATGCGATTCGTGAGGAATTGCAAAGCCGTGGTTTGAATAAACCTGTTGCAACAATAGTAACACAGACACTTGTGGACGCAAATGATCCGGCGTTTAAAGACCCTGCAAAGCCGATAGGAGCGTTTTATACAGAAGAAGAAGCTACAGATATGAGAAGTCGCGGTTATGACATGAAAGAAGATGCCGGACGCGGTTGGAGACGTGTTGTTGCTTCACCAAAACCAACAGGGATCGTAGAATCTGAAACAGTGCGGGCACTTCTTGAAGCAGGTCAAGTCCCCATAACTGTCGGCGGCGGAGGAATCCCTGTAAAAAAGATCGAAGGAGGACACCTGGAAGGCGCATCCGCAGTTGTAGACAAAGACTTTGCCAGCGCAAAACTTGCGGAATTGCTTGATGCAGACATGCTTGTTGTTCTTACAGCAGTCGAAAAGGTTGCAATAAACTTTGGTAAACCCAATCAGGAATGGCTTAGCGAGATGACGATAGAAGACGCAGAGCGCTATATAGAAGAAGGGCATTTTGCGCCCGGTTCAATGTTGCCAAAGGTGCAGGCGGCAATGACTTTTGTGAAGTCCGGACCAAACCGCAAGGCACTGATAACAATGCTGGAAAAAGCAAAAGAAGGACTTGCCGGAACAACCGGAACAGTAATAAAAGGGTAATGGAAGCCACCTTTCGGTACAAAGAAATAAAAGTATCAGCGATTTTACTCGCTGCAGGTACTTCGACCCGGATGGGTAAAGACAAGCTGCTGCTTGACTATAAAGGCAGATCCTTTCTGGAAAATGCACTAAATCTATTAAGTGATCTGCCTGTTTACGAACGTTTCTTAGTCACAACAGATGATCGTAGTAAAAATATTAAACTACCGAAAAACGTCAAGATGCTGATAAACCAAAACCCGGAGGACGGACAAAGCAGCAGCATTCGAAAGGGTATTGAAGCCGCAACCGGGACACATTATCTCTTTCTTACCGCAGACCAGCCGAAAATAACCATAGACGACATCAGTACACTACTGATAACCGCAAGAAAAAATCCCGATAAAATTATTTTCCCGACTTTAGACTCAAAACCCGGCTCACCGGCCATCTTTCCCGAGAGATTCCGTGTAGATCTGCAGAAACTGTCGGGAGAAGCAGGAGGGCGGGGGATAAGAGATGCAAATATCAAGGATAGTTTCCCGGTCGAGCAGGAAAACAAAGGGAACTTTGTAGATATTGATGATGAGAATGACTACAGAAACCTGCTCAACTCAGAAAACCCAAATACCTGAGAAAGCACAAACAGCCGAGAAACCCAAGTAGCTGAGTAATCCCAAAAAAGTGAGGAAAAGTAATGACAAATGAAGAATTAGTGGAGCTGGCAAAAGAAGCAAGAGAAAAAGCCTGCGTTGATTTGTCAGGCTTTAAGGTTGGAGCAGCATTACTCGATAAAAGCGGAA
>Ga0123356_10003367_pt1 | contig 16788 bp, 10 predicted proteins | sample TergutEmb28metaG_2_FD_92546 | JGI IMG/M metagenome (GOLD analysis project Ga0123356, IMG submission 92546) | Embiratermes neotenicus P3 segment gut microbial communities from Petit-Saut dam, French Guiana - Emb289 P3 | ecosystem: Host-associated > Arthropoda: Insects > Digestive system > Gut ...
GCTCTTGGGCAACTGATCCTTTGATGGCGGTAGTTGTTAATTTCGTGCCAAGTATTGCTTTGGGTGTAATCGTTCCAATTCTCGCTAAAGTCATGACTTGGTATGGTATCCAGCCTCAGAAGCATCTTTCTAACTCTGGATATTAAAAACTCCCCTCTCTTTCTTTTTGTAACCAAATAAAATATTTTACGAACGTATTCTAAAAATAAGCCTAAGGCCTAAGCGGATAAAAAAGGATTAGAAAAGGATCAGGTTTTTTGGTTGGGTGCGAATTCCCATGCGATGTTGCCTTTCCAGAGTGCGCCTTTTTTAGTTAATCGGATTTCGTTGTCGTCGATTTCGATTAGGTCTTGGTCTTTGAGTTTTTGTAGTTGTTTGGGGAAAACGTTCTCTGGGGTGGTGTTGAATTTTTCTTGGAATTCTTTTTTGTTAACTGCTAATCGGAGGTAGAGTCGCGTCATGGTGCGACGCATCATGTCCTCGGTGGTAGATTCTGAGAGGCGGCAGATAGGCAGTTTGCCTGAGCGTACTGTGGCCATGTATTCTTCAATGTTTTCTATGTTTGAGTAGGAGAACTTTTGAAGATATCCCATGAAGCATCCGGCGCCTGTAGTTAGAATACCGCCCCAGGGCCAGCCGTTGAGGCAGTTCTCACGCATATGCCACTCAACTCGACTGTAGCGGTCATGTCCCACCGCTTTGTAGCCTGCTTTGGTGAGCATATCGTAGGCTTTTAGATACATTTCTTTCTCGTATTCCGCATCGCCTGTTGGGGGTGATTGTCCATTTTTAATCATCTGCTCCAGCAATGTCCCGGGGTCAACATGTAGCGAGTAGGCATCAATTTCAGCGTCTAGTTCAATGGCTTTTTTGAGTGTGGCTTCCCAGCTCTCCATTGTCTGACCGGGCAGATTATACATCAAATCCACACATACAACAAGACCCAGTTTTCTTGCATGAGTGATTGCTTTTTCCACATCTATTGCGCTGTCAGGTAAGCAGAGTGCATGGCGCAGTTTGTCATCAAAGGTTTGGGCGCCCATATCCATTTGGTAGACTCCATACTCTGCTAGTTTGTCGATTTTTTTAATAGCCAAAGTTTTTGATGATCCAGTAATTTTGATAAAGTATTCTTTGCTTGTGTTAAAGTTGGCTTTGCAGAAATCCATAAGATCAATTATCTGCTCAGCACTAAGAACGCTAGGTGTTCCGCCTCCAAGAACGATCTCATCAAAAGTGCTTGTCTTTACATATTTTGTTTGTGCATACATGGCTAACTCTTTTTTGAGCAAATCCAAGTAGGGTTCTATTTGCACTTTGCTTGATGCAGTGGTTGGGAAGTAACAAAATGCGCATCTAGAGTCACAGATTGAGACCCATGGCTGGAGTTCCATTAATCTGTTTGAAGTATTTTCAGTGTTTAGGAACTCCATAAATGATTCATAAGTTTGAGCTTGGATGTCTGGGTAGTCCCTGTAGGTATAGGGTGGCCAGTTTTCCCGTGAATCATAACCTTCGGATTTGCTTTTTTCAAGACCCTCAGCTTTTGTCATCGATAATCCTCCTCTTAATTGAGAGTTTATCACGGGTTAAAACCATAATAAAGTTTACGTAAACTCAACAACTGTGATCTTTAAACAAAACCTCGGATGCTCTTTTGTCTTCTTTGTTTTTGATATTAGGTGATGTTTATGGTGGTTTCAGATTTAAAAGTGGTGTCGGGTGACTTTACGCAAATTATATATGTACCATCAATTCACCTACTTTATTTATAAATTTAAGGAGTAATAAAATTTGCAAAAAACAAAAACTTTTCTCGCAATGATTCTATTAGCCGCACTATTAGTGCCCACAGTATTACAATTAGTCTCAATTGTATCCGCAGAAAACCCAAAAATACCCATCTATCTAGAAGTCCACGCTGAACCTAATCCCGTCGGTGTAGGCCAAGATTTGTACTTGAGCCTATTTTCCACAAAACCCATACCAGGCACCTTCAAAGATATGTCGATTGTCCTTGTTCACCCCGATGGTAAAAACGAAACCTTTGGTCCCTATGACAGCGATACAACCGGTGGTGTCGGAGGTATAGTCTTTGTCCCCAAAGTCGAGGGCAACTATACAGCCCAAGCATTCTACAAAGGCCAAACCATCCGAGTCTCTGGAGTTGACTACGACATTCAACCAGCAATGAGTAAAGCCGTAAACTTTACCGTTCAAACAGACCCCGTCATAGGAAACCCCCTTGCACCCCTGCCTACCGAGTATTGGTCACGACCCATATACTCAACTAACTTTGCGTGGTCTAAGCTTGGCGGCAACTGGTACGGTCTAGGCTGTCCCTCATTTGCCGATACCGGTGGATATGATGGTTCAGGTAACAACTTTAATCCCTACAGCCAAGCACCCAACACAGGCCACATTATGTGGGTAAAACCAACCGCGTTTGGCGGTCAGGTTGGCGGTCCGATTAGCGGCGATCAGGAGAGACAATACACCTCTACCTCTATTCTCTATCGACAATTTGAACCCATTATCCTAAATGGCATCATATACTACAAACTCTACCCCAACACACCCACAACCTACAGCAGCGCTGGTGGAACACCTGGCTGGGATGCAGTTGATCTGCGCACAGGGGAGTTGGTTTGGCACAAAGACACCAGCGAAACTTTGATCTTTGGCTGGAACATGCAATTCCACACTGTCCAAGAATACGGAACCCAAGCCTACCTAGTCGCAGCAGCCTCATCAAGCCTCTGGAAACTCTACGACCCAATGACCGGCTACTTTATCGCAAACATAACAGGCGTAGCATCTCAATTCTCCGACACAACAACAACTAGAGGTCTAATCGAGACAGATGAAGACAGCTCACAAGGCGCAGTATACATGTACTACATCAACGGTACATATCCCAACCTCTACCTCAACATGTGGAACTCAACCCGATGCTTAGCACCAAACAGTGCCTCAACTATCCGTCCGGTAAATAACATTCCATACAACCGCGGCGTCCAATGGACAGTCCGACTTCCAGAAAACATAACCATTAACGGTGTCACCACAAACATCACCCAGCTAAACGATCCGAAGAAGCCAGCTTTAAGCATCGCAGCAAGAACAAACGAGGTCATCGTACTAAGATCTCACGGTCAAGAACTACCCATGTTCACAGACCAATTTGGCACAGAATACTCAATTGAACTTGGAATTAGCGCAAAAAACGGCACACTACTCTGGGGCCCAGTTAAACGAGACACCCAACAATACAACGAAGTCACTGTTGTTGCAGCAGGCGATGGCTACTATGTTACACATGACAAAGACCTCAACATAGCCTATGTTTACAACATAAATAACGGCCGACAAATAGGCAAAGGCATCCCCTTGGAAGGCAATTCGCTTAGTACTCTATCTCGCGGTGGTGCTATTGCATACGACAAATGCTACATCTGGGACTTCGGCGGCTATGTCAACGCAATCGATTTAGCAACCGCAACTGTCAATTGGACCATTGCCCCTAGAAGCGCAGGCTATGACACACCTTATGGTATTTATCCATATTGGCACTTTGGTTCACACAGCATCGCTGACGGAAAACTGTTCTTATCTGAAGGACGCATGTATGACCCCCCGCTATTCACCAATGCCCACAAAATGGCAATCAACATCACAGACGGCTCCATAGTTTGGAGTGTTCTTGGTACCTACGCTCGTGAACCCAGCGCTATTGCTGATGGCTACATGGTTGGCTGGAACAGTTATGATGCTCAAATCTACACCTTTGGCAAAGGTCCATCTCAAACCACTGTGAGTACAAGTACAGGCGTTGTTCCTTTTGGCAGCAGTGTTATTCTTACAGGCACAGTTCTTGACATATCTGCAGGTACACGCGACGCTGATAGATCTGCACGATTCCCCAATGGAGTTGCAGCAGTATCTGATGAGAGCCAAAGCGCATGGATGGAATATGTCTACATGCAACAACTCATGCCAAACAATATTACCGGTGTTACTGTTGAACTCTCAGTACTAGACAGCAACAACAACTATCGCCCTATTGGTACAACAACTGCGGATGAAACGGGTTTCTTTAGCTATAACTGGAAACCTGACATCGAGGGTAAATTTACTGTCTATGCACGCTTTAGCGGCAGTGAATCCTACTGGCCATCTACTGCACGCACTGCTTTTGCAGTCGACGAAGTCGCTCCAACACAAGCACCCACTGAAACCCCAGGCCCTGGCATTGCTGATACCTACTTCCTACCCGCAGTCGCAGCCATAATCATCGCAATAGTCATAATCGGCGCACTGATTATGCTCATGCTCAGAAAACGCCCCTAAACAAACAACAAACTTCCTCTCTTTCTCTTTTTTTACTTCACTTAGCAAATTTTGCCAAAAAATGTTTAATAAAATAAAGAACGGCGGTTGCCTCAAGGTTTAACAATCGATTCTTTATCGGTGAAATGCTGACATAGCTCGCCATAGATTATAGTTTGCGGCAGTGCGGGTCATTATTTTGCTGTAGATGTTACCTTGAAGATATCCTTTCTTTGCTTGGCGCATGATATAGCTTATGGAGTAGAATTTATTGTAGAATTGCTTGCGCATTTGAGCGATTTCTTTAGCAGGTAGATTGGGATCTTCAAAAATAGCGTTCATGGTGCTATATGTTTTCCAGTCCTCTGACATCTTCCAGCCATTTTTCTCAACAAGTTCTCTTAGTTGCGTGCCTGGAAAGGGCGTAGCATGACAGAGCCATGCGTCATCAGGTTCGGTTTTGCGTACAAAGTCTAGGGTTTCTTGGAGGGTTTGTTTAGTTTCACCGGGGTAACCTATGATAACTGAAACTGTAACAAACATGCCTGCATCTTTGGCCCATTTTATGGCATTGTGACATTGCTGGTTGGTGACGCCATGTTTTAAGGTTTGGCGCATTTGTTCACAACCTGACTCTATGCCAAACATGACTTCGTCACAGTGGGCTTTGGCCATTTTTTGCAGGAGTTCTTTAGTGACGGTGTCGGCTCGGGTGCCGCATCCCCATCGCAGATTAATTTTGCGCTCAATCATTCCCTCACAGATGTCAGCGGCTCTTTTTTTATCAAAGGTTAAGGTGTCATCTTGGAATGCTATACCCTCAGCACCGTATTCGCTTTGTAGCCACTGCAGTTCATCTAGTACGTTTTTGGGGCTTCGCGCGCGGAATTGTTGGCCAAACATTTGTGAGGCGACGCAGAAGGGACATTTGTAGGGGCAGCCGCGACTGGTTATAACTGAGAGTAGTTTTTGGCCCTGAACCCAATATTTCTCGATGGGTACATATTTGTAGGCTGGTCGGGGGAGAGTGTCTAGGTTTTGAATGGGCGGACGGTTGGGGGTTTGGATGATTTCTTGGTCTTTGCGAAAAGATATGCCCTTTATGTCGTTTAGGGGTTTGTTTGTTTGGGTTTGGTTTGCCAGTTCGAGAAGTGTTTCTTCGCCTTCGCCTCGCACAATTAGATCTATGGATTTTTCTGTTGTGAGAATATCTCTATCTTGGAATGTGGCATGAGGTCCGCCTAGTATGATTTGGGCGTTTGGGCAGGCTTGCTTTGCGGTTTGTGCGGTTTGAAAAGCGGCTTCTGCGATGGGTGTCATGGAACCTATGCCAATTATTGCGGGTTCAAAGGCTGTCAGCTCAGCTTGGAGTTTGGTGTAGTCATAGCGGTTCACTGGGCAGTCGATGATTTTAACCTCAAAATTATTTTGGTCTAAAACCGCTGCCAGATAGGCTAGTCCCAGCGGGGGGAAGAGGGGATGGTGTCCGATGTCGGTGAGAAGGGGTGGTGTGATGAGAGCTATTTTCTTGTTAGGCATCATCATGTTCACGGTTGGGTAGTTATGGCGGGTTTTTTGCTTATGAACTTTGCTAACCCCTGCTCTTGGTTTGAGGATTTTTGTATGTATTGGATGTTGTGGGGTTGTGTTTGTGTTGTCGTATCCAAAGTATCAGCGCCACGGCGCCGATTAGAAAAAGACTGCTAAATAGGAGCAGAATCATCCAATGGGGTGTTGGTTGGTTTTCGTTTTTTTGAGGGTTATTGTTTGGGTTGCCGATTGCATAGATGAGATGATCATATGAGCCTACATATACTGCATTGTTTGCAAGGGCGGGGGAGGAAACCACTGCGCCGCCTGTTTGATAGCTCCACTTGAGTTCTGCGGTTTGAGTGTTTAGCGCATAAATTTTGCCATCCTCAGATCCAAACACCACCATATCTGATGCGATAGCAGGTGAGGAGCTAACACTACCCCCTGTTTGATAGGTCCATGCAAGGGTGCCCTCTGTTGCGTTTAGTGCATAGAGCCCTCCATCTTCGGAGCCCACATAGACCTTGTTGTAGGCGATGGCAGGCGAGGACAAAACTGCGCCCTTTGTGGGATAATTCCAAATCACCTCGCCATTTGTTGTGTTTAGCGCATAGAGATTGTGGTCATAGCAACCCACATACACTACCCCCTCCTCTTTGGCTATGGCCGGGGAAGAAACCACATAATCCCCCAATTGCGTTTTCCACACCAAACAGCCATTGTTTTGGTTTAGAGCATAGAGATAACCATCATTTGAGCCAAAATAGATAATACCCTCAAAGACCGCGGGAGAAGACACCATAATCTGATCATCAGTTTCATACTTCCACAGTAGACTGCCGGCTTTGGTGTTTAGTGCATAGAGACTATAATCCTCTGAACCCACATACACCACCTCTCCATAAACTGTGGGTGAGCAGACAATTGCATAGCCTGTTTGATAGCTCCACCGACAAACTCCTGTATAGGCATCTAAGGCATAGATTTTGCCATTATAGCTTCCAACATAAACCACACCATTACTGATTGTTGGTGAGGAAAACATTACCATATCACCCGTATCGTAGCTCCAAATTGCACTGTTGTGCATCTCCCAATCATAACCCGCCATACCCGTTGAAGCATTTAGTGCATACACTTTGCCATCATGCGAACCCACATAAACCAACCCCTCCTCCCCAACGGTGGGTGAGGAGTCAACCTTTTTACCTGTTGCAAAACTCCAAACCAACCCGCCATCTAACGCGTTTAGGGCATAGAGTTTGCCATCTGAGGATCCCACATAAACCCATCCCTGCGCAATCTCGGGACGCGAAATCACCTGATCCCCAGTCAAAAAACTCCAAACAAGACTACCCTTCTTGACGTTTAGCGCATAGATTTGACTATCATCTGATCCCACATAAACCACATTCCCCCAAACAATCGGTGATGAGGCAACCCCTGCCCCTGTAGCATAATTCCAAACCATCTCCCCGCTTGCGGCATCTATTGCATAGATGTGGTTGTCCATCGAACCCACAAACACCACCCCGTCCGATACTGCCGGAGAGGAGTAAACAGCTGCCCCTGTAACAAATTGCCACTGCAAACTACCCGTTGCGGCGTTTAGGGCATAGAGTTTGCCATCTGAGGATCCCACATAAAGCGTGCCATCCATAACCGCTGGGGTAGACGCAACAGTTGCATCCGTTATATATTTCCAAACCAATTCCCCATTGGTCATGTTGAGAGCATAGATATTATTATCCAGTGAACCAACATAGGCCATACCCCCACTTAGCGTTACCGAGGACAACATAATCTCCGCCTCAGCCGCAAAACTCCAAAGATACTCCCCTGTATCTGCTTTTAGCGCATAAACCTTGTTATCCTCTGAACCAAAAAACACCACCCCACCAGCAACAACGGGATCGGAATCCACATAATACCCCGTTGAGTAACTCCAAAGCTTTCTACCCGTAGCCACATCCAGAGCATAGAGATTATAATCCTCAGACCCAACAAAAACCACACCCTCAGCAACCGCAGGTCTAGACACCACTATACCCTCCGTAACATAAACCCAAACCACATCACCTGTATCAGCATTAAAAGCATAAACTCTATGATCATATGACCCAACAAAAACCACCCCATCACTATAGGTAGGCGAACCAACCTGACCCCCCGTATTAAATTTCCAAAGAGTCTGATTAGACAACGGCGGCACCTCCGTAGAAGAAAACCCACTATGCACTAAATCACCCCGAAACATCGGCCACCACAACAAACCAACCTCAGATTGATTTACAGCTACTGCTGTTGTTGATGTTGTTGCATAAACCATACTTGAAAACAAGAGCAATAATAACAATAGACCAAAACACAACATCTTTTGGTTTATCATATTTCTATACAAACCAAGATAAGCTAAAGATGTTCCGCAGAAACCCCCCAGTTTTAACATACTTCTCTTTTATCTTTGTGAGTCGCGCTAAGTCTGGGTGGCTGGTTTGTGGAGATGCGAAATGTTTAAGCATAAAGCGTTCCCATCAAGAGGCAAGTTGGTGTGAAGCAGAAATGAAACCCCACATAACCCTAGTTAACCCTGCAGCACCCGTGGGTGCTGTTATGCACTGGCCCTTTGCGCTTTTGGGTTTAGGCTACCTCGCCGCAGTCCTAGAAAAAAACGGATACAAAGTTGATGTCATAGATTGTCAAGTTGAAAAACTCTCCCTAGAGCAATTTACCCAAGAAATCCAAAAACGCCAACCCAACATAGTGGGCATAACCTCCTCCACACTCACCTACAAATCCGGCCTAAACCTCATCAAAGCCACAAAACAGGCCCTTCCAAACTGCACAACCCTTGCAGGCGGACCCCATGTAACATTTTGGGACGACCACGCCCTAGAAGAATGCCCCGAACTCGACCTAGTTATCCGAAGAGAAGGCGAAGCCACCATCCTCGAATTGGTCCAGCACCTCGAAGCCAACAAACCCTACGATGACGTCCTAGGCCTCACCTACCGAAAAAACAACAAAATTGTCCGCACTCCCGATCGACCCTATATCGAGGACCTGGATTCACTACCTTTCCCTGCACGCCATCTCTGGCCCATGGAAAAATTCAAAGAATACGAAGATGTCCTCTACCTATCCATGAGCCGTGGTTGCGTGTACTGGTGCGAATTCTGTTGCACCGTACGTATGCACGGACGACAATACCGCATGCGAAGCGCCCAAAACGTAGTTGACGAACTAGAATACCTCTACAAAACCTATGGCAAAACCAAATTCACCTTCTGCGACGACGCCTTCACAGTCGACCAAGCCCTCGTAGAAGAACTCTGTAGCGAGATCATAAAACGCAACCTAAAAATCGAGTGGAACTGCGGTAGCCGCGTCGACATGGTCACCAAAGAACTTCTCATAAAAATGAGAGAAGCAGGTTGCATCTCATTTTGGTGCGGCATCGAATCAGGCACCCAACAAGTTCTAGACGCCATGAAAAAGGGCATCACCCCCGAATTAACCGAAAAAGTCATGGGCTGGGTCCGCGAAGCCGGCATGAAACCCGTACCCAACGTAATCCTAGGCTTCCCCGGCGAAACCAAAAAAAGTGCCTGGAAAACCATAAAATTCGTCGAAAAAATCGCCCCCGATGCAGTAGGATTCTACAACGTCGCAACTCCCTTCCCCGGCACACCCCTCTACGACCAAGTCATCGCCAATGGCTGGTTGCGTGTCACCGACTTTGACAAATACGACACTACCCGTCCCATCTTTGAGACCCCCCAACTAAGCATGAAAGAACTCGGAAAGCTCCGCGAAAGTGCATTCCACCACTACTACCTAAGACGCGCATACTTCATGGACAAACGCCGGCGCTTCAAAATCTACACCGCCATAACTGTAGGTATGCACCTAGTCGCCAACATAAAACTCAAACTTAAAAGAAACTAACCACCCACCCCCAACACACCCAACAACCGGCATACTAACGGACTGAAAAATATGGCTAAACCAAAAAAAGTGCTAAACAGCGAAATAGTGAAAACCTTCGGCTTAAATGCCGGCGCCAGTGTAGTTGGGATAGCTGCTTCCAAAGATTTCGGTTTAGCACCCCAGGGCTTTAAACCCTCCGACCACCTCGCCGGTTGCCTTTCCGTGATTGTTTTAGGGGCATCCTTCTCCCAAGAAGCCCTGCGCAATTCAGCCGAATATACTGCTCATCGGAAAGTAATGATAGAAAAAATAAACGGCATAGCAAAAGATGTAGCAAAACAAATCAAAACTGCTGGATACAAAGCCCGCGATATAAGCGGGTTTGGCGGCAAATGGGTGAATGGCAAACAATTCGGCCTTATATCTCTAAAACATGCCGCTGAATTGGCTGGACTGGGTCTTATCAATCGGAATTATTTACTCACCCATCCTGTCTATGGTAATCTTCTCTGGTTCAGTGCGGTTCTCACCGATGCTGAGCTAACACCCGATAAAAAAATCCAAGATATTGTTTGTGACAATTGTAACAAATGCGTCGAACTATGCCCCTCAAAAGCCTTGGCCACTCCTGATTTATTTGGGAAAAGCGAATGCGCTGGAATGTGCTTCAAACTGGTAAATGCCAAATGGGAAGTTAGTTGCTATGTATGCCGTAAAATATGTCCTCATCGGTTTGGCAAATAACTACCACCGTAAACCTGTCGAAACTGGAAGCGGGCTCTAACCTGATTATTTTCCATGTAGCATTCGTAGAGTTCTTTGTGGATTGCGCATGGCGGTGAGCAGTTTTTTGTAGGTTAGGGTGCGGTTTATGGCATTGGCTTTCATGCATAGCTCCATTAGGTCTTGCGCGGTCCACTCTGCGGTTTCAATTAGAGGTTCGGTGGCAGCTAGAGCATAGTCACAAAAGTCTTCGCGCAAATATCCTCCTGCTTTTGTTTGTTCATAGAATTCGGTGCCATAAACTGGCATAGCTATACTAAAAATAAAACTCTCCGCACCCAACCCCTTGAGCTTGTAGGCATATTGAATAGTTTGTTCTATATCGGCTTTGGTCTCCCCGATTAACCCCATAACAAAAAAGACGCCCACTTTTATTCCCACTTTTTTACAGGCTACAATGGCGGCTTCGACTTTTTTTAGATCTAAATTCTTCTTGGCCACCTCAGAGACGATACGTTGCACGCCTGATTCAGGGGCGACGCGGATTTTTTTACATCCCGCGCGCTTCATCTTGCGCAACAATTCCTCACTTAGAGTATCCGCACGAACACCATTTGGGGTGAACCACTCAAAGCGCAGATTACGCTCCACAATTAGGTCACATATAGTTGCCATACGCTGGGGATCCCAGGTTAGGTTGTCATCGGCAAAGTCGATTTGTTTGATGTTGTAGGTTTTGATGAGATGCTCCAGTTCATCAACCACATTTTTTGGGCTTCGCGCGCGCCATTTTTTACCCCACACAATGGCATGAGTGCAAAAAACACAGCTAAAAGGACAACCACGGCTGGTGATGACTATGGTGTTGGGTTGGGTGATTTCTCCACGCAGAGGATTTTCCTTAACCGCATCGGCATAGATTTGCATCGGTAAGAGATGCCTAGCCGGCATAGGCAGAGTATCCAGGTCCTCAATAAAGGCGCGCTTGGGGTTTAGTTGTATGCCTCCGTTTTTTCTATAGCCCACCCCATCAATACCACCCAAATCAGTTTTTTTCTCCAATGCCCCAACCAATTCTTTGATGGTGATTTCGGGTTCACCTATTACAACAAAGTCTGCTTCACTGTCCTCTAAACACTCCTTGGGACGCGCCGTGGGATGGAGACCAAACAGTGCAACGGTGATGGTTTTATCTATATTTTTTGTAAGCGTGATAACTTCATAGGCGGCTTTAGACCAACCTGAGAAAGGAATCTCCACAATAACCATATCGGGTTTGAAGCCTTGGATGCGCTTGGCAATTGTTTCGGTGCTCAACCCCACCCGGTACTTGGTTGCATCCAGCTCAAGCAAATTATCCCATCCCTCAGTGGGTGCATCAATGATGCTGACTTGATGATGATCTCTCTCAAGCACTGCTGCCACTGATACCATGACTATGGGTGGAAAAACGTTGGGTTTACCCCAAACCTTGGGCTGAATTCGCGGAGGATTAATTAAGCAAACACGCATCGACGAGCCTTCAATACAGCCATATCGCCCGTTGATTTAATGTTTACCCTACATCGGGAAAAACCAGAGCCGCACCAAAACCAACACCAACACACAAAACAAGCCCCAGAGCACAATGGTCACATCACGGATCTTTAGCGCACCTAAGACCTTGTCTCCTGTTAGCGGCTCCTGTGGATCGCCCAAGATGTATTGGCCGGGTTTTTCAAGTTGAATACGAAGTGCTCCTGCAACGGCGGCCATAGGCCAGCCATGATTGCGGCTAGGCGTTTTTTTATGGTCGCGCCGAGCGACTCGCCACGCATTTTTGGCATCCATACGCAAAATGGCTGCAGCAACAATCATTAACAATGCCGTTAGACGCGTAGGGATATAATTAACAAAGTTATCGAGATTGGCGCTAAACCAGCCGGTGTTTATGTGCTCTTTGGTCTTAAACCCCACCATACCATCTAGGGTGTTTATGGCGCGAAACGCTATCGCGCCTGTGACTCCAAATAATGCAAAGCTCATCATAGGTGAGAGTTTAAAGTCAATTAGGTTCTCAGACATCGATTCTATAACAGCACTGCCCATCTGGGTGGCGTTGAGGTTTTTACTGTCCCGGCGCGAGAAATGAGCATATTTTTTAGTCTCTGCCGCGTCATCTTGATTGATAGCCGTAGCAGTTGCTTTAGCCCAGTCTGTTTCAAGTTTGATACAGATAGTCATTTTTAGTAATATTATGCCAATGACTGCATAGAACAATATATTGAGATAGCTCGGCAAAAACGTATAGACCGCCCATAACCCAAAAAATGTGGGTGCGGCAAACGCAACAATAACTGTTAAGCCCAGCAAGACCCCTAGAAACTTTTCCATTTTAGGATCAGGATTTTTGAAGTAGTGTTCAATTTTTTTAGTGAAATTACCCATCAACACCGTAGGATGTAACTTAAACGCCAACTTGTCGGGATAGTTGGGTGAGGGATCCCCTAAAATCAAATCCAACACAATCGCAAAAACAAGCACTGCTACAGCTGTTGTAATACCTAAGTGGAGGGTACTTTGGGTTAACCAAGCGATGATATCAAACACACTTTGATACTCAAAACCTCGTTATATATCACTTACTGTACCTCTTGATCCCTTCCAAAATTATTTTACTGCCGACCTCTGAATAGTTGAATTTCAGGTGACTTTGCTGTCGCTTTTCTTTTGTTAGACCAGTAGCCTGTGCTGTTAAGTACTTACCAATTAAACCAAAGAAAGGCGGTAGTGTATTTGAGCGGTGTGTTGGTTGTTATTTTTTGTTGTGACTGTAAATTTTGAAGATTATTGCTATGGTAGCTAAGATTATGATTGCTGTGATTATGACACCAAAGATTGTTTCTGATGATATTATTGCCGGTCTGTTTGGGGGTGGGGTTTGGGTTGTTAGAGGTTCGGGGGTGTCTTCTTTGAAGCAGTAGATATTCCAGTCATTGCAACCTATGTAGAGTTTACCGTTAGCTATTGTAGGTGAGGACCAGGTGCTTGAGGGGAGGGTGACGTTTGCGATTTTGGCACCGGCATTTGCGGCATCAAAGATCAAGATATGACGTTGGCTGGTTGCCATGTAGACTTTGCCATCGGCATATGAGGGGGAGACGTAGAGTTCATCACCTGTGTAGGTGGTCCACTTTGTCCAGCCGTTAGAAACATCGACACATGCTAGATCGAATTTGTCAATTAGTAGCACGGTGCCGTCTTTGACATAGATTGGTGAGGATACAATAAATTCTGTGGCGGTGGGGTTTGAGAAGTGCCACAGCATGTTGCCGCTACTGGTTTCGATACAGTAGTAATCCCCCCAATTAGAGGACGCAAACGCTAGGCCCTCTGCAACGGAGGGTGAACCCAGCATTTGGGTGCCGCCGCCAAACGATATACGATAGGGAATCTCATATTTCCACATGATTTCTCCGGTTGCGGCATCTAGTTTGTAGAGTGCACCTGCGTTGGGTTCTTCGGCGGTAAAATAGACTGCACCATCAGCTACAGCAGGGGAGGATTCTATGGGGCCCTTGGCTTTTGTTTGCCACTTAATATCGCCCGTATTGCCATTTAGCGCATATAGGTAGTTGTCTAGGGAACCCACATAAACCATCTCATCCACTACCGCGGGGGAGGATTTTAAGACTAAATTGCCAAATGTGAAGGGTAGATCGCCATTGACAAAGGTCTTCCACAAGAGTTTGCCTGTTTTTGCATTTAGACAATACACATAGCCATCATCTCCTCCAGTGTAGACTTTGCCATTGGCTACTGCGGGTGAGGATTCTACGGGGCTGTTGGTGGCAAATTTCCAAAGTAGATCGCCGGTGTAGGCGTTTAGGGCATAGATGTTTTTATCTTGTGAACCCACGTAGAGTACGCCATCTGCTATTGAGGGTGAGGAACTAACGGCGCCTTTTGTGCTAAACCGCCACTCTACCGTGAGATTTTTTGGTCCGATTTCTGCGGTGGAGGAGTGGGTTGCGTCTGCACGCCACTGCGGCCAATCACTCACTGTTGGGGGTATGTTATTTTGTTCATCAGTGTTCTGCATGGCCCAAATTTGATTAACGGTTGTGTACTCATTACCTGAGATGGTATCTACCGCTGTTGTTACGTCTCCGGGGATAAGGTAGAGTGTGCCGTAGGCGATGGCAACTGATTCTCGGGGTGGCAGGGCTTCTATGTTTAGGGACCAGATTTTTTTGCCGGTGTAGGCATTTATGCAGGAAAACTCGGATATGCCGCTCTCGGCGTTGTATTGAGCTGTTTGGCCGGTGGTCATGTAGAGTTTGCCATCTGCTACTGAGGGCATGCCTGGCCACATCAGGGTGTCATTTGGGCCTTTGTATTTCCAGACCACTTCACCTGTGTACATGTCAAAGGCATAGAGATAGCCATCTTTGTTCATCTCATACACCAATCCATAGGCGACTGCGCATCCCGTGGTGAAATAGCCATCTGTATCAGGCCGGTATCGCCAGACAATGTTGCCATTAGTGGCGTTGAAGGCATACATGGTGTTGTCATCACTTCCGCCCTTGAAGTACAGTCCATTGGCATATGCGCCTGTAAATATCATGGGGCCTTTGGTGGGGGTACTCCAAATGATGTTGCCGGTTTTAGCGTCAAGGGCATATTGCATGTTTTGGAACGATCCGGTAAAGATTTTTCCATCTCCATAGGTGATGCCGATGCCTGTTATGCCGCCGCCGCGAATGTAGGTCGTCCACGCTACTGAGGGCGGCTTTGTAGGATTGCTGAAGTCCCAAGCAACAATGGTGGAGTTGACTTTGGTGTAGAACATTTTCTGTTCTGGACTGTAGACATTGGTGTTAAAGATGCCTGTGTAGGTGTTAAAATCGGGGCTTTTCCAAAGTATATCTCCGGTTTGGGGATTGAGACAGTAACTCTCAACTATCATGTGTGTGCTGTCAATTTTGTAGGCTATGGGCCAATGTGTTTCTTCTGGGAGTTTGGTTTGCCAGACAATGTCGCCATCTTGGTTGAGTGCAAAGACATGGGTGTGGTTGGTAACATAGATTTTGCCATTAAAGGCGGCTATGTAGGGTTGGATGTTGGGTATATCTGCTTTCCAGGTTATGGTTGATGTGTTGGGGGCTGGACCTGCAGAGAAGCGGGTATAGGAGGAGTCGCCTTGGAATTGGGGCCACTCGTATTGATCTAAGCGGCTGGTGGTTGCGGCTTGTGTTTGTCCATAGAGTGAGATTGAGGCAACTCCGGAACTAAGGAGGAGGATTGCAAAAAGGATGGTTACAAAGATTTTTTTGATGATCTTACCCCCGATGGTGTAGATAGGGGGGTTATGAGATATATTGATTTCTTGTCCAAAAATTGGGTGGTTTTGTTGGGTTGGTGGTTGTTTGGTGTGGCGGCCTCTGGTTTTTAGTGTTGTGTCAGTGCTGGTTTATTTGCAATTAGTTAGCGCAGGTTTAATTGTTTTTGCCGCAAATTTAATAAGTATTCTTGCAATCACTACTTATGAGCTTTTTTGCTGTTTTTAACGGGAAGCATAACTGATTGATTTCTCGTAAAAATAATGAGGAAACTTTATGAAAATAAAAAATAAAAAAAATCTTTTTTCTGTGATTTCAGTTTTCTTGCTGTTAACAATCGCAGTATCGACAATTCTTATGAGTGCTTCAGCACAAACCGCCTATTTCAACTCCTATATCTACATCGCCGTAAACAGCCCCAGCGTAGGCTTAAACCAAGAACTAATCATACTCACCTGGACTGCAGATATACCCCCGTATGGCACAGGCCCAATTCAGAGTGAACGCGGCTGGTCAAACCTACAGATCATCATAACCGACCCCGATGGCGCCAACACCACCATACCCATCGAACGAACCGATCCCACCGGTGCAGCCTATGTTATATTCATGGCCACCGAAAAAACCGGCACATACACCGCCCAAGCATTTTTCCCCTCCCAAACTGTAAACATTGGCGCCGATACCCAAAACGTCTACAGCGAAGCTTTCAGCCCACTCATCACTTTCCAAGTCCAAACCCAACCCGTTCCCACCCGAAACGATGCCCCTGTTCCCCAAGATTACTGGACCCGCCCCATCTCAAGCAACATGCACCTCTACTACACCCTCGCCGGCAACTGGATCGGCGGTGCAGCTAACCAATGGCCCCAAGGCAGCGCAAACGAAGGCTCCTCCTACTTCAGCTACAGTCCCGGTCCGGGCAGCGCCCATATCCTGTGGACAAAAC
>Ga0123356_10003368_pt1 | contig 16781 bp, 14 predicted proteins | sample TergutEmb28metaG_2_FD_92546 | JGI IMG/M metagenome (GOLD analysis project Ga0123356, IMG submission 92546) | Embiratermes neotenicus P3 segment gut microbial communities from Petit-Saut dam, French Guiana - Emb289 P3 | ecosystem: Host-associated > Arthropoda: Insects > Digestive system > Gut ...
GGTTCCGCGCAAAACCCCCAACTGTGGGACTATGCCGATGGAATAGACACAATGAAGTTATGATACATAGATATAAAGCCACCATCCCTCAATCCAAAAACTTTGTAAGAGTTTACGAAGTCAAGGCAACGACTACCCTCTACGCACTTCACCTCTTCCTGCAAAACGACCTCTCCTTCTCTCCCGACCAGCAGGTGTTCTTTCACTCCGTAGATAGCGAGGGGAAACGCATACACGAATATGGCCTTTTTGACACGGGTAGCGGCTCCATGGATCAGGTTCGCCTTACGTCACTGCATCAAAACGGAGTCACGACTATTCACTACGTGTTTGACATCTTCAAAGGACGATACCTGGCGCTTGAATTTGACGGCACAGAAGAGGAGTTACCGCGCAAAACCTATCCGCGCACCATCATGGAGCGGGGCGGAGACCCCGATCAATTTAGAGAAGAACAGAGTCTACTTGAGATGAATTTTGACGAATGCGAAAGCGTCTAAGGATCTTGCTTGGCCCCACCGGAGTGGGAAAGACCGGCGTAGGCATCCAAATAGCAAAAAAATCAGGATGCCCCATCCTCTCCTGCGACTCCCGCCAAATATATAAAGAGATGGTCATTGGAACCGCCGCCCCCTCTTTAGAAGAACAAGACGGAGTCCCTCACTACTTTATTGGCTCTCACTCGATCCTGGACCACTATACCGCCGGACAATACGAATTGGAGTCGCTGGCCCTATTAGAAAAACTGTTTCAGTCACACGACCAAGTGCTCATGGTGGGCGGATCCGGCCTCTATATAGACGCTGTTTGCAACGGAATGGACGACTTCCCTCCCGCCGATTTAGCGTTGAGAGCACAGTTATCAGAGCGTGTAGCCACAGAAGGAGTCGAATCCCTCAGATTTGACCTAAAACGGTTAGACCCTGTAAGCTACCATCAAATCGACATCAAAAACCCTCAACGCGTGGTTCGCGCTTTAGAGGTCTCTTTGCAAACGGGACGCCCTTTCTCCTCCTTTAAAACCCACGCCCCCAAAGAGAGACCATTTGAAATTGTTAAAGAGGGACTCACTCAGGAGCGATCAACGCTCTACGCCAAAATAGACGCACGTGTAGACCGAATGATGGAAAAAGGTCTATTGGAAGAAGTACGCAGCCTGATTCCATTCAAAAACACTCCTGCATTACGCACAGTCGGATACAGCGAGTTGTTCGACTACTTTGACGGCGTTTGCTCTTTGGAGGAGTCGATATCTTTAATAAAGAGGAACACAAGACGCTACGCCAAACGGCAAAGCTCGTATTGGCGTAGAGACAATGCCATAAAGTGGAGAGAGGTTGTCTAACTTTTTTTCATATCTTTGCATCTATATTGTTAGAAGGTATACTTAGATAATAATTTGATGAACCATAACTTTTTTGAATGGCCAAGGGACGGTATCAAACATGGCTCCCGAAAGAAAAGTGGGAGCCACGAGTTTAGATAAATATTATAATATTACACCACGTATGACTTTGCCAACAGTTATAAAAAAAGCCTTTTTGCTGATGTTGATAAGTGCTTTCACAGCCTGCTCAACAGATAATGATTTTAGCATTGATGACGAAATTGAAAAGGTTACAGATGACGAAATAGATATGTCGTTGATAGATTTTAGTAATATTAAAAACCTCTACGCACAGCCTTTACCGGTCATACAAAAATGTGTGCAAGGGAAATGGAAGTGGATTGTTCGCTTCAGTGGTATCGGCGGTTTTGTTAAAATAGACTTTGGGCTGGTAGAAATAACTGAAAATAAAATAATGGGATTCAATGAAATCATTGATGACAATGTTATATTAAAAAAAGATGTTCAAGAATTCATTTGGAAACTCAGTGAGTATAGAGGTGCCTTGGGCTATGTGGCTTGGGGAACCGAGTACGACGGACCAATATGTGTATTTAACAGTATACAAAATGATACAATGAGGGTAACGGGGTATTACTATCGAGATAATAGTTTCTGGTTTGATGTACAGGACAATTTGTTTATAAGAATTAATGACGATTACAAGTAACAAACGTACTTGCCACATCTGGAGCGACAGTTAATAGTCTAATATTGAAGTTTATAGTAAGCCTCAAGTAGGATTGAAACTTTTTTTCTCATTCCTAAGGTTAAAACGGCAAGTCATCTACCTCAGTAGAGTTGCTGACATTCAAATAGCCAGGGTCGGAGAAAGTGGCGGGATTGGGCCCAAAGGGCTGGGGAGTAGCGGCCTCCTGGCCGCCACTCCTCTCTATACGCCATGCACGAACATCGGTATACCAGCGATCGTTAAACGGCCGAGACTCAATGTTAAAGCTAACCTTGATCACTTCCCCGTCGGCAAACGAGCTTAACTCGTTCACTTTGTCTACACCCCACACTGACATGCACACCTTGCGGGAATAGCCTTCCTGTGTTTCGATCACAAACTCCTGCTTGCTCCAGGCGCCTTTTGCGCTTTGGCCCGACTGAACGGGAAGCTTTTGCAACAATTTGCCTGTTAGGTCAAGCGCCATGGCTACTCATCTTGGGCTTCTGCCTTGGTCACCGATATGAGCTCCACTTCAAATATGAGGGTAGAGTTGGGGGTGATTTCGGCGCTTCTTTGCTGAGGTCCGTATGCAAGGTCAGAAGGAATATAAAGGATGGCTTTGGTGCCCTCTTTTAAGTATTGAAAACCTTCTGTCCAACCGGCAATGACACCATTAAGGGGAAAAGTGGCCGGCTCATCGCGGTCATAAGAAGAGTCAAACTGAGTTCCGTTAATCAAAGTACCTTTGTAATGAACGGTTACGATATCGGTAGGTGAGGTAGGTTGTTCACCGGTACCCTCTTCAAGAATCTTATATTGTAAACCGCTGGGAAGCTCAATAACGCCATCTTTGGTTTTGTTCTTGGCAAGGAACTCCTCTCCTTTTTTCAGGTTCTGATCGGCAATCAGCGTCTGTTTTTTCATCATATAGCTGTTGATAATGTCTCCTCCCTGCATAGAGTTAATACTCACTTCTTTGCCATCACGAATTTTCTTCATGGTGTTAAAGATGACAGAGTAATTGACTTCATCTAAATTACTTCCCTTAATCATTTCTGCAAAATAGACGCCGATAGCCATGCTAACAGAGTCGATCTGACCTTTTGAGATTCCTTCGGGAGCTTTGGTGGTTTGACTTTTACATGCCTGCACGGTAAATAAAGCTGCAAAGGCAAGTGCAATGAGTGTGATTTTTTTCATAATGTAATGGTTTAATATTTAGTGATTAATAAATGACTTGTGAATCCGCAAAGGTAGAAACTTTTCTGTTATCTACCAAAATTTTCATTAAATGGATTATTTACAGCCATTTAGATGGCAATAACAACAGAGCTTATAGAGCAAACGGGCGCCCACATTGGCGTCCCACTCATCATTTTTACCGGGAGCTACTTCGCAGAGGTCAAAGCCAATGATCTTTTTCCCAGACAAAGCGAGGGTGTGCAACAAGTAATCGGCCTCTCTAAAGGTAAGACCTCCCGGAACAGGCGTGCCGGTGTTGGGGCAATGGTCGGGAGTAAGTCCGTCAATGTCAAAGCTGATATAAACATGATCGGGCAACTTTTCTATCATTTGCACGCAGAGTTGGCGCCAGGTAGCCCCCTCAAAAAGGTGGCGGTGAATCAACTCATCTGTAAAGCAGTGAATACTGCTTCTTGATTGAATCAGATCGACCTCATCCCCACAAAAGTCGCGGATGCCCACCTGTACCAACGTTGTGATGTTGGGAGATTGAAGAGCGTTGTACATGATGGAGGCGTGGGAGTACAAAAAGCCTTCGTATGCGCAGCGCAAGTCGGCGTGGGCGTCAATGTGCAGGATGCCAAACTTTGGGTAGTGATCGCATAGCGCTCGAATGAGCCCCAGGGGAACACTGTGTTCTCCTCCCGCAATGCCCACCAATTTGCCTTTGGCAAGTTGGGCGCGTGTGGTTTGGTAAACTGTTTGGTTGAGCGTAGTGCAGGCGTCGTTGACTAAGGAGAGCGCCCGGGCATAGGATGCCGGGGGCTGCTCTTGCTCTAAGGCGGTGATCACCTCTTCTGCAGTTTTGCGGATGTTCCGGTTTTTTGAGCCGATTCCCCTAATGGGGGGCAGGGTGCCTATGGCGATTTCCCATGCGTTGGGAACCAAGGGGTCAAACAAATCAATTTGGCACGACGCATCAATCATCGCCTTTGGCCCCTTGTGTGTACCGGCGCGGTATGAGGTAGTAACGTCCCACGGCACAGAGAGCAGGACGATTTCTGACTCTTCGGCTGTGTAGGGAAGTGCAAAATAGTTCCCGTTGGCAATGCCGATGTTGTTGGGGTTAAAGTCCATTACACAATGCCCTCCCGCATGATGTCGTGAATATGTATCATTCCTATGTAGTTGTTGTCTTTGACGACGATGAGTTGGGTGATGCTCTTTTCTTCCATTTGTCTAAATGCGTTTATAGCCATTTCGTTAATGTCGACGGTTTTAGGGTTGTTGTTCATCAAATCTTTTGCGCTAAGCTGCTCAAAGGAGCCGCCTCTCTCTACCATCCTGCGAATGTCGCCATCGGTGATGATGCCGCACAATTTTTGGGTGTCGTCCATAACGGCAGTAGCGCCTAACCGGTTGGCCGAAATGGTAAAGATGGTTTTTTGGATGGTTTCGTCTCTATGGACAGAGGGGGCGCGGGTGGGGTCAATAATGTCGCTCACACGGGTGTAGAGCTTTTTCCCCAAGGCGCCGCCGGGATGTACGCGGGCAAAATCGTGTTCACTAAATCCCCTTCTTTGGAGCAGACACACGGCAAGGGCGTCTCCCATAACCAATTGCGTGGTGGTGCTGGTGGTAGGCGCTAGATTATTGGGGCAAGCCTCTGCGTCAACGGTGGCCAAGAGGGTGTAGTCGGCCTGCCGGGCAAGATAAGAGTCGGGATTAGATACAATGGCGATGATTTTGTTCCCCATGGTTTTGATAAGAGGAACCAATACCTTCACCTCTGCCGTATCGCCGCTTTTAGAGAGGCAAATCACCACGTCCGATGGCTGAATCATGCCCAAATCGCCATGGATGGCGTCGGCGGCGTGCATAAAGAGTGCGGGCGTTCCGGTGGAGTTAAAAGTCGCCACCATTTTTGTTGCAATTAGGGCGCTTTTTCCGATGCCCGTTACCACTACACGATCGGCGTGACGGTAGATAAATTCGACGGTTTCTACAAAAGTTTGATCAATAAATTCTCTTAATTTGAATACTGCAGTTGCTTCTTTTTCAATAACTTTAATGGCAAGGTCTCTGATGTCGCAAATAAAATTTTGCATAAATTTTTGGAATGAATAAACAATTTTGTAACTTAGAGCCACAAAGGTAGCAATTTTATTTATGGAAATCACTTCTGAGGAACTACATAGTCGATTAAAAAAATACTTTGGTTTTGATTCATTTAAGGGGGATCAGGAAGCCATTATTCAAAACCTCTTGCAGGGAAAAGATGCGTTTGTACTCATGCCGACGGGCGGAGGGAAGTCGCTCTGTTATCAGCTTCCCGCACTCATCACAGAGGGGACAGCCATTGTGGTGTCGCCATTGATTGCGCTCATGAAAAATCAGGTGGACGCCATCAGGGGTTTTCTGGAAGAGCGAACGGGCGTTGCCCACTTTCTCAATTCGTCACTCAACAAACAACAATTGATTGAGGTTAAAGAGGCGTTGCTGTCGGGGAAGACCAAGTTGCTCTACGTAGCCCCCGAGTCGCTCACAAAGGACGATAACATACAACTTCTCAAGCAAGTAAAAATATCGTTTTACGCCATTGACGAGGCGCATTGCATATCGGAGTGGGGGCACGACTTTAGGCCGGAATACCGCAGGATACAGGTGCTGATTCAAGAAATTGGCAAGGCGCCCATTGTTGCGCTGACGGCTACCGCCACTCCTAAAGTGCAGAGTGACATCCAAAAGAACCTGGGAATGATGGACGCCATCGTCTTTAAGTCGTCCTTTAACCGCTCCAACCTCTACTACGAGGTGAGGCCCAAACAGAACATCGATAAAGAGATCATCAAATTCATCAAAACCCATCCGGGAAAGTCGGGAATTATCTACTGTTTGAGCAGGAAAAAGGTAGAGGAGGTGGCGGAGCTGTTGTCGGTAAACGACATTAGGGCGCTTCCGTACCATGCAGGATTGGACAGCGCCACCCGATCCGACAATCAGGATAAGTTTTTGATGGAAGAGGTAGAGGTGATTGTGGCCACCATTGCATTTGGAATGGGAATCGACAAGCCTGATGTTCGTTATGTGATTCATTATGATATTCCCAAGAGCTTGGAAGGCTACTATCAGGAGACAGGAAGGGCCGGCCGCGACGGGGGGGAGGGGCAGTGCATCACCTTTTACAGGTACAAAGACATTCAAAAGTTAGAGAAGTTTATGCAGGGGAAGCCCGTCTCTGAGCAGGAGATCGGAAAGCAGCTGCTGTTGGAGACCGTCGCTTACGCCGAGACCAACGTTTGCCGCAGAAAGGTGTTGCTCCACTACTTTGGCGAGGAGTTTTTAGAGCCCAACTGCCACAACTGTGACAACTGCCTCTATCCCAAAAAGCAGTTTGACGGTCAGGAGCAGCTGTGCATTGTTCTTGAGACTGTGGAGGCTGTTAAGGAGCAGTTTAAGGCAGAACACGTGGCCAACATCATCTCCGGACTTAGCAACTCAATCATCAAATCTTACAACCACCACCTGCTCGATCTCTTTGGCATAGGTAAAGATAAGTCGCCCCATTTCTGGACGGCCATCATTCGTCAGGCGCTGATCCACAAAATGCTCGACAAGAACATAGAAAATTACGGGCTGCTAATCCTTACCGATAAAGGACGCGAATTTATTCTAGAACCTGAGCCAATGATGCTTATGGAGGATAGGGAGTTTACGGATGAAGACGATGATTCGATCATTGGCGGTGCACTCAAAGGCGGCGGCGGAGGTGATGAGGAGCTACTGGCGATGCTTAAAGACCTGCGCAGGGACATTGCCAAGAAGCTAAAACTCCCCGCATTTGTCATCTTCCAGGACCCCTCTTTAGAGGATATGTCGATCCAATACCCCATCACACTCAACGAACTTAAAAACTGTCAGGGCGTAGGAGAGGGCAAGGCCAAAAAGTACGGCAAAGAATTTCTCTCTCTGATTGCTAAATATGTGGAGGAGAATGAGATAGAACGACCCCAAGACATGGTGGTCAAATCGGTGATCAACAAATCGGGCAACAAAGTATACATTATCCAAAGTATCGACCGGCAACTGCAGTTCGAAGACATTGCCGAAGCCAAAGGGATGCAGATGGATGAACTGCTCAACGAAATCGAAGCCATCACCAACTCCGGCACCCGGCTCAACATTGACTACTACTTAGAGCAGGCCCTTGACGAAGATAAACTGGAGGAAATTTTTGACTACTTCCGCAACGAAGCCACATCCGAATCGATCGAGGAGGCTTTAGAAGCCCTGGGCTCCGACTTTACAGAAGAAGAGGTGCGCCTGGTGCGGATTAAGTTTTTGGCGGAGTTGGGGAATTAAGAATTTAGTGATAATGAGGACTATATATCAAGCAGTGGCGATTTTATCACTTCTCGCAGTACCGGTAACCGGATACGGACAAGAAGAGAAGCTGACGGTTGACGTAGGCGCGGATCTGGTCAGCTCCTTTGTATGGAGAGGTATGTACCAGTCAGGAGCCAGCATCCAACCCACACTAAACTTCTCCGCGTTTGGCTTTACCGTAGGCACGTGGGGAAGCACCGACTTTTCGACCTACGCCAAAGAGATCGACTTCTATCTTTCATACGAAATAGGAGGATTTTCGGTAGGCGTAGCCGACTATTGGTGGAACGGAGAAAGCGCCTCCTACTTTAGAGACCGCTGCAGCCACCACATAGAAGCCAACATTGGCTTTACATTTGGAGAAAAGTTCCCCTTATCGCTTGGAGTGAACACAATGCTGACAGGAGAAGAAGACGTGGACGATACAGGCAAGAGATTATACTCAACCTATATTTCTGTCTCTTTTCCATTCTCCATCAAAAAGATAGACTTTGAAACAGGCATTGGCATCTCTCCGCGTAAAGGGATGTATGGCGACAAGTTTGACGTTGTCGCCATCACGGCAAGGGCAACCAAAAACTTTCAACTATCCCCCAAATATGCCCTTCCTCTCTTTGTCGAACTCATCTTTTCACCCGCTCAGGACAACGCCTTTTTGGTGTTTGGGATACAATTTTAACAGCGCCTATCCGCAATGAAGATGTTGCGCCACCATCTTCTCCATCACAGTCGGATCGAGCTTCACCCGCTCGCGAATATCGTGATCCTGATAACTCCGCAGTTTTTGGACAATCCCATCAATCAGATCGGGGCTAAAGACGCCTCCCTGCTCATAGATTGCTCGTTGCGCCTCAAGACAACCGGCAGAGTCCCAACATGAGGCGGGGAGCTGCTCAAGATGCTTGACTTTGTGCTCATTACCATGCTGATGGATATTTGCATCCACGTAGGTTTGTTTGGCAATCGCAAGCGCATCTGCCGGCTCCATTTGCAAACCATGACGGGCAGCCACTATGAGTCCAGCCATCATCTGGTAGACATCTGCCGATCCATCGGGGGCGCGCATCTCCACAGTCTGTTTAGAAGAGAAGTCGAGAAGCTCGCTGCTCTCTAACGGATTAGCTGTTGACAGCATATTATTGTTTCCCAGCCATCCCAGCGGTACCCGTACCAATACAGAGCGGTTCCGGTCGCCCCAACATACGGTAGTAGGCGCTTCCTGGTGAGGCACCAAACGAAAATAGGAGGTGGGGTTGGTGTTTCCAAACGCGGTGAGCGAGGGGGCGCAAGTCATGTATCCGGCAATGGCGCGTCGTGCATGGTCAGAAAGGACGCCATCCCTAATCATCACAGACTTCCCGTCACAAAGCATTTTGGTATGAAAGTGGAGCCCGCTGCCCGCTTTACCCGTGGTAATTTTTGGGGCAAAAGTCACATGAAGCCCATACTGGTGCGCCAGCGATCGTATGATCCACTTGGCAACAACCAATTGATCGGCAGCTGTCTCCGGTGAATCAACCAAAAATTCGATTTCGTTTTGCTCGTAGGTAGTTCCATCCAATTCAAAACTTCCCACCTCTGAGTGCCCATACTTAATCTGTCCTCCGGCTTGGGCAATCAGGTGAATGGCTTCGCACCTGAACGCTTCAAACTTATTAAACGGGGCAGATTCGTGATAACCCCTCTGGTTGGGAGTGGGAAAGAGCGGATCGGATGGCCCTATGACATAAAACTCAAGCTCTCCCATCGCCTCAAAAGAGAGTCCGGTTTGCTGTTTAAAGAGCGTATGCGCCTTTTGAAGCGTATACTCAGGCGCGCTTTCAAGCGGCAATCCATCTTTGGTAAAGTATGAACATAAGAGATTTAACGTAGGAATCTCAGCAAAAGGATCTATGAATGCGGTCCTAAAACGGGGAATCACATACAAATCGCTCGACCCCGCTTCAATAAACGGGAAGAGGCTCGATCCGTCCACCCGCTCCCCGCAAGAGAGAACGTCATGTAGGTAATGACTATGGGTAACAGGATGGTTGAGGCACTTGAGCCGGCCATCCGCCGCCACATAGCGAAAGTTAATCATGCGAATGTCATTGGCATGTACATATTTGATAATGTCTGCCTTAGTAAACATCTCCGGCAGCTTGTCCAAAAAGGATACTAATGGGTTTTGGTTGTAATCTATGATTGCGTTCATGTAGGTTGATATTTTGGGCGCAAAGATAACTAACTATTGCAGATTTTTAATACCTTTGTTTTATAAAGATATGAGAACAAATAAAAGCATAATAGCAGGAATCATATTAGTAGCCACTCTTTTAGGTGCGTGCATATATGGTTTTTTGCAGATGAAGAGGCAGGCGTATCCTGTGGATTCATCTGCCATTTTTTGCGTTGTCCCTCCGGATGCATTGGTTGTGCAGCGCTTTAGAACTTTTGAAGATCTTTGCGAGACCTACGTCTCTGAGGATGCCATGATGAGCCGTTTTTGCGCGCCCAACAACGGGTTGTTTCGCTTGCTAAACGCCATGAGTGATGCAGAAAATGTTTTTCCCAAACTGTTTCGCGCTGAGTCGATCTTTTCTGTTCATTACACCGGAAAGAACAATTTACAGGTACTACTGGGTGTGCAATTTCTAGAAGGACACGCATTTGAGAAGTTCTGTCAGGAGTTGGGCGGCGCCACTTTGCACAAGAGCTACAATAAAGTCGATATATACCAGCTGTTTGAAGCGTCGTCTTGGGTGTATGTAGCGATCACGGATGATTTTTTACTTGTGGGTACCTCTCCCGTCGTTGTAGAGTCGTCGATCCGCCACCTCAAGAGTGGTCGCTCGTTAATGGACAATCAGGCTTTTGCCTCAGTAAGAACTTTTTCTTCAGCGATTTCAGAAAGCAGCGTATATGTCAATGCCCGTCAGTTTGATAAACTATTTGGTTCTCTGTTGGGCAGGAGGATGCAACGTCATGCCGATTTCTTTTCAAAGAGCGCTTCCTGGATTGCACTTGATGGAACCACAACAGGGGATTTGGTGCACCTTAACGGATATATACAAGTAGACAAGGGAGATGCAGACTACTTTGCTTCCATAAGGAGCCAAACTCCTGCATCGGTAAAAACATGGGAGGTGCTACCCGCTTCCACGCTGGCTTTTTTCTCCTTTTCGCTCTCCAATTTTTCTCAGTATCAAAATCAATACGGTAACTTTTTAGAGATCCACAAGAAGAATAAACGCGCCGCAGCTCAGGTTCAAGCCTGGGAAGCAGGGTCCCAAACTAAATTAAACGAATGGTTTGAAGCGTTGTGCCCTGCAGAAGTCGCTTTAGCTTGGGTTCCCATTAGCGGCAAAAATCAGTGGGTTTCTCTTGTCCGTTCTCAGCAGATACAGCAAGCGCGCAAGCACATTGGCTATGCCCCTGCCGACCCCAAACAGCCTCAGGTTTTTCCCAATGAGGCTGCCGGAGCGCTCTCCGTCCTCTTTGGCCCATTTTTCGACAGGAGTCCAGAATCGCACTACACCATCATAGACAACACCCTCTTTTTTGGATCAGAAGAGCTGTTGGGGGCCATCATTGCAGGAAACAACAAAACGCCATCGCTGCACAGCACAATGAGGCAGGGACGTATAAGGGGCAAGTGGATGGAAGAGACATGTTTTACCTGTGTGCTGCAGGGAGCCGAAGCCAGAGACTCCCTGTTGAATATGTGTGATGCCCGTTTTGTCCCCATGATCAAAAAGGCGTTGACGCCCTACAGCCATGTGTGGACGATATTTCAGGTATCATCCATTGGAGGGAAGCCATACGCCAATCTGCTCCTGTCGGGCGACAACCCCAGACAGACCACTTCATCGGCAAGAGCTTCTTCAAGAGAAGCGTCAGAAAGGGAAGTGATTCCCATGGCAGTAGGCTCCTTTAAGATTTTTAACCACGCGAGCAGGAAAAACGAAGAGATAGAACAAAAGACCGACAGCACATTGGTATTAAAAGATGCATCGGGGAAACAGGTTTGGCGCACCCGCAGAAAGTATGCGATTGTGGACGAGGTGGTGCAAATCGACTATTTTAAGAATGATAAATTACAGATGCTCTTTGCCTCAGGTGGAAACGAACTATGCCTGCTCGACATCCTGGGCCGCTTGGTAGCACCCTATCCAAAGACAGTACCCATTCCGGTAAGAAAAGGTCCCTACCTCTTTGAGCGTAACACAAACAGGGAGTATGAAATATTTCTGATCCACACCGATAACTCTTTGCGGTTATACAATAAGGACGGTGTGGAAGTACCAGGCTGGAAAACATTTATACCGGATGACCGGATTGAGCAGAAACCGGTACTTCTTAAATCTCAGGGAGGACACTATTGGTTGGTTACGGGTGCGCAAAAAGATTACATCCTCAATCCGCAAGGAGCGATTGAGATTGTATTGCAAAGGCGCAATAGAATCAAGCATGGGGCAGATATACAAATAGATGCAAATGGCGTGCTCCAAAGCGTCACCACAGAAGGCCGAATCCTTACGGTGCAACTAAACACCGGTACCATAAAGACCCGTAAACCGTAATGAGAATCTTTCTAACCATCATTCTTATCATTCTTCTTTTGGGATACTTTTTCCCGCGTTTTTTTCTGTGGCTTGTGAGGTCACGGGTAAAAAAGATGCAAAAACAATATGACCCCAAGCCCGGCACAAAGAGAGAGGGCAGGGGAGTGTCGCAGCATAAAAAACGGATGAATGAGACAATTGGAGAATATGTTGATTTTGAAGAAATAAAAGAAGCATGAAGACATTTTTACGCCTTTTAGCCTTTGGAAAACCATACAGTAGATTCTGGCCTAAATATTTGGTTATATGTTTGTTTAGTGTGGTTTTCGGGATTATCAACTTTGCTTTGGTGGCGCCTTTGCTCGAAGTCCTTTTTGAACCCCAAAACTACGTGGTCACGGTACGTCCCGAATTCGCCTTATCGATAGACTATTTTAAATCACTATTCTCCTTCTACTTAGGAGATATTCTACACCAAAACGGCATTCTAAAAGCATTGACTTATGTATGTATTTTTTTAATAATCACTACATTATTATCAAATCTTACCCGCTATTGGTCGCAACGCATTTTGGTAAAGATGCGCACACTTATCATGCAAAACCTACGTACTGAGCTGTTTAATAAGATTACCCGCCTCCACATCGGCTATTTTCACGACAAACGTAAAGGCGACATCCTCTCCAGCGTCTCCAACGACGTGACGGAGGTTCAAAACTCGGTGGCCAGCTCATTCCACATCATATTCAGGGATCCGATTTTAGTCTTGGGCTTTCTGTTCATGCTCTTTTACATGTCCCCGCAACTCACCCTAATGACCTTGCTAACCCTTCCGATTACCGCCGTGGTGATTGGGCGCATCAGCAGGAGCCTCAAACGCGGCGCCACAGAAACACAACGGCTGATGGGGCGTATTATCAGCCAATTTGAAGAGGCCATCTCGGGCGCACGAATCATTAAAGCCTTTAACGCACAGCACTACGTGCAGTCCAAATTTGATGAAACCAACCGCCAACACCGGCAATCGACCAAGAGGCTATTCTACAGGCAGGAACTGGCGTCTCCCCTATCAGAATTTTTGGGCATTAGTGTAGCGGTGGCTGTCCTTTTTTACGGAGGATGGCTGCAGGTGCACGGCAACTTAGGCATGAACTGGCCCTCGTTTGTGGTGTATATTGGCTTCTATTGGAGGGTATTAGAACCCGCTAAAGCCATATCAAATGCATACGCTTTGATCCAAAGGGGATTGGTCTCGGGAGAGCGGATTTTTGCCATTCTTGACGTGGAGCAGGAGATCAAAAAAGTGCAGGGCGCCATTTCAAAATCCTCTTTTGAAAACTCCATCGAATTTAAACAGGTAAACTTTGCCTACGGACATGAGGCAATATTAAAAGGGATCAACCTAAAAATCGAAAAGGGGAAGATGATCGCTTTGGTAGGGCCTTCCGGTGCAGGTAAATCGACTTTGGTTGACCTGATCCCTCGTTTTTACGATGTTCATGACGGCGAGGTGCTGATCGACGGGGTCAATATCAGACAATACCAACCCAAAGATCTGATAGGCCTCATGGGCATTGTTACGCAGGAGCCGATCTTGTTTAACGACACGGTCTATCAAAATATTTGTTTTGGGGTAGAGGATGTTTTGGAGGAGGATGTCCACCGAGCCTCCAAAATCGCCAACGCTCACGAGTTCATTATGCAAATGGAGCAGGGGTACCAGACCAATATAGGCGACCGCGGCGTCAAACTCTCGGGTGGACAGCGTCAACGTTTGGCCATTGCACGTGCTGTCCTAAAGAATCCCCCCATCCTGATTTTAGACGAAGCAACCTCTGCCTTAGACACAGAGAGCGAGCGCCTGGTGCAAGATGCCCTGACCAAGTTGATGCTAAACCGTACGTCCGTGGTGATTGCCCACAGGCTCTCCACCATTCAGCATGCCGACGAAATTATTGTCTTGAGAGACGGCGTGATAGAGGAGCGTGGGAACCATGTCCAATTGATAGAGAAGCCCGGGCTCTACAAACACTTGTGTGACATGCAAAATATAACCAAAACAGAAAACATCATCTAAAAAAACGATATGGAAAAGTCTTTAAACAAGCTTTTTGAAAACAGTTTTAAGAAACATTGGAACCACCTTGCCTTGTCCAACTACAAAGGAGAGAGCTTGCACTTTAAGGATGTCGCCCGGAGAATCGAAAAACTGCACATTGTGTTTGAGGAGTGCGGATTACAAAAAGGGGATAAGGTAGCTATTTGCGGCCGCAACCAAGCCAACTGGGCAGTGGTTTACATGGCCACCTTAACGTATGGAGCGGTGATTGTCCCTATCTTACACGAATTTAAAGAGAGCAGCATCCACCACATTGTAACCCATTCCCAATCGAGAATTCTCTTTGTGGGCGAACAGATTTGGGAAGGATTGACAGAGACGGAGATGCCCCACTTAGAAGCTGTGATTTTAATTACCGATTTTTCGATTCCTTTTGCCAAAGAGCAACATGTATTGGACGTGAGGGAGCGCCTCAACGAGCGGTTTGGAATGAAATATCCAAAAAATTTTGGCCCTGAGCATATTAAATATCATATTGATGAACCGGAAGAGTTAGCCATGATCAACTACACATCCGGCACCACCGGTTTCTCCAAAGGGGTGATGATTCCTTACCGTAGCTTGTATTCCAATGTGCTCTTTGCCAAAGAAGTTCTTCCGGAATTGACGAACGGAGAGCGTATGGTTTCGATGCTGCCCATGGCGCACGTTTATGGCATGATGTTTGAATTCATTCATGAAATGACGGAGGGTGTCCACGTCCATTTTCTCACCAGAATGCCTTCTCCAAAAATCATTATGGAAGCATTTGCAGAAGTGCGTCCCAAGGTGATCATTGCAGTGCCTCTGATCATAGAAAAAATATACAAGAGCAAACTTCAGCCGTTGATCAATAAAATGTCGATGAGGGTATTGTTGCGGTTACCGGTGATTGAGCAAAAGATTAGAAATAGAATCCTCGATACACTCATCAACGTATTTGGCGGTAACTTTGCCGAGGTGATCATTGGCGGAGCCCCTTTCAACAGAGAGGCCGAGCAGTTCCTTAAAAAGGTGGGATTCCCCTTTACCGTCGGATATGGCATGACGGAGTGCGGGCCGATTATCGCCTACGCCCCCTGGAGAAAGAACAAAACCTTCTCGTGCGGTTACGCCGCGCCCCGTATGGAGGTGAGGGTCGACTCTTCCGTTCCCAACCACATAGCAGGAGAGATTCAAGTTAGAGGGGACAATGTGATGTTGGGTTATTACAAAGATCCACAAGCTACTGCGGCTGCTTTTACCCATGATGGTTGGTTCAAGACGGGCGACATGGCCACCATTGATGATGAGGGCTTTATATTTATCAAAGGACGCTCTAAAAGCATGATTTTGGGGCCATCGGGACAAAATATCTATCCCGAAGAGATTGAGAGCGCTTTGGACAATATGCCTTACGTAGCAGAGTCGTTAGTGATTCAAAAGGATGGAAAATTAATCGCTTTGGTCTATCCCAATTTTGAGTTGGCGGCAGAGGCACACTTTTCCAATCAACAACTATTGGAAATCATGGAGGAGAATTTGCGTTTGCTAAATGAGGAACAACCCAATTATGCAAAAGTGGCCAAGATTCAAATTTTTCCGGAAGAGTTTGAAAAAACACCCAAAAAGAGTATAAAACGTTATCTATACCAGAATGGAGCATGATGTAAAAAAAGAGCGGTTCGACAGGCGTTATTTAGAGATGGCAGCCGTTTGGGCCAAAAACTCCTACTGTGCACGGCGTCAGGTGGGGGCCCTGTTGGTCAAAGACCGAATGATCATCTCTGACGGCTACAACGGCACTCCCGTAGGGTTCGAGAATGTATGTGAAGACGAGTTTGGAGTAACCAAACCATACGTACTGCACGCAGAGGCCAATGCCATTACCAAAGTGGCCAAGTCGAGCAACAGCAGCGATGGCGCCACCCTCTACATCACCTCCTCTCCCTGTATGGAGTGCGCCAAACTGATCATTCAGGCGGGTATTAAAAGAGTAGTATACTGCGAAGTCTACCATACCGCCGACGGCGTTGAGCTTTTAAAACGCGCCAACATAGAGGTAAAACGTTATGAGTAAAATATTATCAATTTTTAAATAGAAGAAGATGGAAGAACAAAATCGCACGGCACACACCATGCAACGAATTTATTTTGTAGTTATAATCATTTTATTAGCAATACTATTTGGCCAACGTGTCTACTCCCGCAAGCAAATACCGGTTCCCAAAGGTCAGTGGGATAAACTATACTTGGTTTTGGATCAGATAGAGAAAAATTATGTAGATGCGATTGACGCCCGCACGATTGTAGAGAAGTCGCTTCCCTTTATCATGGAAGAGCTTGACCCTCATTCTCTTTATCTCCCACCGGCAGAGCTCCAGCAAGCAGACGAAGCATTGGCAGGGCGCTTTGACGGCATTGGGGTTACCTTTAACGTGCCCAACGATACCGCCGTGGTCAGCAACGTGATTTCGGGCGGACCGTCGGAACGTGCGGGGGTACTGTCCGGCGATCGCATTGTTAAGGTAA
>Ga0123356_10003369_pt1 | contig 16781 bp, 13 predicted proteins | sample TergutEmb28metaG_2_FD_92546 | JGI IMG/M metagenome (GOLD analysis project Ga0123356, IMG submission 92546) | Embiratermes neotenicus P3 segment gut microbial communities from Petit-Saut dam, French Guiana - Emb289 P3 | ecosystem: Host-associated > Arthropoda: Insects > Digestive system > Gut ...
GCAGGCATAGGCGATAATGTGCTGCTCATATCACCTACCGTCATTGAACCTATACAAAAACTCAAAGTTGGTTATCTCGGTAACGAAAACCCTCGTCTTCACACAGACGAAGTCCTTATTGCGCTCGCCATCAGTACCGCCACAAATCCAATTGCCGAACTTATACTTGGACAGCTCCCAAAGTTAAGGAATTCGGAGGCGCATTCCAGCGTCATTTTGTCTCAGGTAGACATAGGGATATTCCGGCAACTAGGCGTTAATATCACCTGTGAACCGGTATACCAGAATGTTCGCCTGTTTCACAGGAAGCCTCTGAAGATTTAGCAAACCTGGCTGATTTTACACCTGTCTTTCACCACTAGCTTTTGGAATAAGCGTACGCTCTTACGAACTTTACAGCTTCGTCTACAATGTCGGAGCTCTTTATTTTTAGCGCTATAGCAGGGTCTGTTCCTGCAACAACCTTTACACGTGAAGTGTATTCCGGAAGAGAATACAACCTTGAAATATTCTCCATGTTAAATTCAGAAAGTTTTAGCCTGAGCCAGCCATCTTTTTGTGAAATCTCAGTTATACCCACAGTTGAAGCTTCGCTTCGGAGCATCGCGATTGATGTAAGAGCTATGACCTGCTGCGGGGGATCGCCATATCTGTCTATAAGTTCAGTAAGCATTTCATTACTGTCTTCTTCGGAGCGTATAAGTGCTATTCGCCTGTAGATATCCATGCGCTGTTGACCGGATGGTACGTATTTTTCCGGTATCCCGGCTGATACATTTAGGTCTGCCGGGCAGTCTGCTTTCGAAGGAGGCTTTTCTCCTTTTTCTTCCAATACAGCTTCTTCAAGCAGCTTAAGGTACATATCATATCCAACGCTTATCATATGCCCGGATTGTTCCGCGCCAAGCAAGCTGCCTGCGCCTCTTATTTCCAGGTCACGCATCGCTATTTTAAAGCCTGAGTTGAATTCCGCGAACTCACGTATTGCGCTCAGCCGTTTCTCCGCTATTTCCGACAGCGCCTTACCCCGGCGGAATGTCAGATACGCATATGCGCGCCTGGGTGAACGGCCGACGCGCCCGCGTATTTGGTGCAGTTGCGCCAGGCCCAGCTTATCGGCATCCTCTACAATCAGCGTATTGACATTTGGGATATCGATCCCGGATTCAATAATTGTCGTGCACACCAGTATTTGTATCTCGCCGGCTGACATGCGTTCCATAACGTCGCTGAGGCTGTCTTCGTCCATCCTGCCGTGAGCAACAGCCAGGCTCACTCCTTCGAGCATTTCCGTCAGTCTTGTCGTTACACGTTCGATATTTTCAATTCTGTTATGCAAATAGTAGACCTGACCCCCACGTGAAATTTCCCTGCGTATCGCGTCGCAAAGGATGCTCCAGTCATGTTCAAGCACATACGTCTGTACGGGGCGACGGCTCTGCGGCGGCTCCTCAATTGTCGACATATCACGTATCCCGGAAAGCGCCATGTTGAGCGTCCTTGGTATTGGCGTCGCTGAGAGCGTGAGAACATCAACTTGTTTAGATAACTTTTTCAGGCGTTCCTTATGGGAAACGCCGAAACGCTGCTCTTCATCTACAACCAGCAAACCGAGCTTTTTGAATACTATATCCTTTTGCAGCAGCCTATGCGTGCCGATTACAAAATCTATACTCCCGATTTCTATATCATGAAGAGCCCTTTTTATCTGCGCCGGGGTGCGGAAACGGCTCAAGACTTCAATGTTTACCGGATATCCCGCAAATCTCCGCATTGACGTGATATAATGTTGCTGCGCAAGAACTGTCGTAGGGACAAGTATCGCAGCCTGCCGCCCGCTGAGTATGCATTTCATTACCGCTCTAAACGCTACTTCGGTCTTGCCATAACCAACATCCCCACATAGCAGCCGGTCCATTGGCACTTGCTTTTCCATGTCCGCTTTTATTTCCTGTACACACTTTAGCTGATCGTCCGTTTCCTGATAGCCGAATTTGCCTTCAAATTCCGTTTGCCAGACTGTATCCGGATTGAAAGCGACGCCGCTAATACGCTGGCGCTGTGCATAAAGCTTTATAAGCTCCCGTGCCATCTCCTTTGCCGCAGTCTTTGCCTTTGTTTTCGCTTTAGACCAATCGGTACCTCCAAGCTTTGAAAGTTTGATTACGCCTTTGCTGCTTCCGTCCTCGCTCTCTGTTTCAACGGCGCCGCCGATATACTTCGCAACCATGTCCAGTTGCGTGGCGGGAACGTAAAGGCTGTCTGTTCCGGCATAGGATATTTTTACATAGTCTTTCTCGACGCCGTCTACGGGAAGCTTAAAAAACCCAACGAACCGGCCAATCCCATGCTGGTCATGCACTACAAGATCACCCGGTGCAAGATCCGTAAAGCTCTGCAGCCGCTCACGCCCGGACTTTTCCCTTGCTTTTCTGATGCGCAGCGGAACGGCTTGTACAATTATCTGCCCCTCGGTTATCACAGCCAGCTTTATCCCCGGGTACTCCATCCCGGCGGACATCTCTCCTACAGTGACCATACAATTACCATAATCTGGCAGAACCGCCAACGCGTAATCGAGCGCGGAAGTTATTCCCCTCTCCTCAAGGTGCTCGCGCAACATCGCCGCCCTGCGCTTATCCTGGCAGAGAATAACTGTTCTAAATCCCGCATCTTTATAATGGGCTATGTCTGCCGCCGCTGTCTCTAAGCTTCCTCCGTATGATGGGAGGCGCTTTGCGCTGATATTTAGCATCATACGGGGGCGAAGCGGATACGATGTTCCTGTGAAACTATCAGCCATAACTACCGGGAAATCCCCTATACGATATATAAACCCGTCCCAATCCTCCGCAAACCGGACGAAGCCGCTTTCAAGCTCGCCTGACCCAAGCAATGAAACACAATCCTCAGCCAGCAGCTTGAAAAATCCTTCAGCACGTTCTTTTACACGCTGTGGCTCACAAATAATTACGATTGTATCCTCGTGGAGATAGTCGAGCGCGGTTGCCATTGGGGAGATTAATTCCATGTACCGATCGGCAGCCGGGAACGCTCTCCCGGTCCTGAGCCTTTCAATATCTGCGAGTAGGTTTTTTATAAGTGTCGGATTTGTCGTTCGGTGTTTCTCCAAACGGGTTATGTCACTCTCGAGCTCGCTGGCAAGCCCTTCGGCGCCTATGCCGCCGGCGCCGCTGTAAAGCGAGGGGAGCGCTTCGGCAACCGGTGCAATCCAAGCCTGGTTAAGCGGTTCCGTCCTGCGTTGGGAAGCTACATTGAAAAACCCCATAGATTCAATATCATCACCAAAGAACTCACACCTCACAGGCTCGCCGTGAGAAGGCGAGAAAAAATCAAGAATCCCGCCACGCAACGCAAACTGGCCGGGACCTTCGACTTGTTCGCTCCGGCTATACCCACATAAAACGAGCCGCTCCATAATCTCGTTTAAATCGTATGTGTGGCCGGTCCTTAACGTCATGGAAGCTTCGGACAGCTTCTGCGCCGGTATTGTGCGTTGAAGGGCGCCACTTATGGACATAACGATAATTGGCGCTATGTTGTTGACCAGGGAGTTAAGTACAGCGATCCTCGACTGTTCAATTTGGCGCGATACAACTTCAGCGTTATGAAACGTAAACTCCCTCATGTTCAGTGTTAGCGCCTGTTCCATTGTCAGCGCCGCGATATCCTGTGATAACCGCGCCGCCTCGTCTTCAGCCGCACAGATTACAGCGATTGGTCGCATTGTCGCCGCCCTGATCGCGGCAGCGGCATGAGCTCGGTGTATCTCCGAAAATCCGGAGATAACCGCAGGACAAGACCCCGCCTCAATCCCCGCCAGTAAACGGTTGAATTCCGGCTCACCTAAAAGTGATTTTGTTAATGAAAGCATATACTGCCCCTTTTTTTATGAATTCGGAATCCGGCATTCGAATTCGGAACTCAGAATCAACGAATAGAATAGTTAATCGTGCGGTAATGTTTCACGTGAAACATTGTTTGCTGGTTCAAATATCTTTTTTATACCCATGAGACTTTATTTCATAACCGTTACCTTCATAGAATCTGTGGGCATTTGTCCTATGTAACCTGCTTGTGAGCACAATTCTATGGATACCGTACATTTTTGCGTAATTTTCAGCGTATTTTATTAATTGAGTACCAATCCCCATGTTCTGCAATGCCTTTGATACCGCCATTGCTGAAATTTGCATGTACTCACCTATGATGTTATATGCAATACCTCTGAAGAGTCCTATAAACCCGACGACATTTCCGTCTACCTTTGCGACAAATGTAGTGTACTTATCATCAGCGTTCATTAATTCCATCCGAACACAAAGATTCTCGTAGTCTATTTCGTCGTACCCGAGTTCATTAACAACCAGACTGTGAATTGTCAAATAATCTTCCTGCCCGGCTTCCATTATTGATATTTGCATTTTTATGCCTCCAAAACAATTTTTCGACCTGTGAAATTAGGTTGTATTATTAGTAATTTTGCCATTGCACGCGACAACCACCCCGACGCTCCGCGCCACCCCTCCACGGGAGGGGAATTTACGGATGCGCTCCAACCCAATTCCCCTCCTGTGGAGGGGTGCCGCCCGCAGGCGGCGGGGTGGTTCACACCAATTGCAAAGGTGGGACTTTTTCAAAATACAATTAGCTATATTGTACTTCTGTTGTTAATCTGCAAATTACGGTCATATTACAGTCAAAACACCCGCCGCCTGCGGGCGGCACCCTCTTTTCTAAAGAGGGTAAGGAACTGTCATCCAATCTTTTAAAGAGAGCAAGGAACTAACATCTAACCCTTGCCCTCTTTAGCAAAGAGGGTGGCCCGACAGGGCCGGGTGTTTTGTTACTTCTACGTTCTCGCGATATTTAAAGTTTGCTTTTTCATGCCAAAATCGACCCTTGCAATTCGATCTATCTTTATCTTTGCCCCCTTCGCGCACGAAGGGGGTGCCATCCGCAGATGGCGGGGGTTGTCCTGGTTTAACGGTCTAAATATACCCTCAAAATTTCATGTAAATGTTCATTATCCAACATACACGTTTTTTGCTTCCCGATACAGCAAGGGTCAACCCCCGCCGCCTGCGGGCGGCACCCCCTTCGTGCGCGAAGGGGGCAGGAATACCAATTTCATAGGTTATTTTTCAAAGAGAGCAAGGAATTAACATCTAACCCCTGCCCTCTTTAGTAAAGAGGGTGGCCCGACAGGGCCGGGTGTTTTGTTACTCCAGCTTTCATACGCTTCATAAACGAGTTTTAGCGGACACTCGGATAAGCCGAAATAGTCGTCGGCGAAATGCGGGCATCGCGTCTCGCGCAACACCCTGTACTACTTATTATTTACATCAATGTTTCACGTGAAACAATTGCTGAACATAATTGCGCTGCTGAAACTTGTATCATACCTACTATATCGTACTTTCCTTCATCATCCATTAGCGTTATTCGAAAATTATAGCGGGTCTTTTAGTATCTTCGGGTAACGCCTGGGGTACTTGGCCGACGTAGATGATAACTTGCGTATTATTATTGCTCTATGAATGATATCTGTGCCAGGTATAGTGTAGTCAAAGCACTCCTGGAATTGTGCACCAAGTGTTTCGATTGCAATGATGGAATCGGCAAGTTCCTGCGTTGAATCAACGCCTTTCATTGCTATGAACATACCGCCTACATGCACAAAAGGTAAACAAAGCTCACAAAGGGCATTCAGCCGCGCGACGGCACGGGAGATTGCAACATCGTACCTCTCACGCATATCCTGATAGTGCGCAGCCTCTTCCGCCCTTGCATAAATACATGCCGCCTTTATCCTCAATATCGAGCACAGGTCCGACAGAAACCTGACGCGTTTATTAGTCGCGTCAAGCAGCGTCAAACTTATTGACGGCTCCGCAAGTTTGATTGGAATGCCTGGAAAACCCGCTCCGCTTCCTATATCAATAACGCTCAAATTTTTCATCTGCGCAGCTCTGACTAATGCTATCGAGTCAAGGAAATGTAGCTTCGCGACTTCTCCCGGGCCTGCAATAGCTGTCAGATTGGTAGTATGGCCACATTTCTCCAGGAAACTATAGTATGCTTCAAACGCTGCCACCGAATCCGGAGGTAATGAAATACCAAGTTCCCTGGCTCCTTGGATAATGATTTCTGCTACTTTGTCTTTGTCAGCATTAACTAATGCTGAACTATCCAACCCGTTACTAACCTCCAACATCTCGCTTTCAACTGTCAGCCTTTGTATCTCTTAGGATATCGCGTATTTCAACAAGCAATTGTTCCTCTTTCGAAGGTTTTGCAGGAGTTGCCACAGCATCCGCTTGCTTGTTGCGGAATTTATTAATTGCTTTTACAAAGATAAATACAAGAAAAGCAATAACAACAAAACTAATAAGGCTATTCAAAAAAGAACCGATAGCCAGAGTACCTGGCTCGGCGTTTCCGTACAACTTTGGTAATTTTATCGCCCACTCTTTAAAATCTACGCCGATAAGTATTCCAATCAGCGGCGTCACCAGGTTAGTAACAACAGAATTCACAACCGCTGAGAATGCGCCGCCAACGATTATACCGACTGCAAGATCTATCATATTACCCTTTATCGCAAACTCCCTGAATTCATGCAGAAACGATCTGAACTTCGACTTTTTGGTAATTTTTTCCTTTTTGCCCATTTTGACCCCTTCAAATTATTAAGGACGCTTCCTAACAGTAACCAATTTTTTATGCTATGCCTCTATTACTTCAAGCCCACCAAGATATTTACGCAGAACCTCAGGCACAACAATACTGCCGTCCTTTTGCTGATTCTGTTCTACCAGCGCGGGTAATACCCTGCTTGTTGCAAGTCCGGAACCGTTTAAGGTATGCATAAACTCAGTCTTTCCGGTACTTTCTCGCTTGAACCGCATAGCGCCGCGCCTTGCCTGATAGCAGCGGGCATTTGAAACCGAGGAGACTTCTTTATACCCGCTCATCGACGGGATTTGTATCTCAATATCATACGTTCGTGCCATAGCCGCAGAACAATCGCCCGCTGCGAGCTTAACCGTTCTGAAATGGAACCCCAAGCCTGCTACCAGGGCTTCGGCTTTTCCGACAAGCTCTTCAAACGCGGCCGGCGAACCTTCCGGCGTCGTATACTGAACCATTTCGACTTTATTAAACTGATGTCCGCGTACCATTCCGCGCTCGTCCGATCCGTATGTACCGGCTTCACGTCTGAAACACGGTGTAAATGAGATATATTTCTTCGGTAATTCAGCCTCTGACAGGATTTCATCCCGGTGTAGGGATACAAGGGCTGCCTCCGCTGTTGGTAGCATATAATGTATTCTGTCGTCTGTCGGGTTGGCTATCTTGTAGACTTCATCCGCAAACTTCGGAAACTGCCCCGCCGTGAGCCCGCATTGGTATTCGAGCATATACGGTACAAAGAGCATTTCATACCCGTCAGCTATATGCGCATCGATAAAATAATTCAGCAACGCCCACTCCAACCGTGAACCGAGGCCGCGATATATCCAAAAGCCGCTTCCTGCTAACTTTACGCCACGCTGATAGTCGATAAACCCAAGACTTGTGCACAGATCCATATGGTTTTTCGGCTCAAAATCGAATATATGCGGCTCTCCGTAGTACCTCAGCGGTTCATTGTTTTCTTTGCCACCCGGTGCAAGGTCCTCGTCCGGGAGGTTTGGAAGCCCCAGCATCAAGGATTCAAACTCGGCTTCGACGTCGTGAAGTTCAGCGTCAGTCTCACGGATTTTTTCCTTTAGGGCATTCAGGCGCTCAATAATAGCAGTTGTGTCTCCGCCCTGCTTTTTTATTTGTGGGATTTGTTTTGAGGCCTTGTTTTGCTCCGCTTTATTTGCTTCGCTTACCGCAATAAGCGCGCGGCGCTTGGCGTCGAGGTCGACGATACGGTCGATATCGGCGGAACAATCCGAGCCCTTTTTCAGCAGTCCTTGTTTTACTATATCCGGAGTTTCCCGAATCAGTTTAATGTCAAGCATTTTCGCTTACCTCCCTATCTTTTCCGGCTTTGATTTTCGATAGCGCATCAAAAAGAATGTTAAAATCTTCCTGCGAATAGTATTCAAGTTCGATTTTCCCTTTATCTCTGCCTTGCTTTATAGTTACACGGCGGCCCATACCTGTCGTCAGCCGGTTTTGAGCGTCAAGTAAATAATCCACCCCTCCATCGGGCTTTTTTACATGTTCCTTTTTTTCCGTGGCAAGCTTTTTTATCAGCGCCTCTACCTCACGGACGTTCATTTCGTTGCCGACCACCATCTGTGCCGCACTGCGCATCATATCCTCGCTCTTTAAGGCCAGAAGCGCCCTCGCGCTCCCGGCGTTCAGCTCCCCGCGTAGTACATATTCCATAAGTTCGGCTGGTAGTGAAAGAAGTCGGAGCGCATTTGCCACCGCCGGACGGGATTTGCTCACCCTGTGCGCAACTTCTTCCTGTGTCATGTCAAATTCATCCATCAGCGCTCTGAATCCGCGGGCTTCCTCAATCGGGTTTAAGTCCTCACGCTGAAGATTTTCCACCATTGCCAGCTCCAGCGCCATCTTGTCGTCTGCGGTAACGACCCTCACCGGCATTTCCGTAAGTCCAGCCTCGCGGGCAGCCCGCCACCGGCGCTCACCGGCTATTATCTGGTAGTATCCATCTCCCATGCTGCGCACCATCAGCGGAGACAAGACGCCATGTTCGCGTATAGAATCCGCCAGTTCCTCTATTCGTACCTGTTCAAAAAGGGTGCGCGGCTGCTCCTCACGGGGCTCAATCCGTTGGAGCGGTACGTATTCAAAATCATTTAACGAAGTTTCAGTCGCCGCATCGCCGAATAATGCTCCCAATCCTGTTCCTAATCCTTTTTGTTTCATAATTCACCCCTTATTGGTTAAAATCCGACGTTGCTTCATCGCCAGGCGTTTTTGTGGCTGTTATGCCAATTATTTCGAATTACGCTTAATAAATTCTTTTGCAAGTTCTATGTACGCCAGTGACCCGCGTGACGACCTGTCGTATTTTACAACCGGTTCGCCGTGGCTTGGCGCTTCCGCAATCCGTACACTTCGCGGGATAGAGACGCTATATACCTTCTTACTGAAGAACTTTTTGATTTCCGCCGCTACCTGCGGGGAAAAATTCGTCCTCGCGTCATACATCGTCAGTAAAACGCCCTCAATATCAAGAGCCGGGTTAAGCGACCTTTTTATCATCCTGATTGTCGACATAAGGTCCGAAAGCCCCTCCAGCGCGAAATATTCGCACTGAACAGGTATCAGCACGGTATCTGCCGCACATAGCGAATTGAGCGTAAGCATCTCCAGCGACGGCGGACAATCTATCAGGATATAGTCATAATCGTTTCGGACATTTTTAAGTACATTTTTCAGCACAAATTCGCGTTGCTCCATCATTACCAGCTCAACGCCTGCACCGGACAGGATTTTATTGGCCGGCAGCACGTCACCGTATGGGGTCTTTCGTATCGTCCCGGCGGCGTCTATGCCTTCTATCAGGACATTATAAATGCTCGTCGTGCCTTTGCTTTTGTCAATGCCCATTCCGGTCGTTGAATTGCTTTGCGGATCCATATCGCATAAAAGGACGCGTGTGCGCTTCTCGGTAAGCGCGGCACACAGATTAACGCAGGTGGTTGTCTTTCCGACCCCGCCCTTCTGGTTCGCTACAGCTATAATCTTTCCCATTTTCACATGCCCTCAACTACAAAAAATAGCTTTAGAATTGTATTATAGCATACGAATACCGATTTTCAACAGCTTTTGTTGATTTTTACGGTTTTTGCTTATTATACGCGAAAATATACTCGTGGATTGATGGATTCTGGTCCCCATTGGCGTCAAATGCTCCCAGACACCCGTCCGCATCAAGCCGTACGTTGTACAGCTTGTATGTGTATAGTGTTCTGCTTTTTTCAGCAATCCACTATCTTTCAATGCCATAACTCAACACCGGGGCTTGTAATGCATCCTGCGAATATTGCATGTAACTAATTCTCACCGGAGTTATATCCGGATTCGTTATATGTAACTTTATATTTTTGTCCATCTGCAGCGTTCCCGCGATATGTGATCGTTTTTGTTATTACTGTATCTGGGCTGTCGTATTTAACATGCTGGTATTGCAGACTTCTATCGTGCTGTTCCAGCAGCAGGATATTGAGGGTAATATCCTTGTAATGATTAATGTAGATAAACATATGGCAAAATCGTAACCGGTTCTTGAGTACTGAATCTCCGTAAACGCAATTTTTTTGTACTTTATATAACTTAGTATTTCCGAATAGGCTAATTTGCTAATTTGTATATTAGTTTTTTATATCTTAGTAACTCGTTGTGATGTGTTTTAAGAAATCTTTGTAGGGGCGCCCGTTCCTGGTCGCCCGTGCCCCGCGTTCAGGGGGGTACCGCTATTTGCACAATTTCACCATTCCTGTATAGGGACGATCGCCCTCGATCGTCCGTTTTTCGAGGTTTCATATATATTAAAGAGAAAGCGGACGGTCGAGGGCGACCGTCCCTACAAAAAAAACGCAATTACAGCGATATTTTCGTACATTGGCGACACCCCTGTACAGAAACAATTTTGCATCTTTCAATAGCATTTCCATAGTATTTTTCATGTTTGTATGTTATATTATATTTGTAGTTCACCGTTTGGATATGGATCGGAGGCAGGAAAATGGACCCTTTTGAACTTATAATTTTTATACCGTCCATCTATCTAAGCTTAAAATATCTCATTCGCTGGTATTCCTACACGTTTGGCAGCCAAAAGCTTTATCGTAATACGTTTGTTCAAACGATGTTTTGCATTGTCCCTGTGTTGGCTGCCATAATAAATCTGTACACCTTAACGGTTCTGGCGTCTTTTGATGTTGTGGATTCCTCTCTATACATTACATTTTATTTCCTTATAGGCCTTGTCTGGCTGTTTGTAAGCATATTTATGATATTCGTCTTTTTTAACCTGTCCTGGATCGACGACGCGCTTAATATGAAAAACCCTGGCGCCGCGCTGGCAATCGCCGGGGGCGGGCTTGGGGCGACGCTTATCTACGCGGGGTCAAATATTGGTGACGGGCCCGGCTGGTGGTGCGTGTTTTTTGCCGGCGGGCTGGGGCTCGCCTGGTGGTTTTTGTTGGGGATGCTGGCAAATTGGATTACAAAAATCTTCAAAAAAATCACGGTCGAGCGCGATATTTTCTGCGGTATCCGCACAGGCGCCTATCTGTTATCCGGCGGGATAATCCTCGGGCGGGCCAGCGGCGGGGATTGGACCTCGTTTTCAAAAACCGTGGAAGAATTTTTGGACGGCTGGCCCGTACTGATATTAACAGCCCTGTTTATTCTGATTGAACTGCTACTAAAGGACCAGAGCGCACAGGACGGATACCGCGCAAAAACCGAAAATTCTACTCAACTTGCTGTTTCATTATCACTTGGCGTTTTTTACATAACTGCGGCAATTTGCGCCGTATACTTCCTGCCGCCGCTGCCTATCAACCCGATATACCGATTATAGAGGGGGCGGGAACTCGCGTATGGACAAACCGCCGATGCTGTTGGCTCAGATCCCTTTAGTTGATTACCCGGAATACCGCTATGATGTAATTTTCAATGCATATAAATGGGACCCTCAGGTCAGGGATAGCAATACAGTATCCCGGCATGTACTACTGATATCCCCGGAAACCGCAGGGATTCTATACACTTTGGCACAGGAACTTTCTGACGAGCTTTTTAATATGGAGCACGCATTGCTGGAGCGTCCCGACCTATACAGAGCTCTGGGATTTTCCGGTAATATAAAAAAGTTGCTCAGTTCTATGGATAACTATGAACGTCGTAAAAATGCTCGCCTTATGCGTTTTGATTTCCATTATACCGATAAAGGCTGGAAAATTTCAGAAGTCAACAGCGACGTTCCCGGCGGGCTGGCTGAAGCGTCTATACTGCCTCAGATTGCCGGAAAGTATTTGAAGTGCGGATATGCCGGTGAAGATGTTGCTCAACATATACTGCGCTCATTTAAGGACAAACTAACCGGCGGCGCGCGTATCGCTTTTGTTCACGCTACCTCATATGCCGACGACAGGCAGGTCATGCAATTTATAAGCGACTATTTTCAGCAAAACGGGTACTGTACTGTATTTGCGGCCCCGGATCATATCCGCTGGGAAAATAAAAAAGCTTTCAGCATCATTGCCGGGGAAGAAGGCCCGGTAGATGGGATAATAAGGTTTTTCCCGCTAGAATGGTTCACGGAGCTGCCGCGATTATCGGGCTGGAGCGGGTATTTCGATTGTGATATCCCCTGCTGTAACCATCCAGCCGCTATGCTGTCGCAATCAAAGCGCCTGCCGCTTATCTGGAACAAGCTGAATGTAGACATCCCTCATTGGAAAAGCCTCCTGGAGGAGACAAAAGAACCAAAGGCGATTGCAAAAGGGCAGGACGGCTGGATATATAAGCCCGCTTTTGGCAGAGTGGGGGATGGGATTTCGATAAAAGGCGCGGTTTCGGAAAAAGAACGGCTTAAAATTGAGAAGGCTGCAAGGCGCCAAAAAAGGTCCTGGATAGCGCAGCGCATGTTCAACAGCATACCCGTAAAATCCCCGGAAGGCGAGAGCTTTCATGTCTGCATCGGGGTATTCACTGTTGACGGCATAGCCGCCGGGTTTTATGCCAGGCAGAGTAAGACCGCCCTGATAAACGAAAACGCGCAGGACATACCAGTTTTGCTAGTTGATAGTTGATAGTTGACAATTAATAATTGATAATTATAGAGAATATACGAGTCTTTGGTTTGCTTTTGAAAGTGGGTGTTTACATTGAATGGATACATTCTTGACCTTTATAAGACTTGGGCGCCGAACAATTCTGATTGGGCTGTTTGGGCAAAACCTGTACTGTTTGCCAGCATGGGCGCATGGGGTTTACCAAAGGATATGGCACTGGAAATACCGGAAGTCCCTATTTCCCGGGACCTGCGAACAATGATCATCGTTGATATGCCCGGAATACAAAGTATTTCGGAAGCACTCGGTTATGCGGCTAAAGGCTGGCGTCCTGTGCCGCTTTATAACGGCGTAATGAGCGCCGGGCAAATGCTTGTTGACGTTTTTGAGTTAGTTAACGGATTACAGTCAGGCGCGAAAATGCTTGACCCAATGTCTATTCCGCTTGACGCCCCGCCTGTTTTTATGCTTGATTCCAGGAGGATGTACGGCTCAAAAATACCCGGCACGTTTGATAACCGCTGGTGTGTGTTTCAGCAGGACATGCCTTCTGCGGCTTATTTGAAGAGTAAAGGCATTGATAAAATAATAGTGCGCGTGCAGATGTACGTTTTGGAAGACCTTGAACAGATACTCTACGACTATCAAAAAAACGGGATCGCCCTGTATATGATGCGAAATGCTTTCGATTCCCCAAAAGAAATGACTGCAAGGAAGCTTAGCTCTGTGAAAGGGCTTGTTTACCGGGCGGCTGTGGTTTTTGGGCTGAGGCGGAACTCAGCGGGCGGGTTCGGTTCAACCATCCCCCTCCCCCGTGAACAACGCTTTGTCGGGTATCATAGGTACGGGTAACTAAAGCTACAAATCAGCATCTTTTATTTTTCGCGTTTCCATCACCGCAAGCTCGTCGCAGCGGTTGTTGTATTCGTTTTCCGCGTGGCCTTTGACCCATATAAACGTCACTTTGTGTCTTTCCAGTAACGGCACCAGCTTTATCCATAAGTCGGGGTTCTTAACCTCGCCGCCTTTGCGTTTCCAGCCCATTTTGCGCCAGGATTCCAGCCAGCCCAGGTTAATGGCGTTGGCTACATACTGTGAATCCGTATACAGCGATACCTCACACGGCTCCTTTAGTGCTTCAAGGGCCTGTAATACAGAGGTGAGCTCCATACGGTTATTTGTTGTGCTTATCTCGCCGCCGCTGAGCTCTTTTTTGGAGCGTCCGTACATAAGTATAGCGCCCCAGCCTCCCGGCCCAGGATTGCCGCTGCAAGCCCCATCAGTGTAGATTTGAACTTTTTTATTCGTCTTCATCTTCGTCTTTTTCGGTCCGCGCTATTGATATCACGCGGGAATCGCCTGATGTACGCATCAGGCGTACGCCTTGCGTCGCTCTTCCCTGCGTGCTTATATCGGAAGCAGCCATGCGGATTATCGTGCCGTCGTCCGAGATTATCAGCACGTCGTCGTTTTTGTCTACGACCTTTATGTCCGCAACTTTACCTGTCTTTTCTGTTATAATATAATTCTTTTTCCCGTAACCGCCGCGGTTTTGAAGCTCGCCGTCTTCCCCTCCGCGCAGGTACTCGCTGATTTCAGTCCGCTTGCCGTAACCGTTTTCGGTAACCGTGAGCAGCGCGCCGCCATCCCTGGCCCTGGCTGCGCCGACGCAGTAGTCGCCCTTACGCAAACGTATTCCGCGCACGCCTGCCGCTACCCTGCCCATAGGCCTCACGTCGTTTTCGGAAAAGCATATCGCCATGCCGTTATGCGTCGCTATGAGGATCATCTGCTCGCCGTCCGTATCGCGGACAGATATAAGCTCGTCATCCCCCGTGAGCGTCAAAGCGCGTATTCCGACGTTTTTGATGTTCCGGAGTTCCAGCTTGCTCATGCGCTTGACAGTGCCGTTACGCGTCACCATCACAAGGAATTCATCCTGGCTGAGCTCCCGCATACGTATCATCGCGGACACCTTCTCGCCTTGTGCCACCGGCAGGATGTTTACGATGTTCGACCCCCGCGCCTGGCGTCCGGCTTCCGGTATCAGGTATCCCTTTTTGCGGTATACCCTACCGTGGTTTGTGAAAAACAGTATATAGTCATGCGTAGAAGCCGTAAACAGCGTCTCGACGTAGTCCTCCTCACGCGTTGTCATAGCCATTATGCCGCGCCCGCCGCGCCTTTGCGCCTTGTATGTATTGGCTGGCAGGCGTTTGATATAACCAGCGTGAGTCAGCGTATAGACGCACTCCTCCTCGTCGATCAGGTCCTCGATGTCTATCTCATCCTCGACAATCGCAATCTCGGTGCGCCGCTCGTCGCCGTATTTGTCGCGGATTTCAGTCAGTTCGCGGATAAGGACTTCATCGAGCAGCTTTGTGTCGGCCAGCAGCGAAAGGAAGTATTTAATCTTCTCCTGAAGTTCCCCGTACTCCTTTTCTATTTTCTCGATTTCAAGCCCCTGGAGGCTCCTCAGGCGCATTTCAAGGATCGCCTGCGCCTGGAGGTCGCTGAGCTCGAAGCGTTCCATCAGGCGTTCTTTAGCGTTGTCGTAGCTCGTGCGTATGATATGGATCACTTCGTCGATATTATCGCAGGCGATGCGCAGGCCTTCGAGTATGTGGGCGCGCTCCCTGGCTTTTTTAAGGTCATATTCAGTGCGGCGGCGGACAATTTCACGCTGGAACGCAATATATTCGTCCAGCATTTGCCTCAGCGACAGGATACGCGGCTGCGACTGGTCGTCGACAAGAGCCAGCATGACTATGGCAAATGTCGTCTGCATTTGGGTTTGCGTATAAAGGCGATTGAGGACTACCTGGGTGTTGGCGTCGCGCTTAAGCTCTATAACGATCCGCATACCGTCCCTGTCGGACTCGTCGCGCATTGCCGAAAGCCCATCAATACGCTTGTTTTTCACATTTTCCGCTATGGCTTCGAGCAAGCGCGCTTTATTCACCTGATATGGCAGCTCTGTGACTATTATGCGCGAGCGCCCCTGGGAAAATTCTTCTATCTCCGTTCTCGCGCGCACGTGAATACGCCCGCGCCCTGTGGCGTAAGCCGCCCTGATGCCCGCTCTGCCCATGATTATGCCCCTGGTTGGGAAATCCGGCCCGGATATGTGTTCCATTATATCGTCAAGCTCCGCGTCGGTGTTATTCATGACGCAAATAACGGCGTTTATGACCTCTTTGAGGTTGTGCGGCGGGATGTTTGTCGTCATGCCAACCGCTATGCCGCTGGAACCGTTAACAAGCAGGTTCGGGAACCGGCTCGGCAGCACCCGGGGCTGTTTGCGCGTCTCGTCATAGTTCGGAACCCATTCCACTGTCTCTTTATCGATATCCCGAAGCATCTCGTCGGAAATTTTCGATAAACGCGCTTCGGTATACCTCATCGCCGCCGGCGGGTCCCCGTCTATCGAGCCGAAGTTGCCGTGCCCGGATATCAGCATATATCGCATAGAAAACTCCTGAGCCATACGGACCAAAGCGTCATAGATCGACGCGTCCCCGTGGGGGTGGTAGCGGCCCATGATGTCGCCGACCGCCGTTGCCGCCTTACGGAAAGGCTTATCGCTGGTCAGGTTGCTCTCATGCATGGTATATAAAATACGCCGGTGGATGGGTTTCAAGCCGTCGCGCACATCCGGCAAAGCCCTGTCAATAATGACAGACATAGCGTATGTCAAAAACGACTTCTCCATCTCCTCCTCAAGAGGCGACGTAACAATCTTTTGCAGCGGAAAACTAATATCCCCGCTCTTTTCCTTTTTTGCCAAAAAAATCAAACCCCTTAATAATGCAGAATGCAGAATGCAGAATGCAGAATTTTTTTATTTATGTTATTTCAGGCTATATAGTATTTTTTTTGCACAATACAAGTCTGCTCGTAAATATCCTGTCGACGTTTTATCTGTCCGCTCTGCGAACCCTATAATTCTGCATTCTGCATTCTGCATTGGATACATAGCGC
>Ga0123356_10003370_pt1 | contig 16776 bp, 16 predicted proteins | sample TergutEmb28metaG_2_FD_92546 | JGI IMG/M metagenome (GOLD analysis project Ga0123356, IMG submission 92546) | Embiratermes neotenicus P3 segment gut microbial communities from Petit-Saut dam, French Guiana - Emb289 P3 | ecosystem: Host-associated > Arthropoda: Insects > Digestive system > Gut ...
ACAAGCTGCGGCAGGTGCACGACGGGCCATTCCAGGCCCTTCGCGGAGTGGATCGTCGAGATGACCACGTAGTCGTCGTCCAGGCGCGGCCGACCAGCCAGGTCGGATGCCGATACCGGCGGATCGAGCGCGAGCTGGACCAGGGCTTCGTGCAGGGACGGGCTGCCTGCCGCCGCGTCCGCCAGCCGCTCCAGGTCCGCCCGGCGCACGGCGGCATCCGGGTAGCGCGCCGACATCGGATCCCGCAGCGCCGCCAGGATCGTGACGGCCCGCTCCGCGGTGTTCTCCAGCGAGGCGGCGTGCACGAGTCCGCCGACCGTAGCGCTGACCGCCCCGGCCAGCCGCCGCGGCAGCACCTCCTCGGCCTCAGGCCAGCGCCCGAACGGCCCTGGCGAGGCGATTTGCAGTGCGCCGATGACTCGCCGGGCGAGCACCGGGCCGACACCCTCGTGCAGCCGCAGCAGGCGGAACCACGCCAGGTCATCGGCGGGATTGACGACGATCCGCGCCGCGGCGAGGAAGTCCTTGACGTGCGCGGCCTCGGTGAAGCGCAAGCCGCCGTACTTGACGTACGGAATGCCGCGCGCCGACAGCTCGAGCTCCAGCAGGTCACTGTGGTTCGCCGACCGGACCAGCACGGCCTGCTCGGTGAACGCCAGCCCGCCCTCGTGCTCGGCCAGCACCCGCGCGCAGACCTCACGAGCCTGCGTCGCCTGGTCGTGACAGCGGACAAGCTCCGGCCGCTGGCCCTGGCCGCGCTCCGCGGTCAGAGCCAGTTCCAGGCCGTCGAACTGGGGCCGTACGACGTTGGCCAGTCCGAGAACCTCGTGCCGGGACCGGTAATTGCGGGACAGCCGGATGACGGCCAGGCCCGGATAGTGCTCGGAGAGCGCCCGCAGGTGCGACGGGTCTGCGCCGCGGAACGCATAGATCGCCTGGGCGTCGTCGCCCACGCAGGTCAGCCCCGCTCCACCGGGCCGCAGCAAGCGCACGATGTCGGCCTGCACCGCGTTGACATCCTGATACTCGTCGACGAGCACCGCGTCGAACAAGCCGCGGAGCGCCGGGCCGGCAGCGGCATCGGCGAGCGCGGCCCGCCACAGCAGCAGGAGGTCATCGAAGTCCACCAGGCTGTGCCGGCGCTTGTAGCCGACGAAATCGCCGAAGAGCCCGGCAAGCTGCGCGGCGAACGGCTTGCACCACGGGTAGCCGGCCGCGAGGACATCAGTCAGCGGTGTGCTGGTGCTGACGCAGCGCGAGTAGATGTCCGCGCACGTCGCCGCCCGCGGCGTCCGCCGCCCGGCGTCGGTACCGACCAGCCCGTGCGAATCCCGGAGCGTGTCCATGACGTCGCTGGCATCGGCCGGGTCGATCACCGTGAACTCGGGCGGCAGAGCGAACGCCTCCGCGTGCGCGCGGATGATGCGGTGCGCGACCGCGTGAAACGTGCCGCCCGTGATCCGGTCTGCAGCGCTACCGTCCTCGTCCGGCTGAGCCCTGGCGAGCATGTCGTCCGCCGCTCGCCGAGTGAAGGTGAGCAGCAGGATCCGGCTTGCCTGCAGTCCCTGGCCACGAAGCCAGGCCGCTCGCGCGACCAGCGTGCCCGTCTTCCCGGTGCCGGCGCCCGCCAGGATGAGCAGCGGTCCGCCTTCGTAGGTTGCGGCCCGCCGCTGGTCGTCGTTCAGGGCTTCGAGAAGGCGGGCCGGGTCCGTCATGGCCTGAATGTAGCCAGCGGCAGTGACAGTGAGCGTGCAGCCGGGCCGGCGTGTCGCTACGGCCGCGTCCCTCTGGACCGCTGTGCTCCGAATGGCCACGTTCCCCTATGTTTTGCATTTAATCCGTAACGGCCCGTTGCGGGCGGCATGCTGATGCTGAGGACGCGGTTGTTTCGGATTGCCGGGGGGCGTCGTTATGACGGCAGCACAGTTAGCGGCGTCGCTGAAACGGATCGGTCAGGTGCAGCCGCATTTGCCGAGCGCTACCGCAGTCCTGCTGGCGATCGTGGCACTCGGTGCTCTCGCGCCTGGTATCTGGCTGGTCACGCGGCACCTCACCGTGATGGCGCACGAGGGAGCGCACGCGACGCTGGCGTCGTCGCTCGGGCACCAGATCCTCGGAATGACGTTCAAAAGCAACGGAGACGGAGCGACGAGTGTCCCCAGGAACATCGACGCCCTCGACAATCGAGCGATCGCGTTTGTCGGCTACCTGGGTCCGAGCGCGTTCGGCGTCGGGGCGGCCAAGCTCATCAATTCGGGGCACAGCGTCGCCGTGCTCTGGATCGCGCTGGCCGGCCTGCTCTGCATACTGCTGTGCCTGCGAAAGAGCTTTGGCGTTCTGTCAGTGACGGCGACGTTCGTTCTGCTGTTCCTGGTGGCGGGATTCGCCCGGGTCGGCGTGCAGGTCGTCATGGCGTACCTGCTCGCGTGGTTCCTGCTGGCCTCAGGCTTGAGGATCATCAGGTTGCACGGTGCCGGCGCCGGTGACGCTCAGACGCTGTCCAAGTTGACCTGGTTTCCGGCCACGTTCTGGTCTGACATCTGGGAACTCGGCGCGCTGGCTGCGCTCGTGTACGGGGCGGTGCTGCTGGTCTAGCACCGGCGGCGCTACCAGCCCAGCTCGCGGAGGCGGTCGTCGTCGATGCCGAAATAGTGCCCGACCTCGTGGATCACCGTCCGGCGGACTTGCTCGACGACGTCGGCCTCGGTGTCGCAGATCGCGCAGATGGCCCGCTGGTAGATCGTGATCCGGTCCGGCAGCACGCCCGCGTAGTTCGTGGTCCGGCTGGTCAGCGGGATCCCTTCGTAGAGGCCGAGCAGGCCGCGCGGACCGGGGCCAGGCTCGACGATGACGGCCACGTTCTCGATGAGGGCGGCGAACTGGCGGGGCAGCGAGTCCAGCGCGGTCGCGACCATCTGCTCAAAGGCGGCCGGATCGACGGTGATCACCTGTTCATTGTGGTGGCTCTGTACGGCCAACGCGGCCCGCTGTCGGCCGTACGCTTGGCTCTCGTGACAGCTCCTGCCGCGGCGACGCGACCGACCGCAGCGGACCTGGCGGCGGCGCGCGACCGCACGCTTCCTGACCTGGTCGGCCCTGGCCTGCGGGTGCTGTTCTCGGGGATCAACCCGAGTCTGTACTCGGCGGCGACGGGCTGCCACTTCGCGCGGCCGGGCAACCGGTTCTGGCCCGCACTGCACGGCTCGGGCTTCACGACCCGGCAGCTGCGGCCATCGGAGCAGCAGTCGCTGCTGTCATCAGGGCTTGGCATCACGAACGTCGTGGCGCGGGCAACGGCGCGGGCTGACGAGCTCACTGCGGCAGAGTTGCGCGCTGGCGGCGAGGCGCTGGGCTTGCTGGTTGCGAGGCTGGGGGTGCCGTTCCTCGCCGTGCTGGGGGTCACCGCGTACCGGGCTGCGTTCGGCGTGCCGGGCGCGGTGGTCGGCCCGCAATCGCTGCGCCTTAGCGGGGCGCAGGTGTGGGTTCTGCCCAACCCGAGCGGCCTGAACGCGTCATGGCAGATGCCCCGGCTCGCCGAAGCGTTCCGGGAACTGCGCGAGGCGGCGGACACCGGTATTCCAGGGGCCTAGACAGCTGCCGGAGTCGCGTCACCGCCCGGCAGGTTCCCGGAACAGCGCCGGCGCGCTGCGCTCAGCGGCGGAGCTCGCCCCCGCTGGCGGTCACGCCGGTCATGGAGCCGATGACGACGGTTGCGTCCACGTCGTCCTCGGCGGCGACGGTTGCGGTCAGGCCGCTGGCTGTCACTGCCGCGGCCGTGAGCTCGGCCTGGCGGGCACTGGTCTCGATCAGGAGGTGACCGCCCGCCGCGAGCCAGCCGGGCGCCCCGTCCGCAACCCGGCGGTGCATGGCGACGCCATCGCTGCCGCCATCCAGGGCGACGGCCGGCTCGTGCAGTCGTGCTTCTGCGGGCATGAACGCAATCTCGCCGGTCGGGACGTAGGGCGCGTTCACGACGAGGACGTCGATCCGGCCGCGCAGGCTCGCGGGCAGCGGGTCATAGAGATCGCCCTGGTAGACATGACCGCCGACCGCTCTAAGGTTCTGGCGAGCGCACGCGACGGCGGCCGGCTCGATATCGGCCGCGTACAGGTCGGTGTGGGCCAACGCGGATACGACCGCGAGGCCGATGGCTCCGGAGCCGCAGCAGAGGTCAGCGACGACTACCCGCTGCTCTTCGGGAAGCGGGTGGGACGCCTTCGCGCTGACCGCGCCCTGGGCGAGGGCGACGCCGACAGCCTGGCGGACCAGGAACTCGCTACGGCGGCGAGGCACGAATACGCCGTCACTGACCGCAATCCGGAGCCCGCAGAAGTCAGCCCAGCCGACGACGTGCTCGAGCGGGTGACCGATGACGCGGCGATCGACCATGGCGGCGAGCTCTGCTGGCGTCCGTGCGGCGGCGGTGAGAATCCTCGCCTCGTCCTCGGCGAATACGCAGCCTGCCGCGCGAAGCCTCGACACGATCGCGCCGAGTTCGCCCGGCGTCGTCGCTGTCACCAGGGCAGTGACGAGCTGGTCCAGTGGGTCAGCGTGTCGATGTCCGACATCTTGTAGACGTGCCGTGGGGGTGTCTCGAACGTCGCGTATGGCCGCACCCGGATGACGACCCGGTTTTCCGTGCGCGCCATTTCCTCGATCTGCCCCCGGCGGCTTTCCGGCACCTCTTCGCCCGCCATCAGCCCTACCACCTTGCCGAGAACGTCGGCGGCGAGGTCGGGATCGCGGTCGACTACTCCGTCGCCATACACCTGCAGATATCTGGGCGGCCACTTCTCGTCCAGGATGCAGAGGCTGACGCGACCCTGGCGGTCAACCGCTCTGGCCTTGCCGCGGGCCGCCATCGTCGAGATCAGCAGCTCCTCGTCGCCGTTCATCACGTAGTAGACGATGGTCATGGCCGGCCCGTGATCCTTTCGCGGGTAGCCGAAGACGCACGTGCGGTGGTCGTAGACGAACTGCCGACGTTCCTGCTGATTCATCAGCACCTTCCGGGTTGGATGCAGGTCAGGTCTGCGAAGCGGTTACCAGTATGTCGTGGTCCGGGTGGCTATCGCCAGGATCACGTGGTCCGCCCTAGGCCACTCTCACCGTACGCCGCGGTCGCCCTCCGGCCGCCTCGCTGCAGCTAAGCCTGGCCCGGCATCCGCTGCTCCGGGCAAATCACCCTCCTCGGATGACGCCAGGCTCGCTCGCGACGCGCACGCTCCTGCCTATGGAAACCGGTGTTGCTGACCCCGGTTCTGGCGAGGCCGCGCAAACGGGAGACGGCGTTCGCGGTGACCGCGTGCAGCACTGGCTGGCCCGGCTGAGCTTCCTGTTGGCCGCGCTCGCGGTCGTTGTGCTGCTGGTGTTCGCGGGACTGCGAAGCGTCGCGATGCTTGGCGTCGGACTCGGCGCCGCCGTGGTAAGCCTGGCCGCCGCATACTCGGCCTTGTCGCATCGGGCCCCCTGGCGCTGGCTCGCGCTCGCCGCGTTTGCCGCGGCCCCGGTTGCCGTCATCATCATCTATGCCTTCGCGGGCCTGCTGTGGGTCGCGCTGGTATCGGCAGCGCTGTGGCTGCTGGCAGAAACGACGGCACGGTCGGCGCTGGCCATGGGTCAGCCAGACTGGCGGATGCCCGAGCACCCCGCCGCTCCGGCCGCCGCACATCCGTTTCTGATCATGAACCCGCGATCGGGCGGCGGGAAGGTCGGGAGATTCGACCTGCAACGGAAGGCCGAGGCGCTGGGCGCCACCGTGTTCCTCATGAAGGGGACTGTCGACGTTGCCGCCGTCGCTGACCAGGCCATCGCTGGTGGTGCTGACCTGCTCGGCGTCGCCGGTGGCGACGGTACGCAGGGCCTGGTCGCCGGGATCGCAGCCCAGCACGACATCCCCTTTATGGTCATCTCGGCGGGGACTCGGAACCACTTTGCCCTCGACCTCGGACTAGACCGCGACGATCCCGCGGCCTGCCTCGACGCGCTCTCGGATGGTGTCGACCTGCTCGTCGATATCGGCGAGGTCGGCGGCCGGCCGTTCGTTAACAACGCCTCATTCGGCGCCTATGCGGAGGTCGTTGACACTCCTGCCTACCGGGACGACAAGCTCGCCACGACTCTCGATCTGCTCCCGGACCTGCTGCAGGGCCATCGCGGCGCGCGGCTGTCGGCGCACACGGGCAACGCAGACATCGACGCGCCGCAGGCACTGCTGGTCGCGAACAACCCGTACGGGGCGGGAGATCTGGCCGGCCTCAGCCGGCGGGCCCGGATCGATCGCGGTGTCCTGAGCATCGTGGCTGTCACGATCGAGAGCGCTCGCCAGGCTGCCGGGCTGTTCCGGGGCACGCGAGCATCCGGCCTGACCGTGCTGACCGCCCAGCAGGTCACCGTGACGGCGAACACACCGCGGATTCCGGTCGGCATCGACGGCGAGGCCGTGTCGCTGGCCGCTCCGGTCCGATGCGCGATCCACCCCGGCGCGCTCCGGGTGCGCGTGCCGCGGCAGCGACCAGGCGTCAGCCCGCCAAAGCCGCCAGTGAACTGGGCTCAGCTGCGCGGTCTGGCCGGCCCGCGACTGCCACGCGGGCGTCCCGGCCGCGACCAGGCCGCCGCCCGCGAGGTGGCGCAGTGACGGCTGGCTATGAGCGGTTCGGCACCGTAGCCGGCGTACTGCAGCGCGCCGCGGAACTGTCCCCCCGGACCCTGATCGTCGATATTGAGCCGCTGGTCGCATGGTGGGACGGCGGCCAGGAAGCGCTCGACTCCGGTGTCGCCAGCATCGTCGGCCAACTCGGCGGCCTGGCTGGGCTGAGTGTCCTGTGCTTCTCCACCAACTCAGCCCGCCGTCCCTCGCGGGTGCCCGCCGGAGCGGCCGCCCAGGTGGTGTATCTCGCGTCCGCGGGAAAGCCGCTGCAGATCGGGCCCTACCGGAGCCTGCCGGCGCCGGGCGTCGTCATCGGGGATCAGCTGCTCACCGACGGGATACTCGCCAGGCGACTTGGCTATACATTCCTGCACTACTGCCCGGACGTGGGCGGCATGCCGATGGGGCCGCGGCTGCTGCGGTACGGCGGGCAGCCACTGCTGCCGTTCGTATTCCCCGGGTCGCGGAGCTCGGGCGGAAACTCAGTCGACCACCGTGCGCCATCTGATTAGGGTGGGCCGGTGCCTGAACTCCAGCGCCTGCGTACCGACCACGCCCCGGCGGTCCTGGCCTTCGAGCTGGAGAACCGCGCCTACTTTGCCACTTTCATCTCCGACCGCGGCGATGACTTCTACGACCATTTCGCCGAGCGGCACAACGCGATGCTGGCCGAGCAGGACGCGGGCACATTCGCGTTTCATGTGCTCGTCAGCGACGATGGCACGGTTCTCGGCCGGTTCAACCTGTACAACCTGAAGGACGGGACGGCCGAGGTCGGGTACCGGGTCGCGAAGCACGTTGCGGGGCGCGGCGTGGCGACTGCCACCGTGAAAGAACTGTGTCGGCTCGCGACCGCGCGGTACGGGTTGCGGCGGCTCAGAGCAGCGACCACGCTTGACAACGTTGCGTCCCAGAAGGTGCTGACCAAGGCCGGGTTCGTCGCGGTCTGCCCGGCCGACCCGGCCCACATCGGCGGTAGGCCAGGCACCTGGTATCAGCGCGACCTCGACGCCGACTGACCTCGGTATCCGTTAGGCGCCGCCACACGTGGATGTGGCATCACTGGACCACTGCACCGGCACCGAACTGGACCTTACCGGCGGCCCTGTTCACCCCTAGCTTGGGCCGCAGGCGACGCCGGGCCGCTCTCCAGGCCCTGACCGGCCATCCGGTCGTTCCCAGCACGGAAGGTCCTCTGATGCGGAACGTGATCCTGTATATGACCACCACCGTGGACGGCTTCATTGCCGGTCCCGACAACGAGCTGGACTGGATGCTCGGTACCTCCGATCAGGAGCTCAACGACGACATCGTTGCCCTGGTGCGAGCATCCGACGCTGGCTTCCTCGGCTACCCAGTCGCCCAGGGCATGATCCCCTACTGGGAAAGCACCGCTGCTGACCCAGCGGCCTCATCCGCAACCCGCGATCTCGCCAATGCGGTCAACAGCCTGCATCGCATCATCCTCTCCGGCCAGCCTGTTGACCTTCCATGGGACAATTCGGAGCTGGTCGTCGTCCGCGACGACGACGACCTGGTCGCAGCAGTGACCGAAATCAAGCGGCAGCCCGGCCACGACATCGGTGTCCCCGGTGGCGTCCGCACCGCACAACGGTTCGCCAGGCTCGGGCTCCTCGACGAATACGTCCTCCAGGTCCATCCCATCGCTATCGGGGCCGGCCGGCCGCTGTTCACCCGCAAATCCGAACTGCAGCTGACCAGTGCCAAAACCTACGAGTCCGGCGTCACGCGGCTCCGGTATGAGCCCGCCGCCAGCGGTAGCCCTATTGCCTGAGACCGGGTCAGCATTAGGCTCCCTCCTATCCGCTGACTCGAAGGATGCGTGCGTGGTGAAGCCTGACAAGCACGGCAAGCATCCGACAGCGGAGGAATACCGGAGCTGGGGTTCCAACCGGGCGGTGGTGATCACGTACATCGTGGTCGCTCTGACTGCTGGTGGCATCATCACCTGGCTCATACTCACCGGCCATCACCCTCCGGGCTCCCCGATGAGGATGCCACTGGGGCCGGGCTACTGAACGCCATGAGAGCCACTGCCAATGCCAGACCCTGACCCGAGATCGGAGCAGGAATGGCGACGCTTGCATGACCGCGCCTATGCTCTGGCCGTCATCGTGCTCGCCGTGCTCCTGCTGCTCGTCATGCTCGCGGTGCTCCTGGCTGTCCTGGCCGCGATGCACGGCATCGCTAGCACGCTCTGAGGGGCGAACGCGGTCCCGCTGAGGATCTAGGCGCGCGGCGAAGGCCCGCAACCTGCATGGGTTGCGGGCCTTCAACCTGCAGAAGCTCGGGCCGCCGTTAGCCGCCAGCCCGGAGGCGTCGGCTCGGTGCTCAGTGGATGCAGGTTTGGTTTGCCGTCCCGAAGCTGTTGTTCAGCCACACGTCGGTGCCGCAGTGGCCGTTGCTGTCGACGAGATACGGGTGTTGTTTGTCACGGTGACACGTTGGACCAGCCCATTCGCCGGTGTCCCACCGCCGCCGAGCACGATTCCCAGTTCGAACCCGTGCAGCAGTGTCCTCACGAGGGGCTAAGGCGGGCAGCAGAAGGCCCCCCGCTCCGGATTCCGTGGCCGTGACAAACCGCTACGCCTGCCGCGCTGGACCTTGTCTGGCCCAGAATGAGGTGAGGGCGAGCGTGCTGCGGGCCGGGTCTTGCACCATCCACCAGTGGCCCAGCCCATCGAGGGTCGCGACCTGGGCTCCTGCTCGGGCCGCAGACCGGCGGCGCATGTCCTGGGAGCCGACGAGATGGTCCTCGGTGCCGATGATCGCAAGGCCGGGGCGTGCAGCGGCGGCGGGGAGGCTCCGGCCCAGTTCGGCCATGACCGGCTGGATGGCGGAGCGGTAGAAAGCGAGGATGGCCTGGCCCATGTGCGGTCCCTGCGCGCCGGCCAGGCGTGCGGCGACCGGCCGGTCGATGCCTCTGGCGACCATGCGCTCGGTACGTTCGCCCGGTGTGCCGCCCATCAGCTCCGCGACCGACTTCTCGCCGGTCCCGGGGGTTTGCCATTGCCGGGCGAGGTCGTGCCAGGCGTAGTCCGGGTCGAACACGCCCAGGGAGTCGCTGACCCAGGTCCGCAGCAGGTCGGGCCTTGTCATGGCAACGGAGACGACCGTGCTGCCGCCGACGTCGTGGCCCACGAGGTCGACCGGCTCGCCCAGCGTCTCCAGCTCCGTGACGAGCCAGTCCCGGTAGGCCGGCACGGTGCAGCCGAAGCCGTCCGGGATGGGTGCGCCGAAGCCGGGCGGGGACAGGCGCAGCACGTCCGCTCTGTCCAGTTCGGCGCACAGCGGGTCCCAGATTGCGTCGGTTTCGGGGTTGCCGTTCACGAATACGGTGGTCATGGCACTCCTGAAGCCAGGGGGCGAGCGAGATGCCCATCCTCACATACTTGTTATCTGACACGCAAGTTTGCTTGAGCGCGTGCGGTACGCTCGCGGTGATGCCGCCTCAGGAACAGAGCACCCCGAGCCGCAGCGAGCGTCGCACGCAGGAGCAGCGGCGTACCGCGACGAGAGCCGCGCTTCTGGCGGCGGCCGCGGAGCTAGTGGTGGAGTCCGGGGTGCGCGCAGTGACCCTGGCTGGCGTCGGTGAGCGCGCCGGGTACAGCCGGGGAATCGTCACCCACCACTTCGGCTCGAAACAGGCCCTGCTCGACGCGCTGGCGAAGTCGAGCCAGAGTGGGTTCGTCCCGGGCGTCGGCGGCATGCCGCCCGGGCTCGAGCGCCTGGTAGTCCTGGTCGAAGGCTACGTCAGGGAACTCGGCCGCGACGGGGTTGCCAGCCGAGTGTTCCTGCTGCTGTGGGCCCAGGCGGCCACCACCGCCGGACTCTCCGCGAGTTTCCGGGAACGCGACGAGGCATTCCGGGCGGACCTGCGCGACGACGTCGCCGCCGGCATCGCGCACGGCACGATACGAGCCGACATCTACCCGCAGGATGTGGCCGTGGCGGTGCTGGGACAGCTGAGGGGTGTCGGAATGCAGCGACTGCTCGACCCGGACGCCGTCGACACCCAGCGGCTCAGCCGTGCCGTGGCCCAGCAATGGCGCCAGGCATTGTCCGCAAAACAGTAGGGAGTAATCGCGCAACGCGGGCCTGGCCTCCACGGCGACCGCGGCCATCGGGACGTCTATGCCTTGTCTAGCGTGCCCCTTCGCACGACCTTTCGTGCCATTTGTCGCTCCTTCGAACGCTCCTGTACACAGTATAAGTATCGCGAGGCGCGTAGTTAGTATGTGGCGACTGGCATGGCCCTGACCTGCGGCTTGTTAGCAAGCGAACGGCAGATCTGGCGAGATTCGAACGCGAGATGTTAGCAAAAGTGTTAGCGGATGATCAAGGAATGTTCGAAAAACCGGGTCTGAGCTGGAGCCGCCTGTCGGAATCGAACCGACGACCTATTCATTACGAGTGAATCGCTCTGCCGACTGAGCTAAGGCGGCGCACGCAGGGCAAACCCTGTGAGCCACTGAATCCTACCGGTCCACCGCTGGTTCGCGCGCATCACCGTGCATGGCCTCGTAGGCCTTGCGGGACCCGCACACCGAAGCCTTCGGGCAGGTGGTGCGCCTGCCGTCCTCGGCCAGCTTGACGATCACCTGCTCGGCCGGGACGTTGTGGCCGACCACCGTACCCGGCCCGTCCGGCGTCTCGACCGCCTCGCCGTAGCGCGGCGCGCTCGCGTGGAAGTCCTGGTAGAGCGGGTGCTCGTATTTCAGGCAGCACATCAGGCGCCCGCAGGCCCCGGCGATCCGCAGCGGGTTGACCGGCAGGTCCTGGTCCTTGGCCATCCGCACGGAAACCGGCTCGAAATCCTTCAGGAATGTGGCGCAGCAGAGGTCGCGGCCGCACGGGCCGATGCCGCCCTGCAACCTGGCCTCATCGCGCGGCCCGATCTGGCGCAGCTCCACCCTGGCGTGCAGCCGCCCGGCCAGCTCCTTGACGAGCGCGCGGAAATCCACCCGCCCGGGCGCGCTGAAATAGATGGTGAAGATGCTCGACTGGTCCAGATAGTCGATCCCGATGATCTTCATCGGCAGCTCGTGGTCCCGCACCAGGCGCCGGGCCGTGACCCGCGCCTCGGCCCGCCGTCGCCGGTTCGTCTCGTCCCGGCTCAGCTCGTCCTCGCCGGCCAGGCCCGCGCACACCGGCAGCCCGCTGATCTCGTCGTCAACCCATTGCGGCGCCCAGATGCACTCGGCTACCTCCGGGCCACTGTCGGTGGGCACGAGCACCTTGGTGCCGACCGTGGGCTGATAGGGGCCCGGATCCAGGTAGTAGAGGCGTCCGTTTCGCTGGAAGCTCACCGCCATCATCAGGCCCATGGGCAAAACATTAAGGCCTGGTAACGGGGTTGTCTTCCGTTAATGCCGCAATCCTGGCAAACCGCCGCATCGGCCGGGCAGGACCCAGTTATGGGTGCCGACCTAGTACCCCTATAGGGGTACCTACGAGGCACCCATGGAGAACGCTGACGGCTTGCCGCTCAGCGGCCGTCGCGGTGGGTCACATCAGGGCGAGGGTGAGCTCCTCCACGGCCAGCAGCGGAGCCGCGTTGAGCTCCAGCCGCTGACGGCACCGCATGATCGCCTCCAGCCGCCGCACGGTCACGGCCGGCCCGGTAGTCCCGGCGAGAGTCCGGATGTCCTCCGCGCGCGGCTCGTTGGCCAGCTCGACCGCCGCGCCGACCTGGACCGCGAGCACATCCCGGTAATACGCCGCCAGGTCCAGCAGCGCCCGGTCCAGCGAGTCACGCTTGAGCCTGGTCGCTCGCGACTTCTGCCGGTCCTCCAGGTCCCGCAGTGCTCCGGCCGCGCCTCGCAGCGCGGTCGTGACACCCCTGCCCGTCGAGCCCTCACCGAACGCGCGCCTCAGCGCCTCCCGCTCGGGCTCGTCAAGCTCCTCGGTCACCGCGGCGGCCTCGGCGTCGGCGGCCTTGACCAGCCCCGCCGCAGCGCGCAGCGCCTCACCGATGCTGCCGAGCTGGCCGGGCACGCGGAGGACCTCACCGCGTCTTCGAGCAGCCTCCGGATCCGTCGCCAGCCGCCTGGCCCGGCCAATGTGACCCTGGGCGGCGAGTGCGGCCGCCCTGGCCCGCTCCGCTGGCACGCCCTCGCCCTCCAGCACCGACGCCACGGCCGCGCTGCGCGGCGTCACGAGTGTGACGAGCCGGCACCGTGACCTGATCGTGGTTGGCATGTCGTCCGCGTACGGCGCGCAGAGCAGCCATACCGTCCGCGGGGCCGGCTCCTCGATCGCCTTGAGCAGGGCATTCGCGGCCTGCTCAGTGGCCCGGTCCGCGTCCTCGAACACCACGATCCGCCACCGGCCGTAGACCGGCGCCGCTGCCGCCTTCAGCACCAGGTCCCTGGTCTGGCGGACCCCGTAAGACAGCCCGTCCGGGCGGACCAGCAGCAGGTCGGCGTGCGTGCCCGCCCGCACCTGATGGCACGACTGGCATTCTCCGCAGCCGCCCCGGTCACACAGCAGCGCCGCGGCGAAGGCCCGCGCTGCCAGCGACCGCCCCGATCCTGGCGGCCCGGTGAACAGCCACGCATGCGTCATCGCCGCTCCGGCGGTCACCGCCCGGCGGAGCTGATCGACCACGGCCTCCTGGCCGGTGAGCTCGCCAAAGACGGGCGGGGCCGCGTCAGCGCTCACTCGCGCACCGCGGGAAACGAACCCGTGTCCTCCTCCGCCACGAACGGCACCGGGTCAGGCAGCAGGTCGCGCACGCGGACCTGGATGTCGCGGCTCACCTCGGTCTCCGGCCGGGCCGCGTCAAGCACCAGGTACCGGCCCGGCTCGGCGGCAGCCAGGCGGAGGAAGCCCTGCCTGACCCGCTCATGGAAGTCGACCGGCTCGGACTCGAGGCGGTCTGCCGAGCTGAGCCGACGGCCGAGACCCAGGGAGGGTGGCAGATCGAGGACGATCGTCAACTCGGGCAGCAAACCACCAGTGGCCCACTTGTTCAGCGCAGCGATCTCGGTCAGCGGAAGCTGCCGGCCTGCGCCCTGGTAGGCGAGCGAGGAGTCGACATACCGGTCGGTGACGACAATGGCGCCGCGCTCCAGCGCAGGGATGATCACGGTTTGCACATGCTCCGCCCGGTCAGCCGCGTACATGAGCGCCTCAGCCCGCGGCGCCAGCCCGGTGTGGGCCGTATCAAGCAGCAGCGCCCGGAGCCGCATGCCGATTTTTGTGGCACCGGGCTCGTGCGTCGTTACGACGTCATAGCCCTGGTCCCGCAGCCAGATAGCGAGCAGCCGGGCCTGGGTCGACTTGCCTGCGCCCTCACCGCCCTCCAGCGCCAGGAGGACGCCAGGTCGCTTGGCCTGACCGGCGCCCGCGGCAGCCGGTACCCCTTGGGCCGCGCCGTTTCCGTTGACGGCATGTCCTGTCTCCGGCCGCAGCGCGGCGCCCAGGTCGGCCAGCAGCGGCACGCCGCGGCGGTCGTCCATCTGCCGGTAGGACAGGCGGCCGAGCAACAGCGCGACCACCGCCGCCAGCAGTAGCAGCATGTTGTAGCCGACGTCCCGGTACTCCACACCGCCCAGATGCAGGCTGGAGCCGCCCATTGCCCGGGCTAGGGCGCTGAAGCCGCCGGCCAGGCTGGGCGCGATCGCGATCACGCCCAGCAAGATCACCCGGATCATCGACTGAAGGAACGCGAACGTCCGGCCGCGGGTCTCGTCGTCGACCTCGAGGCCGATGACGGTGTATCCGGTCACGTACGCGACGCCCGCGCACGCGCCGATCACGATCACCAGGATCACGGTCAGGACGAGACTCGGGATCAGGGCAGCAGCGGCCAGCGGCAGCGAGGCGAACATGATGGACACGCCGAAGAGCCGGTGCCGGGAGAAGCCCTTCAGTACCCGCAGGCCAAGAAACATCCCGATGGCCAGCCCGAAGAAGATCGCGGCGAACGCGGCCCCCCAGCCGGCGCTGCCACCCTGCAGGATGAACCGGATATAGGAAGGGCCCAGGCCGACCACGGCACCGGCAGCCGCGAACGCGCCGGTCATGCCGATCAGGATGCCGCGGACCACCTGACTGTGGCCGACGAACTTCCAGCCGTCCCAGATCGACTTCAGCATCGATGGCGAGGAGATCTTGTCCGTTCGGCGCCGACGGAGTTCGCGCAGCGTATAGACCGTCAGCGCAGACACGACATAGGTCGCCGCGTTGAAGTACAGCGCCAGATTGACCTGGTTGGTCGTGAAGTAGTGCGAGAGGTGCCCGAGGGCGGTGCTGATGATCGCTAGCAGCGCGAACAGCAGGCCCGCGAACGGCGCGGTGCCATAGGTCGAGAACAGGCTGAGCTGGTTCGCGGCCTCCAGCTTGTCCCTCGGCACCAGGTTCGGCACGGAGGCGTCCTTGGCCGGTGCCCAGAACAGCGATGCGCACGAGGCCAGGAACTGGACAACGTAGATCCAGGTCAGCTGGTTGGCGAAACCAACCGACAGGTTGATCGGGATGCTGATGTAGAGCACGGCCCTGATCACGTCGCCGATGATCATGTTCATCCGGCGATCGAATTTGTCCGCCACCGCACCCGCCAGCGGCCCCAGCAGCAGCGCGGGGAGCAGTGAGCTCAGCCACACGCCGCTGACCGCGTACACGCCGCCGCTGTCCCCGCCGATCTCGCCCGCCAGGAACGACAGCGCGAGCAGCGCCAGCCAATCCCCCAGGCTCGACAGCGTCAGCGCGATCCACAGCCGCCGGAACGACTTGATCGCAAGCACGCCGGCGCTGTGTGCGCCCATAGGGGATCGAAAGTTCACGGCGTCAGGGTATCGGCCCTTCCGGCGATGGGCGGCTGACAGCGTAAAGCTGCGCGGCCGCGACGGGTAAATCGGAACGGAACGGACTACTTCCAGCGTGCAGCCGTTTGCCTCGTTGCGCAACCTGAGCTGGTCTGGACCGCCTCGATAGCGCAGGTCAGCCGCCGTCGGGCAGGCCAGCCCCGGGATGCTCAGGAGTGGCCTAGTAGCCCACGGTCAGCCGCCGTTACCGGGGGCCTTCTTCGCCGCGCGGTTTCCTGCCGACTTCGCGCCCGCAGTCTTGGCCTTGCCGGACCCGGCCGCCGAGCGGGTTCCGACCCGGCGCTTCGGCGCTGGTGCCGCAGCCCGCCGCTCGGCGAGAAGCTCGATGGCGCGCTGCGGCGTGATCGACTCCACCGTGTCGCCCTTACGCAGCGAGGCATTCGTCTCACCGTCGGTCACGTACGGTCCCCACCGGCCCTCGCGCAGGACCATCGGCTTCCCGCTGGCCGAGTCCGGGCCAAGCTCCCGCAACGGCGGCGCCGCGGCGGCCCGCGCCGCCCGGCCGCGCGGCTTCGGCTGCGCCAGCAGCTCCTTCGCCTGGTCCAGCGTGACGGTGAACATCTGCTCCTCGGACTCCAGCGACCGGCTGTCCGCGCCCTTCTTCACATAGGGCCCGTAGCGGCCGTTCTGGACAGTGACCGGCTCGCCGTCAATCTCGCCGAGCGTACGCGGCAGTGTCAGCAGCCGGATCGCGTCATCGAGCGTGACGCTGTCGAGGTCCATTGACTTCAGCAGCGAGGCCGTCCGTGGCTTGGCCGACGAGGCCGCGTCCTCCTCCAGCACCTCGGTCACGTATGGGCCGAACCTGCCCGCCTTTGCCACGATCGTCTTGCCGGTAGCCGGGTCGGTGCCGAGCACCTTGTCACCGCTCGGCCGGCTCAGCAGCTCGGCAGCAAATTCTGGCGTCAGCTCGTCTGGCGCTGTGCCTTCGGGCACGTTGACGCGCTGGTCATCGCGCTCCAGGTAGGGGCCGTACCGGCCGACCCTGACCACGATGTCGGTGCCGGCCAGCGGGAACGAGCTGACGTCCCGAGCGTCGATATCGCTCAGGTCGCTCACCATCTCCTTGAGGCCTTCCTCGCCGTCCGCGCCAAAGTAGAACCGGCGCAGCCAGGGCACACGCTGGGCCTCGCCGTTGGCGATGTCGTCGAGCGCGTCCTCCATCTGGGCGGTGAGCTCGTAGTCGACCAGCTCGCTGAAGTGCCTTTCCAGCAGCGTCACCACGGCGAATGCGAGGAACGCGGGGACGAGCGCGGAGCCCTTCTTGAAGACGTA
>Ga0123356_10003371_pt1 | contig 16775 bp, 11 predicted proteins | sample TergutEmb28metaG_2_FD_92546 | JGI IMG/M metagenome (GOLD analysis project Ga0123356, IMG submission 92546) | Embiratermes neotenicus P3 segment gut microbial communities from Petit-Saut dam, French Guiana - Emb289 P3 | ecosystem: Host-associated > Arthropoda: Insects > Digestive system > Gut ...
CGTCAGCACGTTGCCGAGCGCGGTTGCCTCCTCGGGGCCGGCGAGGACCGGCAGCCCCGTGATGTCGGCGGTGAGCTGACACAGCAGCGCGTTGCGCACGCCCCCGCCGACTGTGTGAATTACACCTGCCCTGTTACCTGTAACCATCTGCAGGCGCTCGAGCACGAACCGGTATTTACACGCGAGTGACACAAGAATTGAACGCACGAGCTCTGCGATGCCGGCGGGCTCGCCGCTGCTTCGCCCGCCGGGGCCTGCGGCCCCCCGCTCGCCCCGCGAGGGGCCTAGGGCCCCCCCGCTACGCCGGCAGGCGGCGGCGATCAGATCCGGCATGCCACCGCCGCGCAGCAGCGCGTCGTCGTCGGGGTCGAACAGCGCGACGTCACGGCTGGCGCCGGCCGCCATCCGCTGCAGCTCCTCGTAGTCGTGGTGCTGGCCCGCCAGGCGCCATTCGCGGCGGCATTCCTGAAGCAGCCAGAGCCCCATCACGTTGCGCAGCAGTCGGATGCGGCCGTCGGTCCCGCGCTCGTTGGTGAGGTTGGACGCCAGCGCCTGCGGACCGAGCTGCGGCTCGGCGACCTCCAGGCCGAGCAGCGACCACGTGCCCGACGAGAGGATCGCCGCGTGCGGGTCTGTTACGGGCGCCGCGGCAAAGGCGGAGGCGGTGTCGTGCCCGGCGACGACCCAGACCGGCGCGCCGGCGGCGGCCCCCGCTCGGTCTCGATGTTGGTCGAGTACGGGCCCGAGCTTTGCGCCGGGCTCGGTCACCGCAGCGGTGAACGGCTGCTCGGGGAGGCCGAGGCGCTGCACCAGATCACGAGCCCAGGTTCCGCTGGTCGCGTCGAGCAGGCCGCTCGTGGAGGCGATCGTCGACTCGTTCACGAGCCGGCCGGTGAGCCACAGGCCCAGGAGGTCCGGGATCAGCGCGATCCGGGCGGCCGACGCGAAGCTGGGGCTGGATCGCTCGGCCATCAGCTGGAAGATCGTGTTGATCGGCATCGTCTGGATGCCCGTGCGGGCGTACAGCTCGGCGCGCGGGACGCGGCTGAACGTGCGCGCGATCACGGCGTCGGTGGTGCGGGCGTCCCGGTAGTGGAATGGCAGCCCGAGCATCCGTCCCCGCTCGTCGAGCATCGCGTAATCGACGCCCCAGGTGTCGATGCCGATGCCGTCAAGCTTGGGGCCAGCGGTCGCTGCGCCCGGCCCTGCCGACGCTGCGGCGGCCGCCAGGCCTTCGAGCATGTTGGTGAAGATGCCCGGCAGATTCCAGTGGCGACCGTCGTGCAGGAACAGCGATTCGGTGGCGAAGCGCGACTTGACCTCGAGTGAGACGGAGTCGTCGTCGAAGCTCCCCAGCACGACGCGACCGCTCTCGGCGCCGAGATCGATCGCCACCAGGGAGCGGCTCGTGCGGCCCGGACTCGTGCCGGGTGGGCGGGCCATCTTCTAACCGCCCGGATCGGCCCGCAGCGAGCCAGCGCGCCTGTACGAGCGCAACCGGATCAGGTCGCGCGCCCGCCGTGTGAGCGCGGCGGCGTTGGGCACCAGCACGCTCAGGATCAGCAGTGCGCCCGAGATCACCTGGTAGTCGTTCTCGTTGATCGAGGTGCCGATCAGCAACGCGCTGCGCAGTCCGCCGTAGATGAAGGCGGCCAGAACCACGCCGAGGATCGTGCCACGGCCGCCGAAGATCGAGACACCGCCGAGCAGCACGATCGTGACCACCTGAAGCTCGAAGCCGATGCCGATGTTCTCGCCCGCCGATGACAGCTCGAACGCGTAGAGCATGCCGACGAGGGCGCAGATCACACCGGACAGGACGTAGAGGCCGAGCTTGATGCGCTTGACGCGGATGCCCGCGTGGAACGCCGCCTCCTGGTTGAGGCCGATCGCGTACAGCGACCTCCCCAGCGGCGTCATCTTGAGAATGATTCCCGTTATCAATGCCAGCACCAGGAAGATCGCCACAGACCATGAGAGCCAGCTGATTCCGAGGAATCCGACGACCCCGAGGTTGTTGTAGGGCGACGGGAAGCTCGACACCGTGTTCGGCCCGAGGACGACGTTGGCGATGCCGCGGTAGAACGTCAGCGTTCCGATCGTGACCGCCAGCGACGGCAGCCCCACCCGCGTCACCAGCAGGCCGTTGATCAGGCCGCAGGCCACGCCGATCGCGATCACGACGACGAAGATCGGGCCCATCGACCAGTGGTGCATCACCAGCACGCCCATCGTCTCCGCCGACACCGCCAGGATCGAGGCGATCGAGAGGTCGATCTCCCCGGTCAGGATGATCAGCGTCATCGGGATCGCCATGATCGCCAGGTCGCCGATGTTCGTGCAGAGGGTGAAGATGTTGTAGCTGCCGAAGAACTCCGGTGAGATCGCCCCGCCGAAGATGAAGACTCCGATCAGGATCAGCAGCAGCGCGGACTCCCAGCGCAGAAGCGAGCGCAGGCGCTCCCTGATGCCGCGGCCGTCCTGCACGCGCTGAGCCTGGCTCTGCGCCGGCTGCGGCTGAGTCTCGTCAGGCACCGAGCCGCACCTTTCGCTTCTGCAGCGCAGCCCCCAGCCGCAGCTGGATGCCGCGGTCGAGCGTGATCGCGACGATCAACAGCAGGCCGGCGATCGCCTCTGTCCACAGCGACGCCACACCGAGCACGTTGAGCGCCGAGTTGATCGTCTGGAGCAGGAGCGCACCCAGCGCGGCGCCGACGACGCTGCCGCTCCCGCCGAAGATCGCGACGCCACCGACCACGACGGACGCGACGATCTGCAGCTCCAGGCCGGTTGCGGCCGTGGAGTTGATCGTGTTGTACTGCGTCGCCCACATCACGCCGCCCAGGCCGGCGATCGTCCCGCATATCACGAACGCGGCGAGCAGGCGGCGTGCCGTCCTGATGCCCGCGCGCTCGGCCGCCGCCGGGTCGGAGCCGATCGCGTACAGGTCCCGGCCGGAGCGGAAGTAGCGCAGGCAATATGCGGCGACGGCGACGAACACCGCGGCCGCCAGCGCCAGGTCCGGGATGCCCAGGACCGTGTCCTGGAAGATGTTGACGAACGAGTTGGGGAGCGAGCTCGCGACGACCTCGTTGCTGCCGGCGATGATCGTGAGGACGCCGCGGACGATGTAGAGCATCGCCAGCGTGACCACCAGGCTCGGCACGCGGGCGAGCGCCGTGATCGTGCCGGTGACGAAGCCGCACGCCATGCCGACGCCCGCGCCGGCAAGAAATACGAGCGGGATCGCGATCCCGTGGTGGGTCTGGAAGAGGTTCGCGGAGACGTAGGCGGAGAGGCCGACCACCGAGCCGACCGACAGGTCCACGTTGCGCGTGAGGATCACCGCGGCCTCACCGACCGCGACCACGACGTACAGCGCCGATTCGGCCAGGATGAAGCGGATGTTCGAGCCGTCCAGGAAGCGCGGCTGGATGGCCGTGGTGATGATCACGAAAAGGGCCAGCACCCCGACGATCCCGAAGGTCCGCGCCCGCAGGACCACGTCGACCATCCGGCGCTTGTCGGTATCGGTGACCGGCGGGGCCTGCTCGGCGGTCGCTGTCACGACGCGCTGCCTTGCTGCTCGGCGGTCGCCGTCACGACGCGCTCCCGTCTCCGGTGCCGCTGCTGAGAACCTGCCCGGTGCCGGCCGCAATGATCCGCTCCTCAGTCGCTTCGGCGTGCGTGAGCGTTGCGACCAGTCGTCCCTCACGCATCACCATGATCCGGTCCGCGAGCGTCAGGACCTCCGGCAGCTCGGATGAGATCACCAGCACGGCGACACCCTCGGAGGCGAGCTCCGCCAGGAGCTTGTGAACATCCGCCTTCGTGCCGACGTCGATGCCCCGCGTGGGCTCGTCGACGATCAGCAGGGACGGGCGCCGTGCGAGCCATTTGGCGAGCACGACCTTCTGCTGGTTGCCGCCCGAGAGCGAGCTGACGGCATTGCCGAGGCGGCGGTATTTCACCTGCAGACGGCCGGCCCAGCTCTTCGCGAACGTGCGCTCCACCCGCGAGAACAGCAGTCCGCGTCGCCGCAGCTCCGGTAGCGAGGCGAGCGAGATGTTGTCGGCGATGGACATGTCCATGACCAGGCCGTGCTGGCGCCGATCCTCCGGAACGAGGCCGATCCCGGCCTCCATCGCCGCGTTCGGCGAGCCCTTCGGCAACCGCCGCCCCGCGATCGTCACGGTGCCGGCGTCATACCGGTCGATCCCGAAGATCGCCCGCGCGACCTCCGTCCGCCCCGCCCCGACCAGCCCGGCCAGGGCGACCACCTCTCCGGCGTGGACATCGAACGAGATGTCCAAGAAGACGCCCTCGCGGGTCAGACGCTCGACCTTCAGGACGACGTCACCGCGCTGTCCGCTCGTGTGCTCACGCGCGAGCACCTCGCGCCCGACCATCGCGCGCACCAGATCGTCGGCCGTCAGGTCCTCGAGCTCAGAGGACATCACGAAGGCGCCGTCGCGCAGAACCGTGACTCGCTGGCACAGCGCGAACGCCTCCTCGAGCCGGTGCGAGATGAAGAGCACGGCGGTGCCGTGCGAGCGCAGGTTTCTGACGACGCGGAAGAGCCGCTCGACCTCGACCGGCGAGAGCGACGCCGTGGGCTCGTCCATGATCACGACCCTGGCGTCCAGCGACAGCGCCTTGGCGATCTCGACCAGCTGCTGCTCGGCGATCGATAGCCCGCGAGCGATGCGGTCCGGGTCGAGCCTGACGCCGAGCCGCCCGAAGATCTCCCTGACGGCACTGTTCATCGCGCGGTAATCGATGCGGCGGGCGCTCCGCAGCGGCTGGCGGCCGATGAACACGTTCTCGGAGACGCTGAGGTCCGGGAACAGTGTCGGCTCCTGGTAGATCACCGCGATGCCCTGATCGCGCGCCTCAGCGGTGGTCGCCAGCACGACGGCGTCACCGCCCATCTCCAGGGCGCCCGCGTCCGGGAGCAGGACTCCGCCCAGCAGCTTCACGAGCGTGGACTTGCCGGCGCCGTTCTCGCCGATCAGCGCGTGCGCCTCACCCGCGTACAGCTCCAGCGACACGTCGCTGAGCGCAGCGACGCCGCCGTAAGACTTGCTGACGTGCCGGGCCGCCAGGACCGGCACGTCAGCGTGATCCGAACCAGGTGTGTGGTTCGGCGTCTCGAGCGTGGAGTTTGGGTCAGTCACCTGACCTGATTTTCCGCTCTGGTGGACCAGTTCTTCCTGGAAGTGTTGCTCCTAGAAGTGGAACTGGGCGATGTTCTTCTTGTTGAAGACCGTCGGCGGGCCGAGCAGGATCTGCTTGTCAGCACCGATCTTGTACTTCCCGAGCTTGCCGGCCGTGAACGTCTGGCCCGTCTTGCCGGAGATCTTGCCCGACGCGAAATTCACCGCCGCATAGGCAGCCAGGTAACCCAGGTTCGCCGGGTTCCAGAGCTCGAATGCGGTGACGGTGCCGTCGTCGACGTACTTCTTCATGGACAGGGGCGTGCCGAGGCCGGTGAGCTTCACCTTGCCGCGGTACTGCTTGGTGTCAAGGACGCCTGCCGCGGCCACGATCCCGACGGTGGTGGGCGAGATGATGCCGCCCAGGCTCGGGTACTTCTGCAGCATGCCCTCGGTCACCTGGGTGGCGGTGGTCGGATCGTCGTTGCCGTACACGATGTCCACCAGCTTGATCTTCGGGTACTTCTTCAGCTCCTTCTTCATGTACCCGATCCAGGCGTTCTGGTTGGTTGCCGACGCCTCGGCCGAGACGATGCCGAGCTGACCCTTGTCGTGCATCTCCTTGGCGATCACGTCGACCTCGCTGGTGCCGATCGCAGCCGTCGAGGCCTGGTTCACGAACAGGTCACGACAGGTGGGCGCGTCCGAGTCGTAGGTCACGACCGCGATGCCGCGCGCCATCGCCTGCTTGAGCGTCGGGCAGAGCGCCGTCGGATCGGTGGCCGACACGATCAGCGCATTGGCGCCCTTGGCGATGTCGGACTGAATCACCGGGAGCTGCGCGGAGGCCGTGGCGGAGCTGCCACTGGTCTCACTGCCCTTCTCACCGAGTGCCTTCAGGGCAGCCAGAGCACCGCCGCTCTTGACGCTGTCCGACACGGTGAAATACGAGTTGCCGAGCTGCTTGGGCACGACGAACACGTTGAGGCCCGTCTTGAGCCCGGCAGCGGCGGATGCGCTGCGCGCGTGCCGGGTGCTCGCCGAAGCGATGCTCGACACCGCGAATCCTGCGACCAGCGCGGCGGTCAGCACCGCCACGAGGCTCCGGGTGAGCCCGGAACCATGATTCCGTGATGGGAACAAGTCCCGAAATACCTGCATGAACACCCTCTCCTTCCATTGGTTTGCAGCATTGCGGCCTGAGGCCGCTCGGCTCACCTGGGGTAGGCGGCCGTGACACCACCGTCGACGTTGATCACGTTCCCGGTGGACTTACTGGATCGCGGACCGGCCATGTAGGCGATCGCCTCGGCCACGTCCTCGGGCAAGACACTGACACCGAGCTTGGTGCGCCCCTGGTAGAACTCCTGGAGATCCTCCTCCTCGAGCCCGTAGGTGCCCGCTCGCTCGGCCTTCCAGTCTGAGGACCAGATCGCTGACCCCTCAATGACAGCGTCCGGGTTCACCGTGTTGACACGAATCCCGGACGGGCCGCCCTCCTCCGCCAGGCAGCGTGCCAGGTGCAGTGCCGCCGCCTTCGCCGACGAGTACGCCGACGCGTTCGCGCCCGCGACGAGCGCGTTCTTGGAGGCGACAAAGACGATCGATCCACCGCGGCCCTGTTCACCCATCACGCGGAACGCCTCCCTCGCGGACAGGAACGTACCCCGCGCGAGGACCGCGTAATTGCGCTCCCAGGCCGCGAGCGTCGTCTCCGTGACCGGGGCGCTGCTCGCCAGGCCGGCGGAGGCGACGAGAATGTCGAGTCCGCCGTACTCGAGCACCGTGTGGCGAACCATCTCCACCACGGCGTCCTCGCTGGTGACGTCGACGCGGATGGCCTTGGCACGCCCTGTCCCATGCCGCGCCACCAGCTCGTCCGCGACCGCGATCGCGCCGTCGACGTTGATGTCGGCGACCGCCACATGCGCGCCGAGCTCGGCCAGCAGCCGCGCCGTCGCACGGCCGATCCCGCTGCCTCCGCCGGTGATCAGCGCGATCCGCCCGGAGAGCTCCCGTGGCTTGGGCGCCTGCGCAAGCTTGTAGCGCTCGAGCGGCCAGTACTCGATCTTGAATGCCTCCTCCTCCGACAGCGACCGGAACCCGCCGAGCGCGTCAGCCGCGTCCTGCACAGCGATCGCGCGATGGTAGAGGTCGCGGGCGACCCGGGTCCGCTTGCGCTCGGGGCCGGCGGTGATCAGACCCACCCCCGGGACCAGCACCACACGTGGGCCGGCGGGGTCGCACGCGAACGGGCGCGTCTCGTCATCGACGTTGCGCTCGTAGTAGTCGCGATACCAGTGCGAGTACTCGCCGACACCGCGTTTGAAGGCCTCGCGCAGCGCGGCGGCGTCACCGCCGGCCGGGTCGTAGTCGACCACCAGCGGCTTGTGCTTGGTGTTGATCAGGTGGTCCGGGCAGGGCGCGCCCACCTGGCTGACCTGCGGAGCGCGGGCCGAAGACACGAACTCGAGCGCCTCGGGGCTGCGGTCGACCTCGAGGATCATCTGCGTCGTGTCCTGCATCAGCGCGCCGCGCAGGGTCGGCAACGTGTCGGCGAGCAGTTCCCGCGCCGCGTCCTCCCCCAGGGGCCGGACCCGCGAGCCACCGAGCCCGAAGCGTCCGCCGGCCGCGCGAGAGATGGCGTCGGCCGCGCGTGTTGTGAACTCGATCGTGGCCGCGTAGCTCTCGGCGCCGCTGCTGCCCCAGGTGACGAGGCCGTGCTTTGCGAGCAGGACCGCACGCGCCTTCGGGTTGGCCTCCAGCAGCTGCCAGATCTTCCGCGACATCGCAAAGCCCGGGCGCTCGTAGTCGAGCCAGACGGCCTCGTCGCCGAACTCAGCCTCGGCGAGCTCGCGCCCCCGCGGGTTCGAGGTCAGCGCGATGACGGCGTCCGGGTGCGCATGGTCGACGTGGTCGGCCGGCACGAACGCGTGCAGCAGCGTCTCGATCGACGGGCGGGGCTGGTCGGGCCTGAGCGCGCTGCGCAGCAGGTAGTCCACCATCTCGGCGTCCTGCATCTCCTCGCGTTCGCGCAGCAGCAGCAGATCGTCCAGCCGCAACCCCGGGAACCCGGCGACAGTGATCGTCGCGAGGTCGGTGCCGGAGCCCTTCACGTAGAGCGCCCGCACGCTGCGGCCCGTGTGATCGTTGACGGTCGTCTTCGCGGACGTGTTACCGCCACCCTGATTGGCGAGCGCGCGGTCGGCGCCGAGCAGGTTGGACCGGTAGACGAGCCCGTCCAGCAGGTCGAGCGGACCCGCCGCGTCGTCGTCCCAGTGGCTCACCGGCGCCGGGATGCCGTCCAGCGTTCTCACAGCTCCGCTCATCAACCAACCGCCTCATCGTTTCGAACTGCACGTCTCAAATCACGCGGGCGGACCGGGAGCGGCTCATGCGGGCCGGGATCGACCAGCATCACGTCGACCCCGGCATCGCGCCACGCGTCAACCTCCGTGGCGGGAGCGCTCGAGTCGGTGATGATGCCCGCGAGGTCCTCCGGCGCGACAAACGCGAGCAGCGCGCTGCGGTGCCACTTGCCGCCGTCGAAGATCCCGTAGACACGCTCACACGCGTCCGCCATCTCCTGCTTGATCCTCACCTCGTCCGGGCTCAGATCCATGAGCCCGCGCTCCAGGCTCACTCCGCGCGCACCGAGAAAGCCCATGTTGATGCGCGTCGTCCGGAGCACGTCGGTGCCCAGGTCTCCGACCAGCGACATCGCCGACAGGCGCAGGATCCCGCCCGTTACGAGCACGGTGATGCCCGGAGCGTCGGCCAGCGCCGTGGCGACCAGCAGTCCGTTCGTCACGACCACGAGCTCACGCTTGGCGCGCAGCTCGAGCGCGAGGTAGTAGGCGGTGGTGCTCGCGTCCAGCGCCACCGCGTCCCCCTCCTCGACCATCGCCGCAGCCGCCTTCGCGATCGCCCGCTTACGTTCGACGTCAAGCCTGAGGCGCATGTCGAAGCCGACCTCCGTGTTGCCCTGATCGATCGCCCTGACGCCGCCACGTACCCGCGCGACGAGTCCCTGCTTTGCCAGACTCGCGAGATCGCTCCGAACCGTCACCTCAGAAATCGAAAACAGTTCCGCAAGTTCCGTAACGTGAACGGAATCGCGCGCTTCGAGCATCCGCAGGACGCGGTCCATCCGCTCTTTCTGCGAGAAATTCGGTATAAGCTCCCGACCCTCCATCTTCCCGGAAATCTAACCGAGCCCGATTCCGAAAGTCAAATAGGATTTGCAAAGCCCTAACGGAAGCACTTCGAAAGTCCATCGCAATTGTGATGCATTTGGCGCAAGCTCCGGCAGCATGCGCGAACCGGCGGTGCACGAGCCGGCGGTGCGGGAGCCGGCGGGGTGGCAGCCAGTGGGGCGGGACGCGCGGTGAGGATCGGGCTGTTCACCACCTGCGTCGGCGACACGATGTTCCCGGACGCGGTCCGCGCGACCGCGACCGTCCTGGCCCGCCTGGGGCACGAGGTCGTCGTGCCGCGCGTCCAGGGTTGCTGCGGCCAGATGCACATGAACGCGGGATATCCCCGTGACGCGCTGCCGCTCGCGCAGCGGTTCGTGGAGGTGTTCGGCGCCTTTGACGCGGTGGTCGCGCCCTCATCCTCGTGTGTCGGCGCGGTCCGCGAGCTCTACCCGCAGCTGCTGGGGATCGACGATCCCGTGATCGAGCGCACGCAGGAGCTCTCCGAGTTCCTGGTCCATCGCCTCGGGGTCGAGGATGTCGGCGCCACGTTCCCGCATCGCGTGACCTATCACCCGACGTGCCACTCGCTGCGGGTCACACGCGTGGGTGACGCGCCGCTGCGCCTGCTGCGCAACGTGCGCGGGCTCGATCTCGTCGAGCTCCCCCGGGCCACCGAGTGCTGCGGGTTCGGCGGCACGTTCTCGATCAAGAACGCGGACACCTCGAGCGCGATCCTGTCCGACAAGTGCGGCGCGATCACCAGCACCCGGGCGGAGTTCTGCACGGCGCTCGACGGCTCCTGTCTGATGCAGATCGGCGGCGGGCTCTCCCGCCGCGCGGCACCGGCGCGGGTGGTTCACCTCGCGGAGATCCTCGCGAGCCGATGAGACTCCCACAAGAGAGCTTTGAGCGCGCCGCGCACCGGGAACTGGCCGACGCACAGTTGCGAACGAACCTCGGGCACGCCACTGCGACGATCCGGGCCAAGCGGGCCCGGATCGTCGAGGAACTGCCGGACTGGCAGGCCCTGCGCGACGCGGGCAGCGCGATCAAGGCCGACGTGATCGCGAACCTCGACACCTACCTGCTCCAGTTCGAGCAGGCGCTCACCGACGCCGGCGCGACCGTCCACTGGGCGCGTGACGGGGCCGAGGCGTGTGAGATCGTCGCGAACGTCGCGCGCGGTCACGGCGTCGATGAGGTCGTCAAGGTGAAGTCGCTCACGACCGATGAGATCGAGCTGAACGCGGCCCTTGCGCGGCACGGGATCGAGGCTCTGGAGACTGACTTCGCGGAGCTGATCCTGCAGCTCGACGGCGACTGGTCATCGCACATCCTGGTGCCCGCGATCCACCGCAACCGCACCGAGATCCGCGACCTGTTCAAGCGCACAATCGCGCCCGAGATCGAGTCCGACGAGCCGGCGGTGCTCGCCGAGGCGGCCCGCCTGTACCTGCGCGAGCGGTTCCTGCGGGCCAAGGTCGGAGTCAGCGGCGCCAACTTCGGCGTGGCGGAGACCGGCACGCTCTGCGTTGTCGAGTCCGAGGGCAACGGCCGCATGTGCACCACGCTGCCGCCGGTGCTGGTCTCGATCGTCGGGATCGAGAAGCTCGTGCCGACGCTCGCCGACCTCGAGGTATTCCTGCAGCTGCTGCCGCGCTCGTCCACCGGTGAGCGCATGAACCCCTACACGTCACTCTGGACCGGGGTGACTGACAGTGACGGTCCACAGGAATTACACGTCGTGTTACTTGACAACGGACGCACCCGGGTGCTGCGGGACGAGGTCGGACGCGAGGCGCTGCACTGCATCCGCTGCAGCGCCTGCCTGAACGTCTGCCCCGTCTACTCGCGCACCGGCGGGCACGCCTACGGCTCCGTCTATCCCGGCCCGATCGGCGCGATCCTCACCCCGCAGCTCGTCGGCATCGACAAGGCGCCGTCACTCCCGTTCGCGTCAACTCTGTGCGGTGCCTGTTACGAGGTGTGTCCCGTCAAGATCGACATCCCCCGGATCCTGCTGCACCTCCGCGGCCAGGCCGTCGACACAGTCGGCGGGCCCGCTGAGCGCACCGTCATGCGGGCGGCGGCCTGGATGCTCGGCAGCGGCCGGCGCATCCGCTTCGCCCAGCGGATCGGCCGCCTCATACAGCGGCCGCTCGCGCGCGCCGGGGTGATCCGCCGCCTCCCGGGCCCGCTCGCGGCTTGGACGCGGACGCGTGACCTGCGCCCGATCGGCGATGCGAGCTTCATGGACGAGCGCCCCGAGGCGCCCCCCAGGGGGGACCAATGAGCGCCGCCCGGGAGACGATTCTTTTGAACGTTCGGGCCGCGCTGGCTGGCGCGGCCCGGCCGGGCCCAGCCTCGCGCGAGTACCGCCGGGCTGACACCCGCTCCCAGGCCGAGCTCGTGCGGCTGTTCCATGACCGGGTTGCCGACTACAGGGCCGAGGTTGTGACGGTCAGTCCCGGCGGGCTCGCGGACGCGATCGCCGCCGCGGCGGTCCGCCACGGAGCCGAGCGTCTGGCGATCCCGCGTGAGGGCCTGCCACAGGCGTGGCTCGAGCGGGTCGGCGCCGAGCAGGACGAGGCCGAGCACGCCGGAGCCGAGCTCGTCCGCGACGATGCCCTCAGCGCCCGGCAGCTCGACGAGCTTGACGGCGTCATCACCGGCTGCACCGTCGCGGTCGCCGAGACCGGCACGATCGCGCTCTCCGGTGCACCGCAGGAGGGCCGGCGCCTGCTCAGCCTCGTTCCCGACCTCCACATCTGCGTCGTGCACGGAGAGCAGATCGTCGCGCTTCTGCCCGAGGCGCTCACACGCCTTCATGCGGCCGTCGCCGAGGACCGCCGCCCGGTGACCTTCATTTCAGGCCCGTCCGCCACCTCCGACATCGAGCTCGAACGTGTCGAGGGAGTGCACGGTCCTCGTCAGCTCGTCGTGGTCATAGTTCAGGAGTCGGATGTCAATGACTGAGCGCAGCGCGTTTGTCCTTCACGTTCACCCCGACCGGATCGATGAGTATGTGGCGGCACACCGAGAGGTGTGGCCGGAGATGCTGCAGGCGCTGACCGACGCCGGCATCCGCAATTACTCGATCTTCCGTGCCGGCACCGATGTGTTCGGTTACTTCGAGTCAGACGACCTCGCTGCCGCCGCCGCGCACATGGCCGCACAGGAGATCAGCACCCGCTGGCAGGACCACATGGCGCCACTGCTGGATCCGAGGGTCCCGGACGCGGGGCCGCCGGCGCTCGAGCAGATCTTCCGGCTCGATTAGCGAGCATCTCAAGGGGTGGCACTCAGCCGCCCCTTATGCGAGGCTTGTGTGATGGCTGACAGCGAGCGTCCCACTCGCCCTCTCGTCCCAGCCGAGCGCCGGCGGCTCATCCTCGAACGTCTGCGCGAGCAGGGAAGCGTGGCGACGGCCACGCTGGAGGAGGACTTCGGCATCTCACCGATGACCGCGCGGCGCGACCTCTCGATCCTCGCTGACAGTGGCTTTGCGCGGCGGACACACGGCGGCGCGGTACTGCCTGAGCTCGCGGCGCATGAGGATTCGTTCCACAGGCGCCTCAACCAGCAGGTCGAGGCGAAGACGGCCCTCGCAGAGGCGGTGGCAAAGACAGTGGCAAGCGAGGAGACCCTGTTCATCGACTCCTCGACGACGGCATATTTCGTCGTGCGGGAGATTCTCGCGGCTGACCTGCGGGTCACCCTGCTGACGAACTCGCAACCCGTGATGACACTCGTGGGAGCGTCGGAGAGCCCACTGGTCGAGTTGATCGGCCTCGGCGGCCGCTACCGCAAGCTCACAAGCTCGTTCGTCGGAACGGAGACACTCGAGAGCATCTCGGGTTACTTCGCCGACCGTGTGATCTTCTCCGTGAAGGCCATCGAGTCCAGCGGTTACCTCACCGATCCGGACCCGGACGAGGCGGCTGTCAAACGGGCGATGATCCTGCGCTCACGCCACGCCACCGTCGTGTCGGAGGCAACCAAGTTCGACGGCCACGGACTCAACGTGATCGTCGCGGCGGCCGAGCTTGACACCGCATATGTGGAGCCGGGCCCAGCCGCCGGCATCGAGACTCTGCGCGCCGCCGGTGTCGATGTGCGTGAGGTGCGCCCGCTCGGCACAAGCGGGCGCACCGCATCTTCAGGCGAGTGACGCCGGCGGCTCGGAGAGGGCCGCCGTCGGCCCGCTCCAATGCCGCCGATGTGCGCGGAGCTAGGACATCGTCGAGTCGAACCGGTAGGTCCCCGACCCGACCTGCAACTGCAGGCATGAGCCCTGCATGCCGGTGACCGTGACTCCGTCCGCCTTGGAGAGAGGCTGGCCGGCGGCGGTCACCGAACCGGCAGTGGCCGCGGGGACGCACACCGTCGCCTGCGAGCCCACCGGGACATCGACCCTGAGCTGGAAGCTCGTCCCGGAGCGGGTCCAGCGATCGCTCACGGGCCCGTAGGGCGTCGCCTCCCTGCCCGACGCGGAGGTGAGATCACCGACCGGGCTCGGGTCGATCGCGACCGTCTGGAAGCCCGGCGAGCTCGGCTCGATCCCGGCCACGTTGCCGAACAGCCAGTCATCGACCGTGCCCATGAACGCATGGTCGCGGGAGCGCGCCGAGCTGCACGTGCTGTCCTCCCACGCCTCCCACATCGTCGTGGCGCCGCACTGCAGGAACCACTGGCCCCAGCCGGGAGCGGTGGGGTTGGTGGCCACCAGGTAGGCGAGGTTGCCGTAGCCGTACTGGGTCAGCACCGGCAGGATGTACTTCGAGCCGTTGGCGCCGGTGGCGAGGTGGTTCCCGAGCGACACGACGTTGGCGGCGAGGCCGTCGGCGATCGCCTGCCGGTCGGCGTCCGGGGCGAGCCCGAACTCGAGGCCGAACACGTTGGCCGTCTGGTCGTAGGCGGTCGAGTTGATCGGGCCGTTCGGTCCACCGACAGCGTGCGAGTTGAGCCCGACCGGGTCGATGTACTGGTGGCTGCCGGAGTTGTAGAACATGTTGTTGACAGCGGTGCGGATGCCTGCCGCGATGCTCGCGTACTTGCTCGCGTCCGCCGTGTTGCCGATCGCCGCCGCCATGATCGAGAGGTCCTCGGTCTCCCGGTAGATGAACATCGTGCCCAGCATCTGGCTCGACGGCGGGTTGGGGTCGTTGGAGGGAACCGACCAGTCACCGTACGTCGTCCCCTGGTAGATGTCGCCGGAGGATGCGATCTGGTTGGTGATGAAATCGACGTAACTCGCCATGTTCGAGTAGTCGCGGCGGAGCACGGCCAGGTCGTCGTAGTGCTGATACATGTCGTACTCGATCAGCAGGAACGAGCCCCCCCACAGCGGGTCGACCGCGGTCTCGTTGCCCGGCTGTGTCGGTACCAGCCAGCCGATGTTCCCGGTCAGAGCCTGGGAATCATCGAAGTTCTGCATCATGTGGATGTAGTACGCCTCGGCGTTGAAGTTGTCCATCTCCGAGGTCGCATAGTCACCGTTGTCGTTGGTCCAGCCGCCCTTCTCGTACACCGGAGTGTCACTGCCGTACGAGTACTGGTTGTTCAGGATCGTGTTCTTCATCGCCACGTGCATCTTGTTCAACAGACTGCTCGAACTGTTGAAGCTGCCGTCCGTGGCCAGCGCCGTGTGCGCCACGATGCCCCTGACCGACAGGATCGTCGGCATCGGGCCGTTCGGTGCCCACACCTGGATGTACCTGTAACCCTTCCAGCCGTACTTGGGCTCATACGTCTCGGGACCGCTTCCCTTGAAGATGTAGGTGTCGGTCTGGGCGTTGTCACCCTCCTGGTCGACGGTGCCGTCCGCGTTGAGCTTCTCGGAGTACCTGATGTCAACCTGCTGGCCTGCTGTTCCCTCCATCGTGATCTTCGACCATCCGGAGGTGGTGATCCCGAAGTCGTAGACCTGCGCCGGCGGGGACGGGGCCTGGATGCCGGTGCCCCATGGTCCGATCCCGTACGGGCCCGTCACCGTCGCGGCGGGCCACGACGAGTCGTCGAAGCCGGCAGTGTTCCAGCCGGCGGGCGGGGTGGCGGGTGTTCCCGGCAGCGCCCTCCAGCTCGAGTCGGTCACGATCCGCGTCGAGTCGATCTGGGCGGCGGCGATCACACTGGTGGCGTTGCCGGCCTCGTTGATGCCCTCGATCGCGATCACGTTGTTGCCGGCCACGAGCAGCGGCTTGATGTTGCTGATCGCTGAGATCTGCCAGCCGTTGTTCACGTTCGGCGAGTCCGACACCTGCGTCCCGTTCACGTAGGCGATGTCACCGTCATCCCCGTTGACGCGCAGCACCGCACTGCTGATCGTGGACGGGTCCGCGATCGTGAAGTCCTTGCGCATGTAGATGTTTCCCGCGGGTATCGCGTTCTGCCCGCCGGTGGTGTTCCAGATCCAGTTCGGCACCGGCGAGGCTGTCAGTGACGGGACCGGCAGGCTGTTGCCGACATCGGTCACCGACTTGGGCTTGATCGTCGCCGTCTCCTTGACCGGCGGGATCATCGCGGCGCGCAGCACCGCGTCGGGTGCGTTCAGCACCTTGACTGGGTCCCAGGAGCTGTCGTCGTAGCTGACCTTCGTCCACCCCGGCAGCGCGAGGCGGGCGTCGTAGCTCTCGACGGCCGGCGTGTTGGACGTCGTCGGACCGAGCGTGGTCTTCCATGAGCCGTCGGTCACGACCTGCGTTGACGTGCCGTCGGCATACCACACCTGCAGTTCCATCTTCAGCTTGGGCTGGTTCGGCTGCCACGCCTCGCCGGACTGCGGATAGTCGTCGGCACCGCCCGTGTAGAAGCCGTTTCCGAGACTCACCGCGATCCCGTCGTTCCCGGGATGAACCAGCTTCGTGACGTCATAGGTCTCGTAGTCGACGGTCGCGCCGCTCGTCCCCGGAGCGTCGAAGGCGGTCAGGTCGCTGGCCTGGTTGAGCGGGCTGGAGAACAGCGTCGCGCCGGTCGAGGAGGTAACGGTCAGGTTCCTGAAGTCGGCCGCCTCCGGGGTGTCCTCGCGGAAGCCGACGGTCCCGGCGCTGAGCCCGCCTCCAGGAACATCGCTGGCGTCGAACGACGCCACCTGCGACCCATTGATCGAGGTCGTCACCGTCCCACCGGAGACGGTCGTGCTGACGGCATACTGGGTGCCGGCGGTGACCGTGAACGGAAGAGTCACGTCCTTGATCACGTTGATCGCGCCGTTGTCGAACTCGACCTCCTGCAGCGAGTTGGGCGGACCGACGGTGTCGTCGCTGGTGTCGAGGATCAAGAGGTAGAGGGTGCCGGTCGAGGTCGCGCGGACGACCCAGCCGGCCTGGTTGGCAACTGGCGTCGCGTCGAAGCTCATCGTGTAGTCGGTCCAGTCCGTCCCCTGCTTGAGGATCCCTACCTCGCCGCCCTTGATGTCCAG
>Ga0123356_10003372_pt1 | contig 16765 bp, 8 predicted proteins | sample TergutEmb28metaG_2_FD_92546 | JGI IMG/M metagenome (GOLD analysis project Ga0123356, IMG submission 92546) | Embiratermes neotenicus P3 segment gut microbial communities from Petit-Saut dam, French Guiana - Emb289 P3 | ecosystem: Host-associated > Arthropoda: Insects > Digestive system > Gut ...
AATTCTTTCTTTACAGTACGTCCTTCGCCCATCGGGCGCGGGTGGGCATCGGGGTGCGAAGCAGGGCGAAAAAGAAAAGTGGCGTAGTCGCTTTTCAAATAAATATCTTGATTTCTGTTGCAAAATATTTTGACCCACGTTTACTTGACACATACGGTAAAGCTAATTTGATTGAAAATTTAAGGAAAATAGGCTATAATGACTACACCGGAAAGCATTCGGAGAAATAGATAACACATTAAATACGGATATTAGGAGAGGTTATCAATGGCTAAGGTATCTAAAAAAATAATAATCGTTGACGATAATGCGGCAAATCTATCTGTCGGCAGGAGTTTGCTGAAGCCTTATTATGAGGTTTACCCTGCACCTTCAGCAGCGAAGCTCTTCAGTCTTCTGGAGAAGTTCATTCCCGATCTGATACTGCTGGATGTCAACATGCCGGAAATGAACGGATATGAAGCAATAAAGATCCTCAAAAGCGAACCCAGGTATTCTGAGATCCCGGTCATATTCCTGACGGCAAAAAATGACGAAGAAAGTGAGCTGGAAGGCTTCAATCTAGGCGCTGTCGATTATATAACCAAACCTTTTTCAGGACCGCTGCTGCTCAAGCGCATCGCGTGCCAGATTTTGCTTGAACAGCAAAAGAAGGACCTGATCTCAAGCCACGAAGCTCTGCAGGATTATGCTGAAAACCTTGAGCAGAAGGTGCTTGAGAAGACTATTGCAAAAACCGTTTTCCTTGCGAATATGAGCCACGAGCTCAGGACCCCGATGAATAGTATCGTCGGTTTTTCCGAGCTTGCTTTGGGAGATGATATTTCGGAAAGAACAGAAAGTTATCTTGTGAGGATACTGGACAGTTCTAAATGGCTGCTGCATATAATCAATGATATCCTTGACCTGACAAGCTTTGAATCAGGGAAGATCGTACTTGAGGAATCCGCTTTCGATATTTATGAGATCATTGATGAATGCAGAGCGATGTTTATACCCAAGGCAACGGAAAGCGGGTTGTCAATAGACTTTTATCCCACACATTCGATCGACGGCAGATTGATCGGCGACCCGGTAAGATTGCGGCAGGTATTCATCAATCTTCTGTCAAATGCAGTCAAGTTCACAATGTCAGGCTCTGTAGAGTTCATGATGGATGTCAAAAATATCAGTGAAGATAATGTCACACTGTTTTTTGAGATCTCAGACAGCGGGATAGGTGTTTCGCCGGAAATGCTTGAAAAGATATTTGAACCGTTTGTACAAGGTGATTCCGGAAGCACCCGCAGATTCGGCGGGACCGGACTCGGGCTTACTATAACAAAACATATGATCGAGCTTATGGGTGGCACGATCAATGTAGAAAGCACACCGGGCGAGGGCAGTAAATTCAGTTTTGTGATAACGCTTGATTTGGAAAAAGCTGACAGTGTCTCGGTCAATACCCTTTTATTGCATGGAAATAAACGTCCGGTCTTTGAAGGTACTATCCTGCTTTGCGAAGATAACCTTATGAATCAGCAGGTTGCCTGCGACCATCTGGCGAGGATAGGTCTGGAAACGATCATCGCGGAAAACGGCAGGATCGCTGTGGATCTCATTCAGTCACGTCTTGATAATAACGAGAAGATGTTTGATCTGATTTTTATGGATATACACATGCCTGAGATGGACGGGATCGAAGCCACACAAAGCATCCGTGCTCTCGGAGAGACTGTCCCTATAGTTGCAATGACAGCAAATATAATACCGGATGATGTAAAGAATTACCTTGAGAGCGGGATGGATGAATGCCTCGGTAAACCGTTTGTATCACAGGAATTATGGAGCTGTCTGCTGAGATATATGGAGCCGGTCAGCTGGAAGGATGACATGTTGCCTGTTACGGATGATAATTCTCCGCAAAACCTTTTTAACAAGCTTGAAAAACTGCTGAAAGAAAGCGATGTGGAGTGCCTGTCTCTTATCGAAGATCTGCAGGCGATCCCCGGAAGTGAAACGATCGTAGCACAGATCAAAGACTTTGATTTTGAACATGCATTGGTATCACTCGAGGAACTCATACATAAGGAGATAGTTGGCGAAGACGGATAATTCGAAGAGAATACCGGTATTTGGGGGTACAAAACTTATGGACGAGAAAAATCGGATTCTTATCGTTGATGATGACACATCGACGCTTTTAGAACTGGCAAGCTTATTGAGGTCTGAATATAAGATCTATACAGTCAAGGACGGATTTGCTGCTTTGGAAAAAGCAGATGAAGCATTGCCCGACCTTATATTACTGGATATCATCATGCCCGATCTAAACGGTTTTGACGTGCTTAAGAGCCTTAGAGAGAATGAAAGAACAAAAAATATCCCCATAATTTTCATAACAGGAAATACTGACAGCAGTACAGAAATAAAAGGTTTATCTGCAGGTGCCGTCGACTATGTACATAAACCGCTTGACGATACACTTGTTAAGCTGCGCGTACGCAACCAGATCCAGCTTATCAATCAGTTTCGTAAGATCCAGCATTTAAGTATGAGTGACGAACTGACAGGTCTGCCTAACAGACGCAGTTTTGAAATAAGGATAACCGAAGAGTGGGACAGAGCCTCACGCGAGAAGACACTTATCAGTGTTTTGATGCTTGATATAGATCATTTCAAAGTATACAACGATACATACGGGCATTCACAAGGCGATATCGCTTTAAAAAGAGTTACCGAACTGTTTTCCAAAGTACTCAAACGTCCCGGTGACTTTGCCGCACGCTGGGGTGGAGAAGAATTCATCATACTCCTTCCCAACACCGATGCATTGGGTGCTATCGATGTTGCAGAGGAAATAAGAGAACATATTGAAGAGCTCGACATTGCTACACCTGATAAAAACATAACAAAACTAACGATCAGTATCGGCGTCAACACAAAGGTACAAGGACAGGCCGGCAGTTTAGAAAAGTTTATAGCACAGGCGGATATGGCGCTTTACACTGCAAAGAACAAAGGGCGCAACAAGGTTTGCTTCTATGAGCTGCCTTCAGAATCCACAAACAGCGATACTGATGAAACCAGGCAAAATATAATATTTGTCGTGGATGATAATGAAACCAGCCTGACCGCAGCTGAGAACTCATTGGCAAAAGAGTATAAGGTCATAGCGCTGCCTTCGGCAACAAAGATGTTCGAAGCTCTTACAAAGTTTACACCCGACTTGATCCTGCTTGACATCGAAATGCCGGATATGAGCGGATATGAAGCTCTTGAGAAACTAAAAAACAACGATTCCTACGCTGATATACCGGTCATTTTCCTTTCCGGCTTGTCCGATGCAAAAAGTGAAGCTTTCGGTATTGAACTCGGTGCAGTAGATTTTATAATGAAACCATTCACAGAACCTGTGCTTCTTAATCGTATTAGAAAGACTCTGGATATAGACGAACTGGTAAGAGAACGCACAAGGCAACTGGCACTCCGGACAGAGCAGCTGGCACGCCGTTCGGAAGAGCTCTTGAGATTAAAAAACGGGATCGTTTATACTCTTGCGGATATCGTTGAAAATCGTGACTCAAACACAGGCGGACATATCGAACGCACGACCAGATATATCAGGATCCTGATCGATGCAATGATGGAAAGAGGTATTTACAGTGATGAATTGAAGGAATGGGATCTTGATTCCGTTGTTTCGTCAGCACGCCTTCACGATATCGGCAAGATCTCAATACCGGATGTGATCTTAAATAAACCCGACAAATTGACTGATGATGAGTTTGAGGTCATAAAAACACATCCGAATGTCGGCGCAAAAATGATCGAACAGATGACAGAGCAAACCGGAGATGCCGTTTTCTTAAGAAATGCAAGATTATTCGCAGCATACCATCACGAGAAATGGAACGGCAAAGGATATCCAAACGGATTGAAGGAAATCGAAATACCGCTGCACGGCCGGATAATGGCTATCATCGATGTTTATGATGCGCTTGTCTCGGACAGGCCTTATAAGAAAGCTTTTGACCACGAAACAGCAGTAGAGATCATAATGAAGGATGCGGGCAGCCACTTTGACCCGTATATCGCCGAGGTTTTTAATGCGATCAATTATAAAATCATGGCAGTCAGGGACAGATTAAAAAGGACTTAAAGCAGAGAGGCATGATTATGGATAAAAAAAATAGCTTGCTGATCGTTGATGACGATGCGTCAAGTCTTATGGAGCTGGCAAGTATACTAAAGCAGGACTATAAGATTTTCGCGGTAAAGGACGGCAAACCTGCGATCGATAAAGCACACGAAGCTCTGCCTGATCTTATATTACTTGATGTCGTCATGCCCGGAATGAACGGGTTTGATGTATTGGCTGAACTGAAAAAATCTGAAAGGACCAGGAACATCCCGGTCATTTTCATCACAGGCATCAACGACACTGACGGTGAGAGTGAAGGGCTGGCACTGGGAGCAGTCGACTACATTCGTAAGCCGTATGATGCAATGGTCGTTCTGCACAGGATAAGGATCCAAATCCAGATAGTCAACCTGCAGCGGGATCTTGAGAATGCCGCAGAGGGAGCTAAAACAGCAAACCAGTCAAAATCATCATTTGTAGCAAACATGAGCCACGAGATCCGTACGCCTATGAATGCTATCATGGGAATAACCGATATCCTGCTTCATAACGAAAACCGTACCGCTAACGAGGTAGCGGAAGGTTTGGAAAAGATCTATACTTCCAGCGAAATGCTTTTGAGTCTGATAAATGATATATTGGATTTCTCAAAAATCGAAGCCGGCAAGCTGGATATACTGCCGGCAAAATACAGACTTGAAGGCATGATAAGCGACACGATCCATTTGAATATAATGCGGATCGAAGATAAACCGATAAAATTTGAGCTTGATATCGATGAGAACATGCCCGCAAATCTTATCGGCGACGAGCTTCGGATCAAGCAGGTACTAAACAACCTGCTCTCCAACGCATTTAAATATACATCCGCAGGGACTGTCACAATGAAGATGAGTTATGAAAAGGATCCGGCAGGAGATGGAATAACAATGCTCCTGAGCGTTATGGATACCGGCTCCGGTATGACAAAAGAACAACTGGACATGCTGTTTGATGAATACTCACGGTTTAATGAAGGTATAAACCGTGATATCGAAGGTACCGGATTGGGGCTGTCGATCATGCGTCTTCTTGTCAGTTTGATGCACGGTGTCGTTTTTGTCGAAAGTGAGCCCGGTAAAGGAACTTCCGTTACGATACGGCTGCCTCAAGGCGTTATCGATGCAGATGTTCTCGGTCGTAAGGCAGTAGATGATCTGCGGAGCTTGCGGCGCCGAAGCAAACAAAAACGGGTGTCCGGTAAAATCAAGCGTGAACCTATGCCATACGGCAAGGTCCTTGTCGTCGATGATACTGATACAAATCTATTCGTTGCAGTCAGATTCATGGAGCCGTACAAGCTGCGCATAGATACTGCGCACAGCGGATTCGAAGCACTCGAGATCATAGAAAGCGGAAGCGTCTATGATATCATTTTCATGGATCATATGATGCCTGAAATGGATGGTATGGAAGTAACAAAGCACTTGCGGGATTCCGGATACAAGCATCCGATCGTAGCACTCACAGCCAATGCTATGGCAGGTCAGGCTGATATATTTCTCAAAAACGGTTTTGACGAGTTTGTATCCAAGCCGATAGATGTACATCAGCTTGATTCGATACTGCTGCGCTTTGTCCGCGACAAGCAATCACAGGACGTGATCGACGCAGCACGCAGAGAACAAGGAGATGAGAAGGATAATACCAATACCGGGAGCAATAAAAAGACTTCTTCGATCGAGCTGGATGCATCGCTGATCGAGTCATTCAAGCAGGATACATTAAAATCTCTGGCAGCAATAAACGGATTTTTTGACAAAGCAGGATGGCACGAAAACGAAAGCCACTTGCAGAAATATATCACAAACGTCCATAATCTGAAGGGTACATTGATATGTATCAATGAGGAGATCCTGTCTGACTTTGCAGCTAAATTGGAAACCGGTGCGCGTAATAATGATATCGCTCTGATCGAAGCGGAAACTCCGGGTTTTCTCGAAAAACTGCACGACCTGCTTGCAAAGCTGGAACAGACAGGAGACAGCAAGGCACACAGCACTGACGATGTTAAGGATATTTGCGGCAAAATGCAGGCTATTGGTGAAATGTGCGCAGATTATAACAGAAAGGGAGTAAATGAGATCATAAGCGGGATAAAGCAGTGTTCACGCAAAACAAGCGAGATCCTCGCGATCATCGAAGCTTATATCCTGCACAGTGATTTTGATGAAGCCGGTCAAACCGCCATCGAATACGCAAAAGATCTCAGCTCCGTTGATTACCATCTGTATAACAGAGAAATCACCGGTCTCGACATTACCAGAGGCCTGGAGCGGTTTGAAGACGATGAGGAAGCATATGTCAAAGCTCTGCGTTCATACGCTGCAAGCACACGGCAGACACTTGGCGAAATAAGCACGGTAAGTGATGAAACAATGGACACCTACAAGATAAATATTCACGGGATAAAAGGTGCCAGTTATGACATATGTGCCTTTAAGGTCGGAAAATTAGCGGAGGATCTTGAAAACGCTGTTGATGCAGGCGTAACAGGTTTTATTTATGACCATAATTCAGTGTTTCTGGAAATAACGGAAAAGCTTATCGGCGATATCGAGGATCTGGCCGCAGCGATCGCAATGGAAAACCCGAAGCCGAAAAAAGATAAACCTGATGAGGCTGTATTGGGAAAGCTTATGATCGCATGTGAAAATTACAGCATGGATGATGTCGATGCCGCCATGGATGAACTGGAAAAATTTGAATATGAAGATGATGAAGGTCTTGTAGCAAATATTCGTAAATACGTTGATCTGATGCAATTCAAACAAATCGTTAAGCTGTTGCTGCAGTAACAGTGATCGTTTAATATCTCAGCAGAAAGGATACGTCATATGCCACCAATAGACAGAAGAAAGATCATTATCGTTGATGATGTCAACTATGTCCTCACAACGATCAAGGACAGGCTCAAGAGTGTTTATGAGATATACCCTGCACAGAATTCTGAAATACTTTTTGAACTGCTTGAAGGAGTATATCCTGAACTGATCATACTGGATATCCAAATGCCTTATTGCAGCGGCTTTGATATCATCGAACAACTGAAGGCAGATCCCAGATATGAAAGTATTCCTGTGATATTCCTGTCCGGCAATAAAACTGACAGGAAAAGTATTTACAAAGGAATGAGCCTCGGAGCTATCGATTTTATCACAAAGCCTATATCAAACGAGAAATTGATCGAATGCATCGAATCACACCTTGACCCGAAAAAGCGTGACGCAAACAAACCGATAATCCTTGCCGTTGACGATAATCCGAGCATCCTGCAGACGGTGAACCATCTATTGGGTGATGAATATAAGATCTACACACTCCCGCATCCGCAGGCGATAAATGAAGTTCTGAGCAAAGTCGTACCCGATCTTTTCCTTTTAGACTGTCATATGCCGATCGTGCACGGATTTGAGCTGGTACCGATGATCCGGAGCTTCCCGGATCATGAGGACACCCCTATCGTTTTCCTGACCTCGGAAGGGACGATCGACAATGTGTCCGTTGCAACAACGATAGGAGCAAGCGGATTCATAGTAAAGCCGATAAATGAAAAGATATTGCGGGAAAAAGTAGCGTCGGTCCTGACCGATTATATATCAAGGCGGCGCATGAGAGCCGTAAACACAAAATATTTATAAATAGGAGTCGGGATGACAGCAAATAAAACCGCCGGCAAAAAGAGCTCGCGGTTAAAAAACAAATTTGTTATATTTTCTGCCATAGTATTTTTAGTTATACTCGTCATCGGCAGTCTTGTTTATGTATCTTCCATGCGGCAGATAATAAGGACAAGCAAGGTTGTAGAATTGACCCAAATGCTTGATATCGAAAGGATTTGGATCGAGGGTATGCTAAACGCGGATGTCTCCATGGTTTTAAAGATGGCGAGTTCACCATTGATCGGACGCCACTTCAGTGACCCTGAGGATGAGCGTTTACAGGAAGAAGCCATAAAGGAAATGGATTCTTTCAGGCGTTTCTTTTCAGAAGGATACGAAATATTCTGGATAAACGATTCAGACCGGATATTCCATATAGACGGAAGCGATCCATACGAAATGAATGTTGACGCCCCGGAGAATTATTGGTACAACATGACTTTGTATGGAGATGAGGAATATAACTTCAATATCAACTATAACCCTTCTCTTGGAGCATTTAAGCTTTGGATCAATGCGCCTGTTTTTAATGAGAGCCACTACCCTGTCGGTATGCTCGGTGCAGGTATCGATCTTGTTATGTTCACGGAAAGAATAAACAACAGCTTCCAGAACAGGGGTTTGATGTACTATTTTAATTCTCTCGGTGAAATCACAAACGCTTTGGATCTGGAACCGGTCAAAAATAAAGAACATATCAATGACGAGCTTTATATTACCGGTTTGAACATTTTAGAATTGGCAAAATCACTTGAGCACGGTGAAACAGGTCATTTTCAAACCCAACGCGGCGAGGTCGTGATCGGAACCATTCCCCTGCTCGGATGGTACACAGTCGCTTACTCACCTGACAGTATAAGCGATTACGATACAGTCATGTCCACATTCTTTATTATCGTTCTCGTTTTGATGCTGGCTATTTTCATCATATTTAACCTGTTTATAGACAGATATTTAAGATCTCTCAGCAGAACCATGGAATCACTGGAGATCGCGTCTAAAGCCAAAAGCACTTTCCTTGCAAATATGAGTCATGAAATACGCACTCCTATGAATGCTATCATGGGTGTCACCGATATTATGATGCAAAGTGAATCACTCTCTGAGGCAATGGCTGAAGGGCTTGACAAGATATCAGGCTCGTGTGACCTTCTGCTTGGGATCATCAATGATCTGCTTGATTTTTCAAAGATCGAAACAGGCAAACTGGATGTTGTGCCCGTACAATATCATCTTGCCGGTTTTATAAACAGTTCCGTTCATCTGAATATGCTGCGTATAAAGGATAAGCCTATCGAATTTGCTCTTGAGATCGATGAAAATGTACCGGCAAAATTGATAGGTGATGAGCTCCGTGTCAAGCAGCTCCTCAATAATCTGCTTTCAAATGCATTTAAATATACCGAAGAAGGTAAAGTCACGCTTTACGTAACGTTTGAACCGCATACCGATAAGAACAAAGGGATCCTTGTATTGACGGTGGAAGACACGGGATGCGGCATGACCAATGAACAATTGGAAGAATTGTTTGAGGAATATGCACGTTTTACAAAAGATCACATGCATACTGTCGAGGGAACAGGATTGGGACTGACCATCACGCAAAGACTGTTGACTCTTATGGACGGTGATATCCGGATCAATAGTGAACCCGGTGTCGGAACTACCGCATCTGTCAGGCTTCCGCAGGAGCTGGTGGATGAAGAAGTGCTGGGCAAAGAGATCTCGGATAACCTGCGTCAGTTCTACATCAGCTATCTTAAGAAAAAAAGACAAGCCCGGATCGAGTATGATTCCATGCCTTATGGGAATGTTCTGATCGTAGACGATGTCGAAACAAATTTGTATGTTGCCGAAGGTCTGATGAAGCTTTACAATCTGCAGGTCGAGACAACGATGCACGGTTATGAAGCAATTGAAAAAGTTAAAGCAGGCAACGTATATGATATAATTTTCATGGATCACATGATGCCGGGGATGGACGGGATCGAGATAACAAACAGGATACGCGATTTAGGATACACCGGTCCCATCGTTGCACTCACGGCAAATGCTGTTCTCGGACAAGCGGATATTTTCCTGGAGTGCGGTTTTGATGATTATATTTCAAAACCGATCGACCTTCGCCGTCTTAACACTTGTCTTTTAAAATTCATCAAAGATAAAAAGCCGCCTGAAGTGATCGAAGCGCACCAGTCTACAGTCGACCCGCTGTTGATAGACTCATTTATCAGGGACGCTTCAAAATCAGCAAACCTGCTGGATAAACTGCTCACAGATCCTGATTTCAACGATTTAGACAACATGCGCTTGTTCATCATCACGATACACGGCATGAAGAGCTCACTTGGCAATATCGGTGAAACCAAGCTTTCAGAAGCAGCTGCGCGCCTTGAATATCTGGGACGCAGCGGTAATCATGAGCTGATAGTTAAAGACGCTCCTCTCTTTCTGGATGATCTGCATGCCTTACTCGAAAAAATGCAGCCAAGCCACAAAAACATCCTGGAAGGTGACGATCCTGATGACTTATCGGACAGGCTGCTTGAGTTGATGGAAATGTGCGTGCAATACAACAGAAAAGGCGCACTTAGCATTATCGCTGATATAAAAACATGCTCCGCAAAAACCGGCACGATCCTTGAACAGATCAAAGAGCACGTCCTCAGCAGCGACTACGACGAAGCTGAAGCCATCGCCACCCGCTACGCAAACGAGATAAATAAATAATTTATGTGAGGTTTTAACTATGGATAAGTTAGTGTTCCTAGTTGATGACACCGATTCAGTTCTTACGTTGGGAGCATCAATACTGGAGGATGACTATCGTGTTTTGACCATGTCCTCTGCCCTGAAAATGTTCTCTCTACTGGAAAAAAAGCAGCCGGACATGATCCTCATGGATCTTGAGATGCCTGAAATGAACGGCTTCGACGCTGTAACGAAGTTAAGAGAGAACACTGAATGGAGCTCTATACCGGTCCTCTTCTTAACAGGTCACATAGACGATACTGTGCTTTCCCGCGCAGCAGAGCTCAGAGCTCTAGGCGTCCATAACAAGTCGGATATAAGCACAACATTGCTTGACAGGATCAGAGAGCTGATATAATTATTTGTGTATTTGTGACTTTTCTTGTGGTTTAGATGTGGTTTTTTTGTTGTTTAGCAGTGTTTTAGCGTTGTCATTGCTATGTTTTTCTTTGTTTGTTGTCGTTTGCCCGTATTTTCGGTTCTCTTGACCACTTTCGTCCGTGTTTTTTAGCTTCTCACCTGCTTTTTATTTTTTTGCTTCGTTTCAGCTCTGCTATACATTATATATATATATATGATCAATATGAATTTTTCGATATAGTGCGAAATCGGGGAAAAACCGGGTACACTACATGTTGTGTATCCGGTTTTATGTCAACTGAGTATGCATAAAAACAGATACGAAAGTTAACAAAACTTAACAAAAGCCCTTTTTGTTTATATAATATGAACAAAATTTGAACAATTTATGTATAAACATGGCTTTTTTTCTTGACAATCTAATCGTTTATGTTACACTTGATTCATACAATAGTGCACCTATATATGCATATTGTACGAGCTGCTATATCCTGGCTTATATTAATAAATCGTGAATAGCTCCCAAGTACAATAGAAAGGATGTGGATAATGCTCTGCATTGCGGAGTAAAAAAAATCAGAATTGACATATATTAGCAAAATATATGGAGAACCCCACAACTCCAAGGTCTATTATAACCTGTAAGTTCAATGCAATAGACCCAAAAAAAGAGGCTGAAAAACGCCAATTCCGATTGGCGGCGAGGAATCACAACCTCAAAAGAAAAGAGACTGAAAAACGGCTTGCTTCGCAAGTCATGGAGGAATCACAACCTCAGAACAAAAGGGACCGTTTAACCACGTTGAGCGTAATCAATGAGGCAGAAAACGGAGTCTTTTTTATTTGACTCCAATCACAATTTGGAGGATCCAGCATTGAAAAAACTAGTAGTTATATTATTAATAGCAATCTTGGCACTATCTTTCACGATCCCGGCATTAGCAGCAGGCCCGACCGTCACCGCAAGGATAGACGGAAACAACGCAAATAACGGCACTCTTGTTGTAACCGTTACAGATGCTGATGGCGTATATACTGCATCTGTACAAAAACCGGGTAATGGAAGCAGAACTCTTACAGTCGGTGCTTACACCGTCAATGTCACATTTTCCGGCAACACCCCCACAGCAAGAATAGCCAACCCACCTCCGGTCATTCCGAACTCTCCAGCACCACCGGATCCAGGTCTTCCTAACAATGGCGGCAACAGCGGACAGAACAACACATTCAACGGCATAGTGTTCACACAGTACAACAATGCCAACTTCCATTGTAACGGACTCGGCGGAAACGGCAGAGTATGGACGACATTAGGCAAAAACGTAACCCAGAAGCTAAATGCCCCGCTGCACTTCATAGCAAACAGCAGCATGGATCCAAGACCGGCAGTTAGCACTCAGGCGAACGCAGACACAGCATGGCACCTTGTACACGACAAAGTATACATCTGTGAAGAATGCGGAAGCGCAGAATGGGTAACATTCAGCAACAACAGCGGATTACCGGATGGCAAAAACATCCAAATGAACCACCCTGGACAAGATTACATCATTGAAAAAGAGTGGATCATGCTCGACGGCGACAGAGCTCCGTCATCACCAAGATTTGATGTAAAATGGACATCCGCTGACGGCAAGAAAGAATTTTCACGGACAGTAAGCACAGGCAAATACTTCCTCCCGAACGATCTTGCAGTAACGATCACCGAAAGAGTTCCTGCGAACTTCACCCTGATTGAAGTCAAAGTTAACGGTGAGAAAATTGATGGTTTAGTCGCAGAAGGAATCAAAGGCGGCGATAAAGCCACATTCGTAAACAAAGAAAATCCATACGGCTTGATCATTAAAAAATGGGCAGATGGCAATCCGGGCAGGATCACAGCAAGATTTGATATTCTTAACGAAGCAGGCACTGTTGTCGTGAGAAACGCTGTTGCAGGCACCAAGTACTATCTAGCACCTGGCGTGTACACAGTAGTTGAAAAAGGAGTACCCGGATATTTCGAACATGCTTCTCAGACACTCGTAATTGAAGATGGCAAGGTTACTAAAGTAGAGTTCGAGAATATACCCTTTATCTTCGACGGCGATTTAGGAATCAGCAAAATAGTTGAAGGTGGCAACATTGTAACATGGCTGCAGGAGCATTTCCCGTTAGAGAAAGACCCGAACTGGGCAGATATCCTCGCAGACATGACTTTCGACCTTTGGACATCAAATGCTGATGGCGACCTCATTGCAGAAATTCGTACCGGCGAGATAATTGACTTTTACGGCGAAGTATGGTTCCTGGGACTTAAATCCGGATGGTACACAGTAGTCGAAAATCTCGGACCGATTGCGGAAAAAATCTTCGAAGCACCTCAGAGATTGACAGTAGAAATCAGTGTTGACCCGTTGACCGGTGGCGTTACAATGTTGCAATCATTTGGCGGCAGCAAAGCAATATTGCCTGATGATGAAGACGTACCTCCGTTCGATTTCAACGCTCTGTATAAAGTTTGGTATGATGCCGGTCCAATGAGAAGACTTGGTATTGCAGGACTAAACGGTGGTGGTGAAATTTTCCCGATCGCACTTGTAAACACCGAAACAGGTGAAGTATACACTTCTTTCTGTGCTAATGGTGGCTCTGAAAGATTTGCAGGTGACAATCACTTAGGTTGCACAGGATACCTGGTAGCGAATAATAACGTCCTCTCAGTTTACAATGCATTCGTCGAAGCGTTCAACTACATCGAAGATAAATATGGTCCATTAGCTGATCACAGACTCCTTACACAAGTGGTCACATGGTTGTTGCTCGAAGAGAGCTTCTCACACGGCGGCACAACACTTGAAGCAGTTCTTGCTTCAGAAGATCTGAGTGGTGCAGAGAAAGCTGAGATCGCAGATGTATTCAATAATTCCAAAGGCTACAAAGGACTCGGTAAGATAACAGACATCGTATACTTGCTTTGCGAAGCCGGTCACGATTACCGTTTTTGCCAACCCCAGATCCTCGCACTCTACGATGGCAAAGTAGCGTTTGAGAACAAGCCGCGTGATTTCGAATTCTCAAGTACAGTAGCATTCAACAAAGTGAAATACGAAGGACTATCTCCAATCAACTTTGGTGAATCATTTAAGTTTGACCTGTTTGAAATCGTTAACGGCAGAGAAGTATATGTTGATACATTTGAAACCGATTTCTACGGTTCAGTAATGGTTGAAGACCTCGAACCCGGCAGCTATGTGTTTAGAGAAGTATGGGCATTAGTACATCTTGGCGGACTTGGTTTTGATGAAGACGGAGCCCCTGCTGAGAACTATAACCTCGTATGGAAACCGATTTATCCCAATGGCGATGATGGTTTATACTTTGTAATCCCGGAAGAAGGCGGCGACGCAGTATGGCCGGAAGGTTATGAGCTCGATGGTGAAGGTAAACCGACTGTCAACAATATTATTTTCTGTAAGCATGCTGCCCTGTGGGCACCAGACGGCTTCGACACAGATTGGTTCACCTTAGGTGCAATCAAAGTGGTCGATTTAGGTCAGGGCAAAGGACAAATCGTATTCTTCCTTGAGTATTGCACTGGAGTTCTGGAAATAAGAGGCTATGGCCCCGGTATCATATGGCTTGGCTGCTCTGAAGGTGATTGCGGTATCGGATCCGGTATCGGCGGTGATAATCCATGCGAATGTGATGACGTAACATTCGTCGGACTCTCAGCAGTGTACGGTTATGTATGGGTTGTTTGTAACGAAGATACTTGTGGCGCAAGCGCACTGATCTTTGACGAAGAAATGTGGCTTGCCAATGGTGGTTGGGAACTCCCAACAGAACCCGAGCCTTGTGAATGCGTCTTTGAAGCTGTAGCTCTTGCAGCCGGAGTTGGCGATGGCTATGTATGGTGGAGCAATTGTGAAGACTGCGGCGAAGTAAATCCTGATGGCAATCCTTCATATGATTACGATGCATGGATTAGACTAGGCGGCTGGGATTACAAGGCACCACCACCACAACCTGAAGTAACATCAGAAGATGTAGATGAAGTAGAAGAGGAAGAAGAGGAAGAATAATACTCTTTGATCTTCACCCGCAAAAATCAATAGTTTATAAGACACCGTGGGGGAAGTGCGATCGCTCTTCCCCCGCAAATTATAGTAAAGCGTGTATTCAAATGGGCATATTTGCGTGGAATCTGTAAACAATTAATGAAATCTGCTTATTTGCATGGACACTCAACTTTTAATAAAATATAATACGTGACAAATACATGGTAAATGCGTGACAAGCATATAGCTAATACGTGACCAATACGTGACAATTTTGAAACTACTATAAAGGAAGTGTTGACCAATATGAAAAAAATAAAAAAATTGGTAGCCATCATTTTATGCACCCTGATGCTGATGGCAATGATGCCGCTGTCATTTTCTGCGTCTGCAGCGGAACCTGAAATGCTTGACGAGATAATCATCAAGTTTTTCCCGAGAGAAATGTTCCCGGGTAAGGAAAAGCAGTACGACGATGAAGTCGCAAAAGTTTTAAGAGACGGTCTGTCGGTTGTCACCGATGATGTCTATGTAGTCAAAGCTGAAGGACTGTCAAGAAATCCTACCGCTTTGCTCAACCGCTTTAAAAACAGTGCGTTTATCGAGTATGTAGAACCAAATTATATTGCTCATTTTGAACAAATCCCAAATGATCCCAACTACAGAAACATGGTTGCCGGACTCACAGCAGTCGGCGCACAGGCTGGATGGGCGATCATTACAGGCGGAGGTCCTATAGTAGCAGTCGTCGATTCAGGTGTGGCGCATCATCCTGATCTGCCGCAGTTATTGCCCGGTTTTTCAGCGGTTGCCGGTCTTTCACCTAATAATGACAGAGTCAACCATGGAACCGGTGTCGCCGGAACTCTCGGTGCACTTGGAAATAATGGTCTCGGATCTGTAGGGATCAACTGGAATGCCAATATTCTGCCCGTTAAGGTCGATGACGCAAATGGAGTGCTTGGTGTAGCAAATATAGCAAGAGGCATAATGTGGGCTGCTGATAATGGAGCAAAAGTAATGAACCTCAGTCTAGGTTCAACCGCAGATAGTGTAACACTTAAAAACGCCATCGATTATGCATTCAACAAAGGCGTAGCGATATTCGCTTCGGCCGGAAACAGTGGAATCAATGGCTTACATTATCCTGCACGTTATCCAAACGTTATGGCGGTTGGCGCGACAGCAAATGCAGTAACCCGTGCAACCGGATCCAATTTTGGGACCGGGATGGGCGTTGTAGCAATATCCAGCTACCCCACAGTCACTGCGACAGGCGGATATGCGAACATGACAGGCACATCGTTCTCCGCTCCACAGGTTACGGGTCTGGCTTCTTTGATACTTGCACTAGACCCCAGCTTAACTAATACTCAGGTTTACTCTTTCATCCAACAAGGTGCAAAACCATTAGGTGGTGGATATAACGAGCAAACAGGTTTCGGTGTGATCGACATTGGTAAGACACTGGCGATGGTCAGAGACAATATGGCTCCTGCACCACCGCCTCCTCCACCTCCGCCTGATACTACTCCTCCGGTGCTGACCTTGTTAGGTAGTCAAGTGATGGAGCTTATGCAGGGTGATCGTTTTACAGAGCCGGGATTCACTGCGATTGACGACAGGGATGGAAACATCACAAGCAGAGTCGTTGTAACAGGATCTGTTAACACAAACGTACCCGGAGTGTATAGATTAGAATACAGTGTTTCAGATAATGCAGGCAATACTAGCAGAGCAACGCGTGTTGTTGAGGTTCTTGCGCCTGAGCCGCCACCTCCACCACCGCC
>Ga0123356_10003373_pt1 | contig 16762 bp, 3 predicted proteins | sample TergutEmb28metaG_2_FD_92546 | JGI IMG/M metagenome (GOLD analysis project Ga0123356, IMG submission 92546) | Embiratermes neotenicus P3 segment gut microbial communities from Petit-Saut dam, French Guiana - Emb289 P3 | ecosystem: Host-associated > Arthropoda: Insects > Digestive system > Gut ...
AACAGCGACATGGAGCCTAGCGACGTACGCAGCATGTGCTGCCGCCTGCGCCTCGATTTGAGAGAACTGCGCAAGAAGTCCGGTGGTCTCTTTGGCAGCGGTGAGAGCACCGGCTCAATCGGGGTTGTCACTATCAATATGCCACGCATCGCTTACAAATCCCGCAGCGAAGCAGAATTTTACGTCAGACTCGATAAAATGATGGACATCGCAGCACGCTCACTCGAAACAAAACGCAAAATCATTACAAAGCTCCTGGACGAAGGCTTATATCCATACACAAAACGTTACCTCGGCAATTTTGACAACCACTTCTCGACAATAGGTCTGCTCGGCATGAACGAAGCAACCTTAAACGCAAGATGGATAAAAGCAGACTTAACCGATCCGAAAGCACAAAAATTCGCTCAGGATGTGCTCAACCACATGAGAGACCGTCTTTCCGACTATCAGGAAAAATACGGCGACCTATACAACCTTGAAGCAACACCTGCAGAAAGTACAGCTTTCCGCCTTGCAAAACACGATGCAAAACGTTGGTCGGATATTATTACAGCAAAAAAAGACAGAGACGGAACACCATATTACACCAACTCATCACACATCCCCGTCAGCCATACAGACGACATATTCGAAGCCCTCGCTATTCAGGATGACCTGCAGACACTATATACATCCGGAACGGTTTTCCATGCTTTCCTCGGCGAAAAACTGCCCTCATGGAAAGCAACGGCAGGACTTGTCCGTAAGATAGCCGAAAACTACAAGCTGCCTTACTACACAATGTCACCGACCTATTCGGTATGTATTGTTCACGGATACCTCATCGGCGAGCAGTATGAGTGCCCCGAATGTGGAGAGCCGACAGAAGTCTACAGCAGAATTACCGGTTACTACCGCCCGGTTTCAAACTGGAACGAAGGCAAAACACAAGAATTTAAAGAGCGCAAATTATACAACATCGAAGGTGTTACAGCAGCAAAAGCGCCAAAAACACCAAAAACACAAAACAGTTTATTTGAAGAGATGCCGGAAACACAGGAATTAGAACACAACAAGATAATGCTTGTCACCACAAAAAAATGTTCAAATTGCGATCTGGCAAAAAATTTCATGAACGATGCAAACATTAACTATGATGTCGTTGAAGCAGAAGCAAATCCGGAGCTTGTGTCTTTATACTCCGTCAGAAGTGCCCCGACACTTGTTGTTGTTAACGGTAAAGGCTACGAAACAATCACAAACATTTCAAACATCCGCGCCTATGTCGAGTCCCATTAAAGCAGGCACAGGATTTAATAAGATAGATTAGATATAGGGGCTGTTACTATTTTGTAACAGTCCCTTTTTCGTGGTATAATAATTGTAATAATATTAAAGGCAAGGTCATTAGTATGGAAATGTGGTTAATTTACGCCATGTTAGGTACATTATTTGGCGGCATAAATGCAGTGCTGGCAAAAGTTGGAGTTAAAGAAGTAAATTCACATTTGGCAACGGCGCTGCGCACTGTTGTTATTGTAATATTTTCATGGATAATTGTATTTGCATTTGGCAGTCACACAGAATTGTTAGATATTAGCGGTCACACATGGATATTTTTAGTTGCTTCAGGGCTTGCAACGGGAGCGTCTTGGCTATGTTATTTATATGCCTTAAAATATGGGACAGTGTCCAATGTAACTCCTCTTAAAAAAAGCAGCACAGTACTTACGATTATTTTAGCTTTTTTAATATTGCAGGAGCCTTTCGGATTGCCGCAAATAGCCGGTATGTTGTTTATTACAGCAGGAACAATCTTTATGCTAAAGAAAAAAGATGGCTCGCAAAGCAAAGACGAAGGTGGAGCTAATTGGCTTTTGTTCGGACTCTTGGCTGCATTTTTTGCCAGTATGCGAACAATATTCGGTTCGATTGGAATCGCTGATGTTGATGCAAATTTAGGAAATGCAATACGGGTTATAGTGGTGCTTCTTGCCAGTTGGGGAATTGTGTTTTTAACAGGGAGCCAAAAAGGAATTTCAAATATCAGTAAAAAGGGTTTGTTATTTTTAACGCTGTCGGGACTCGCAACGGGTGGCAACTGGCTGTTCTTTTTCAGGGCATTGCAAACAGGTCCTGTTAGTGTCATTGTTCCTATTGATAAGTTAAGTGTTATATTCAATATAATCTTTGCATGGGTATTTCTCAGAGAAAAGCAGTCAATAAAACGGATTATAGGGCTTATTTGTCTGGTAATCGGAACACTAATATTAGTTATGCTTAAGACGTAATAGAAGTGTGTAATAATATTACCGAACGGTAATGTATGCACTATATGCATATAACAATTACCGCTCGGTAATTTAAATGACATTGCATCTTTAAGTTATTTATGTTGTAGTTTGAATTATCGCACTGCGTACTACTGCGCCGGTGTTGTAATTTGTGTTTTCTTTTGTGCGGGCAAAAACGTAGTATGTAGTAGATGGGTTGAGGTTAGTAAACACATTGGAGTCTCCCCATGCGGCTGTGGGTGGCACAGCTGCTCCGGTAGCGATTGCATACTCCACATCTTGTATCATTGGGTTAGAGCCTGCTGCAGTCAGTGGTACAACTGTGATACTGTTTGATGTGCGTGATACTGCTGTGGGCACTCCTGCGACAGCGAAACCTGCTGCCCTACCCACAGTAAAGCTTAAATCCAAGCTTGCCTCAAAAGCATCAGCACCGATGCCGCCGCTTACTACAAGTGTTGCAGTATGGTCGCCTGCGCTTAGCCCCTGCGCGGGTCTTATTGTGATGTTTTGGCTTGCGTTAATTGGAAAATTATCAAGCAGACCGGCAGGTGATTTTATAAAACTACCGGGATTATTACCAATGAGCGATATAGTTAACTCGCCGGTAGCAAACTTCCCTATATTGCTGAGTGTAACTGTAAATGCCGGACGAAGTGCATATCCGTACGTAGCAGCAGTAAATACATAGGGTGTTGTTCTGCTCAGTGTGATGCCTTGGTCGGGATAGTCTGTTCTTATGACAGCGCTCCTGCGCACTTCGCCGGAATTGTAGGTTGTGGTGCTGCGGGTACGAGCAAATACATAGTAGTTTGTCATCGGGTCAAGGTTTTCAAACACTCTGTCTGTCTTCCAGAGTGCCGGGTCAGACGGTGGAGTTGTTGTTTTACCGATTGCGTACTCGACTGTTTGCTTACCGGGGTTTATGCCTGCAGCAATAACAGGACGCACCTCTATGCGCTCTGACGTGACCTGCGCAGCAAAGGGTACACTGTTTACAGCAGAACCTGTCGCTTTTGCTACGGTAAAGCTTACTCTGAAGCTGGTTGAGGCACCACCGGCTGTATTGACAGTTACCACAGCCTGATAAGTGCCAATTGCAAGACCTGTTTTTGGTCTGATTGAAAATTTACGTGCCGTTGTTTCATTTTTGCCGGATATACTTGCTAATGTTCTGTCAATTGGCGATACTATCTCGAATGAACCAGGGTTTGCACCACTAAGTGATATGGTCATTACATCCGTTGCCTGAGAGCCTAAATTGTTTACAGTTACAGATAGCGCAGAGCGTGCAGAGTAATCAAACCCTGCAGTGGAGAACACATGGACTCCGCTTCTGTTTAGACGAATTGCATGATTTGCAAACATCAAGCCCAAGGTGTCCATCGCGGCGCTGCGCCTTGCAGGGCCTGCTGCGTTGTTATCGTCTGCCATTGCACGTGCCCAGACAAAGTGACGTGTGCCCGATCGAAGATTTGAAAACACAAGTCCTTCCTGCCACACTAAGTTAGAAGGTAGCGATGACGAGGTTGATGTCGTTATTGCATACATTATCTTTTGCCCGGACTGTCTTGATAAGCTTACATTGTTATTGATTGTTATACTGTTTGCTGTACGCGAAGCCATAGAAGGTGCCCTGCTGAGTGCTGAGCCCGGAGTTCTATTTACGCTAAAGCGTATGTTAAAGCTTGTTAAATAATTATCAAATCCGTTATTACCGCTGATTGAAACAGTTGCATTATATGTTCCCGGCAAAAGCCCTGCCTTTGGCCGTATTTCAAAACTTTCTTTACCGCCGCCACTTACATTACCTATCTTCGAGCTTGCAGGTGTCACTATCTCGAATATGTTGGTAAGCACACCTTTATCATCGGTAATTTTAATATCCAATTCGCCGGTTCCTACTGTACCATGATTTGCTACAGTCACCCGCAGAAGATTTCTGTTACCGGTTATATAAGGTGCCGAGGATATCGTATGCACTCCACTGCGTAGTGTTAAACCGCTAAGTGTTATGCCACCCGTGCGAAAAGCTGCGCTGCGTACAGCTTTACCTGCGCTGTGTGTCGCATTTTCTGCTGTGCGTGCCCAGACACGGTAGGTTGTAAGAGAGGAGAGGTTTGTAAATTCCGGTTCGTTCTGCCATATAAGATTATTTGGCATTTTAGACGATGTTGAGGTCGTAATAGCATATTCGACACTTTGACCTGTGGCTGTGCTTCGCAGATTTGGCGCTCTTACAGTTAAACTCGTTGTCCTGCGCTCGCCGCCTGACGAACTTATCGTAGCCGGTCCTGTAAGCGCTGAGCCGGTTGATTTCTTTACGGTAAAAGATACGTTAAAACTCTCCGAAACCGCAGTAGCTCCACTGCCGCCGCTGACTGTTACTGTAGCATTATATATGCCGCTTTCGAGACCAAGCGCAGGCCTGATGCGAAAGCTTGCTGTACCTTTTGCAGGGATAATTCCTATAGTATACGGCGCTGCAGGCTGTATTATTTCAAATGCATCTTTGTGAGCTTCATCAATACCGCTTATAGATACGCTCAGCTGATCCGTATCATTTAAGCCTGTGTTTCGCACTGTTATTAGAGCGGGTGTGCGCTCCGAATATCCTCGTGATGCAGACCCGAATGTATGCGATTTAAGTGCGGATGTTTTTGTGCCACTACAGAGCATGATGCTGTAATCGGGCTGTGTTGTCCATATCGCATCGCTGCGCTTTGCACTGCTGCCTGCAGCGCTGTTTTCGTTTGCTGCTGTACGTGCCCAGACGAAGTAGCGTGTAAGTGGCTGCAGATTTTCAAACACCGGGCTGCTTTGCCATATTAAGCCGCTCGGCATTTTTGAGGCGTTGTTTGTGGTTATCGCATACTCAACGCTTTGATTACCCGGATGTGCCATCGGTGAGCGTGTCAATTCATGGGCAGTAATGGTAGTGCCTGTCGGCGGCGCTAACTCACTTTCCGCAGGTTTGCCGCTCAGTGCTGCACCCGAACCCCTGTTTACGGTAAAAGATACATTAAAGCTGCGTGATATATTTGCATTTGATACTGTCACAGTAGTTGTATATGTGCCTACGGTTAAACCGTCTATTGGTCTGATTGTAAACTCACCTCTGCTGTTACTACTTAATGAGGGTAATATTCCGTCATCGGGGGTTACTATTTCAAACTTATCATTATCAAAACCGGAGAGCGATACAAATAAACTATCTGTGGGTTTTGTTCCGATATTTGTCACACGGATAGCCTGCGCTGTCCTTGCCGTGTAGTTTACATTTGCAGCTTTAAAGGTATGTGTTGTAAGCGCTGCTGTAGTGCCTTGTCTGCTCAGAGTAATATCAAACTCAGGAGCGAGTGTTTTGATAGCTCCGCTGCGGCGCGCCTCGCCTGCGTTGCTGTTGTCATTTGCTGCTGTGCGTGCCCAAATATAGTACTCTGTCGACGGTCGCAGACCATCAAAAATAACATCATCCCAAACACCTGTAATATTATTCTTTTTAGATGTACTCCATATAAGATTTGACGGCATTGTACCCGCGTTTGATGTCGTTAATGCAAACTGCATGTCCTGCTTTGCAATATTATTTTCATCAGTTGGTGCTACTGCCGCTGTATTGGTTACTTTTAAGCTTGTTGGTGTGCGCGCTGCGGCATCTGTATTAATATTTGCCACTGCTGCCGTACGTGTTGCTGCGCCGCCACGCTTGTTTACAGTAAAAACCACATCAAAGCTCTGCTCTTCTACCTTATCACCACTGACTGTGACAGTTGCTGTATGTGTGCCGGCATCTAATCCCGGCATGGGTCTGACATCAAACGTACGTGTCCCGGAGCCTACAGGTAAACTAGTTAAGGGTACTGTCAAAAGAGGGTCCGTAGTAGAGGTTCCAAGTGTAAAGCTGCTATCGTTTTCACCGCTGATAGTCACAGACATACTATCTGTAGCTGCATTGCCTGTATTTTTTACTGTTACAGGCAGTGCCGGAGGTCTGGCACCGGCGCTGTAACCAAATGTTGCAGCAGAAAATGTATGCGCTGATGTCTGCGACAGTGAGATACTGCTGTCGTAAACCGGTGGTTCTATAAAGGTCAGTTCGTGCTTTTTTATATTAGCGTTTCCACTTGATTGAAAACCTTCAACACAAAGCGAAACCTCATACATGTTGCCGTTCATGGGCATACCGAGATTTTCCCAGGCTTTAAAATGCTCGCTCAGAGATATAACACCTTCGGTTCTCATATTTCGACGGACACTGAAGTATTGTTGAAAGGTTCTGGTTCCGTCAATTGACGGTTGGTTTATACGTGTTGCTTCATAAATATCATAAATACTGCCGTCTACATCGAGTGTACCCTTATGAGTACCTGCGCTGCCCGGATTGTAGCTGCCACGGCTTTCAACTACATAAAACTCAACCAAAGGATTTCGTGTCCAACCGTAAACACACAGGTAGGACACATCACCGCTTGTTATATTATAATCAGCTTCATAATCAATGCTGATGATACCGTACTCGTTATGTGGTTTTGTGCTGCCAAGCTTTCGTCCCATACGAAACAGAATGTTAAAAGTATTTGTCCACTCACATGTATAGGTGCCACCACCTGTCAGAGTCATTGAGCCGCCGTTATCGTCTATCTGACTCCAGAACTCATAATCCCATCCCTGATATGAGCCGATTGCATTTCTGGTTATGGTCATTGCAACAGCCGAAAGCGGAAGCATCGACAATAACAGTATTAAAATTAATACTGCTGACAAGGTTTTTTTAATTAAGTTACTAAACATGTCATTCACCATAAAAACTCTTAGTTATCTTATGTAAGTATAACACAAATAGTAAAGTATAAAAACTAAATTATCCAAATTGATATTATAATGCCTGACGGTAGATGACATTGCATAATTACATATGAATGTAGTAACTACACATAACTGCACACATCAGTACTGTTTTCGGCTTTTTCTGCATCCAAGCCCGGGAAGCGTTCTTTCAACCGTTTTACCATATCATCGCAGAAAATATCTTCGGTGTGAAAATGCCCTGCATCAATTAAAGTAAGCCCACTGTTAAAAGCAAGAATCATTACGTCATTTTTAATATCACCGCAGATAAATGCATCGCAGCCAAGCGAAATAGCAGTCTCAACCAAATCGCTGCAATTACCCGAACCTACGCCAACTACGGTGACAGGTTTTTTTGCATCTACATAACGCACGACACTGCAGTTAAATGCACTCTTGCATTTTTCGGCAAGTTCTTTTGCACTAACAGGATTATCAAAAGCAGTAATCTTACCAAAACCTGTTCCGTCGGAATTTATCGGAGCGATGACCTTGTCACTTTCCGGCAGTCCGAGCAAAACAAGCATTTGATCGGTTATGCCACCGGGAGCAACATCAAGATTTGTATGTATGGATATGAGGTTTATATTATTTCTTATTAAAGCATGGAGCGGGTCGTTGCTCATTACTTTATTTGCCTGCCGGTATAAAAGCGGGTGGTGAGCAATTACAAGGTTGCAGTCTTTTTCTGCAGCCTCTTTCACTATGGCATTTGTGACATCAAGACATACAAGAATCTTTTTTACTTCTGCGTTCGGGTCGCCTGTAGTAATACGGCTGTTGTCACCGTCCATTTGATTTTTAAACGGTGCAAACTCGTCAAGAAAATTATAGATATCATTTACTGTCATAACAATAACCTCCAACATAAATTGTGTCGGAGGTTATTGTACTTGTTAGAAGGGGTTGCTGTCAAGATGCCTTGTTACCTCAGAACATTGAGAGGAATCTTGATGTCGGTGAGCCTAAAGCTGCCGTTGGCTTCGCGACCCTGACCGTCATAGATGGCGCTAAATGTGAGGGTAGCTTTGCCGACCTTAACAAGTGCGTTGTCCTTAATCCAGATATGAAGCTGTTGTGAGCTTTCATCAAAGAAGAACATGTAGGCACCGCCCGGATTGTTTGTGGGTTTTGCAGGGTTCTTTTCAGTCTTGAATTCAAGTGAAGCTATCCTTGCACCCACGGGTGATGTCGGGGTGAGGTCAATGACGATACTGTTCTCGACTCCCGTACGGCTCTGATACACCGGATTTTGTGCCAGCTTCGGTATGCTGTGTTTTACAGAACTCTGTGCAGGCTTTATCGTGATGTTGCCTGTAACAACTTTACTGCCACCTTCAAGCTCAAACTCAAATCTCAGACCATACGAAGCTCCTCTTTGATATGGTACAGCAGGCTTGTCTAATGTGCGCACTTCGACTTTTCTTGACAAAGGATTCCATGTAACATCAAACATATTAGCATGTCCTTGTAAAACAGTTTTCGGTAGTCCCGGACGTTCTACTGCGCTTACTCCCACTATCGCTGATGTAGTTCCTTTGATAGTCGGTGTGTAGGAGAGCATGGTATTAGCACGATCCATTAGGTTAATATTACCCTTGTCGGCTTTTACACTCGCAGTCACTGTACCGGTTGCAACTTTTACTGTCAGTGTCAGTGGTGTCTTTATGCCATTAGGTATTACATTGAACCTACAAGTTTTTGCTCCTGTGCCTTTGACTACTCTTACTATGAGGTTCGAGCCGTCTACTGTAACGGTTATACCACTGCCGTTATCACCCGGCCTAACTTGGGGGTCTGGGATATCAACATCCACATTTGCGTGGTTCGGGTTAACACTTACAATCATACTCTGATTCTCAAGTGTACTATTAAGTGTTATGCTTTTTGTGGAGAGTTTGTAAGTTGTAGAAGCGTTTGTTTTTACAGTCTTGACAGTCGGATTTAAGGATATCGGGTTTCGTGCTCCTTCAAGCCATACAGTGAGCTGTGCAGCAAACGACTGTGCTTTGTTTGCATCAAAGGTTTTTAGTGTCAGTGTAATGACATTGTCACTTACTGTCGGAAATTCGAACCGTCCTACAGATGCAGGTGTTCTGTGCTCTACATCTTCGATTCTTCCGCCACGTACCTCAAAGCTTGCATCCGATCCATATAACGGGTTTATCGTACGTGTTGATGCTGCGAGAGTCAGCTTTGGTGCTGTTGCTTTGATGGGTACTGTGATGTTTGCTGTAAAGGGTTTATTATAACCTTCGTAGTGTATTTCAATTACACCTTTTACTGCAGTGCCATTTTTGTCTGTGAAACTCGTGAACTTTTCCTCTGCAGTGATGACATAACCACCTGTAAAGATGTCATAGTAGACATCGAAGTTCTCAGTCACTTTGCCGTCTTTTGCAACGTTTTCACTGTCTAAAAGCTTTACGTCCTCTATTGCAGGCAGGTCTTTACCTGTGATCCGTACCTCGCTTGAGGCTTCAAGCCAGAATGTGTTTAGTGTGGGTATTCTGACTGTTGCCTTCGGCATAGCTGTTACCGTGTTTACAGTTAGCTTAAACGGGTTACCGACAGGTTCACTCGCTCCATCTATTGCCTGCAGTTCGAGTACAATCCTTGCTTTGGGTGTAGTGCCGTCAGAGAATATCGTGTATGTGGTGTCATCGATACGGTCAATGCTTAAGCCTCTTGTAGTGGTTCCAGGTGTAATCACTACGTTGGTAAATTTGGAGATATCGATTGTGGAGTCCTCGATTGGGAGAACTTTAAACTGTGTTCCTATAAGTGAATTTGTGTTTACGGATATTGAGCCGACGGGAAGTCTTGGAGTAACATCTCTGAGGGTAAGCACTACGGCTGCTGTTTCGGACTTGTCTGCCGTGCCTGTGGCAGTTATTGTTGTTGTGCCTTGAGATTTGTAGGTTACAAGTCCGCTGCTATTAACCGTTGCGACCTTCGTATCGCTCGAGCGCCATGTTACAGGTTTATTCGCTGTAAGCGTGATTGTGTCGTTTAGGATAAAGTGGTCTGTTATCCTGCCTGCTTCTATCGTAACATCGATTGTTGATATTGTGATAGGTGCGGGAGTGGCAGGGGGTTCGGGCAGTACAGTCACCCAGCAAAATGCAATTATTCTTGGGTTGAATGTACTGCGTGCTACTACAGTAGTTGTTCCGGGTTTTACGGCTGTGACAAGTCCCTGCGCATTTACTGTTGCTATAGAAACGTCAGAACTGAACCATTCTACGGAATCATCGTCTGTAATGGCAGGATCTGTTATTGCAACGAGTGCCTGACTTATTGTGCCGCCCATCTGCAAGCTAATTGTTGTTTCTTCCAACTTAATGCTTGTAAACGGTTCTATGACAGTTAGAATTGCCGCGCTGCTCGCAACAGTTGCTATCCTGTCTCCGCTTCTTGTGTTTGTCACTGCGCAGCGGTAACGGTTGTTGTTATCTGTCGCTGCAATATCCGGTAGCGTATAACTTGTGCCTGTCGCTCCGTCGATATCCGACCATCTTCCGCTACCGGCAGTAAATACTTGCCATTGGTAGGTGAGAAGTCCTCCGTCTACGGACATTGCGACCACATTAAATGTAACGCTGCTTCCGACTGCTGCTCTATGGGTTGCCACAGGCTGTGTCAGGATGAGAGGATCTGCAATAAAGCTTTGAACCGTGAGTGTCGCCTGTGCTGATGTTGTAGTTGCGGTGCCGCCGTTGGCGAGAGTGTTAGTTACTACACATCTGAACCTTGCATTATTGTCGGATGCTTTGAGTATGTCTGTTGTATACTCGTCTGACACAGCACCGAGAATAGGTGTCCATACTGTACCTATCAGTCTTTGCCATTGATAGGAGAGTGTTCCTATTTCTACCGTGTCGGTTGCAACAGTGAATGTAGCTGTGCTTCCGACTTCAACCGTTTGGTTTTTAGGCTGTGTTGTAATCACGGGTGCAGGAGTTAGCTTTTGCGGGTTAAATAGTAAGATTGGGTCATTTAAACTGTCAAGCCCGATAACATCAGCTTCTGATGCCATAAAGTTATATCTGACATCAAGCCAATACAGATTTGTATTGTTCTCAACATTAAGCCCGGTTAAGTTGTTATAGTTGACATAAAGATATTCAAGAGCTATATTGCTCTCAACATTAAACTCTGTTAAGTTGTTATCACTGACAAAAAGATATTCAATCAGTGGATTATTACTGACATCAAGCTGTGCGAGTTGGTTATATCCGACATCAAGCCATGTAAGAGCTGTATTGGCACTAACATCAAGCAGTTTTAATTGGTTAGCATTGACATCAAGTCTTGTAAGAGCTGTATTGGCACTCACATCAAGTGATGTTAGCTTGGTGTTTCCTGCCCATAGACTTTCTAATAACGGATTTCCACTTAAATCCAGTGTAGAAAATTGATTGTTTTCTTCAGCTAAAGGCCATGAAGCTGCTGAGTTACCTATTGAAAGAGATAGAAGTGCCGGATTGTTGGTGACATCAAGTGCTTTTAATTGATTGTTAGAAACAGCAAGCATTTTAAGTGCCGGGTTGTTACTGACATCAATCTGTGTTAGTTTGTTTCCCGGTGCTACAAGAGTTTCCAATGCAGTGAAATGCTCAATTCCGGCGAGGCTTGTTATACCCATGAATCCGATATCATGCACTGTAAGCTCTGTAATCCCCTCGACATCGGCAAAAGTTATCGGATCTCCTTCACTTTTTCCGATCAACTCCAGAACCACTGCCAGGAAAACAGGACACTCAAAGTCGCTCGTTATATCGTCTGTTGCCAGTACCGTAAAGCTTACATTAAAGCTGTGTGATGTAATGTAATCACCCGATACTGTTACGGTAGCAGTATATGTACCGGCAGTTAGTCCGTGATTAGGAACAATAGTGAACGTATCGCTATCTCCCTCGTCAAGGCTATCGATTGTGAGTGTCGATAATGTAAAGCTGCTTGCATTTGTTCCACTGAGCGCCACAGTCAAATCACCTGTGTATTGATTTCCTGTGTTATGCACTGTTATTTCCCGTGGTGTTATTGCGCTATATCCTAAAAGCACAGACGGGAAGTTAAGTGCCGATGTCTGCGACAGGGATATACTATAAAGGATTTGCGGGTCGAACATGAAGCTCTCAGGGTCGTTTACATCAACTTTTGTACCTGACAAACCGGTAATGGCACTTACTGACGGCATGCTGTTCCATCTGACATCAAGAAAATCAAGTGAAGTGTTGTTAGAGACATTAAGTGATGTTAATGAGTTGCCGTTTACACCAAGCTTTATCAGCTTAGTGTTTACATCAATGTCTAACTCTGTCAGATTACAGTTCCATAACCAAAGCTCTTCAAGCAGTATGTTTTCACTTACATCGAGCTCTGAAATATTATTACCGCCGATAGCAAGAGAAGTCAGCTTTGTATTATTAGTTACATTAATCTCGGTTAAGTTATTTAAAATAACCCCAAGCTCTTTTAAGTCGACAAGATGCTCTACATCAATCTCTGTAAGGTTATTCTCCCACAAGTGAATATACTCAAGTTTTGAATTTTCGGTGAAATCTATCTCTATTAACCCGTTTTCACCTGCATTAAGATCCCTCAGCTCCGGATTACCGCTTAAATCAATTGTTGATATATTATTCCATGCAAATTCAAGTGTTTCCAGAAGTGAATTATCGGAAACATCAAGAGTTGTCATCAGCGGGTTGTTGCCTACCCAAAGCTCCTCAAGATCAGTACATCCGCTTACATTAAGTGTTTCCAATACACCCAACGGAGCGTGTGTTTCCCCGCACCATTCACCTCTTACATCGAGAATTTTCAATGCCGTAAACTCACTGACATCAAGTGAAGTCAACTTGGAACCATTAATAGACATATGTGTTAAGGTTTCTTTGTTGCCGGCACCAAAAGTTAATGAATCAAGCTCGGTCCAATCTGATAAAAGCGTTATAAGATTTGTGTTTGCGCTTATATCAATTGAACTGACTGCAGAGTGGTTTAACTCAAGATGTAAAAGATTTGTGTTTGTGCTTACATCAATTGATTCTAAATTTCGATTCCATGCCAGATTGAGATATTCCAAATTCGGATTGCCGCTTAAATCAATTTCTGTCAATTGCTGACCTATCAGTTCTAGTCCTTTCAGAGCTGTGTTTAAACTTAAATCAACGTTTTCAATCCAAAGACCCCAATCATCGGCTTTAAGCCATTCAAGCGCTGTAAAGTGCTCGATACCTGCAAGGTCGTTGATATGATAGTGACCTAACTCTATGAGTACATCTCTGTTTAAATATAAATCTTTTATGGAATTAACATGCCTTGGCAATAACGGGTCGCTTACTACATACGGACCTCTATTCGCCAAATACCTGACATATGCAAGAAATGCAGGGTCTGTAAAGTCAGCATCTATACCGGTATCGACATACGGATAGACTTTGATGCTCCTGACTGTAAAGTCATCATATTCTTCTGCTTGAGCATCTTCTTCGTTCCATTGTGTTTGAAGCCTGATTCTATCCTGATAACTTTCTTTGTCATAATTAGTTTCTGTATCCTGATTGTAATGATAAGTGACTACACGCGCTCTGCTAACCCCGTCAGCGCCTTCTGTGATGACTAATTTATAGAACATTTTTTCAGTCATTTTTGGAGGTGATGCTTCAAGAGTTGCCCATGTAGGTGGAGTGTCCGTACCGGGGGTTGCTATTTCAAATATTGTGTCAACTTCTGCGGCAAAGTCAACTTCCAATACATACTCTCCGGGAAGAAGCTTGTCTAATTTAAGGTCAACACTATACCAATTACCCTTTCTGTCGGATATTTTCAATCCGTTATTATATGTATATACCGGATCCGGGTCCCCACCGGATTGCATTAAGAAATCGTTGTCCCATTTATCTGCTATAAACTCTTTAAACTCGGCTTCGCCGATAGTAAGGTTTCTGACCTTATCACTACTATCAGGCTCATTTATAACAAGCCACATATCAGCGATTTCAAGATCTGCTAAACCGATGGGTTCAGGGAGGTCTTCGTTACCATACATAACCACTATGCAAAAACCGGGCTCCGGAGAGAATGATTTTAATAACTGCGACATAAACGGAGGCGCATTTTCACCAACAAGAGGAATTGTGATACGACCGTTTGAATACACTTCGTCTATTTGATATGTCACTATCCAATCATCATCCCATGCCCACTCATTTGCAGAGCCAAAGATGAGTATATCAATTTCATCAAGCGCAGGCTCTGCTCCTACTTCAAATACTAAGGCTTTTGCATGTGCAAGGATGTCAGCCGTAAGTCCGATAACATTTTCATCCTCATTATATGCTCTGTCATCATCACTTATTCCCCATTGAGTATTTGGATCGCCAAAGACAGTAGTAAAACTCCACAGTTGCAGCGTTCTAATCTCTTCGGGAGCATATTCGAGTATGCCGAAGATATTTCCAAACGCGTACTCTACCGATGCTTCACCATCGGGTACTCCGGCTCCATATGCCCGCAGTACAATCCTGAACATCGACCCGGGATTGCTCCGCACTGCCTGCCAGCCCGGATGGGACAGTAAATCGATTTCGATTATTCCATCATTATATACATCTTCTATCGGATAGCGTACTGCTCCATCAGTCCAGCGCCAACTGTTTGATTGTCCAAAAATTATGACTTCAATCTCTTCACAATCTGTTTTTTCAACTTCGATGAGTAAAGTTTTTGACACTGCGAGGATGTCTTTGTTTAATCCGTTCCAGGATGAATCGGGTTCACCCTCGTGATGCTGTGAACTTGCAACGTCCTGCCAGGACTGGTCTGCTTGCCTGTTAAGCGCACCAAGCATAAATTTCGAAAGACCGGGGTGAATATCGTCGCCATTTTGCGGGTAGAAGATAAAGTGATCTAATGCCTCGAGCGCTTGCTGCGTATATCCCAGTATGTCAGAATAATTCTCCATATTATTGTTATTGACAGCAAGTGACCTTAGACTTGGTGTGTTCGTAAGGTCTATACCCGTAAGCCGATTGCTGCCGACGTGCACAAGCTCCAGATTCGGCATGTTGCTTAAATCTATATATTCAATTTGAGTATTTTCAAAATGCAGCTCAACAAGTGATTTAATAGGATTGACATTAAGCTCACTGATTCCGTTTTGTCCACCCCAATCAGCATTTCCGGAATTCCATACAGATATAATTTTAAGATTTGTAAAATACTCAATACCGTCAAGATTATTAAACCACATATCTACTAAATTAATGTGATTAAAACGGGTTACATCGCTGCGAAGAATAGGGTCGGATGGTTCTTTATTGAGTATTCTTCCGATTTCTGTTTTAAATGCCAAATCGTCAATTTCTACTTCGGTAGAATCAGCCGAAGGGGCAGTTTGCGGAGTGAAATAAAACATCCAATTTGGCCAGTCAGAATAATATTCTCCTTCGATACCGTCTGAATTTTTATACACCTCCGTGTCTGCAAATCCATTTATAGCACTTGTTGAAGGCAGCAGGTTATTACTTATATCAAGTAATGAAATGCCTTTTGAGCCGGTTAAATCCAATGTGGTCAACATATTATAATCACCATACATTGAATATAGATAATTGCGGTCATTTTCGGGCAAAACTTGAGGTAAGGTGATTGAAGACACATAGTTTCTGCTAAAATCGAGGTAGCCTATTGCAGGGAGCATACTTACATCAAGAGAGGTTATTCTGTTTTCTTTGAGACTAAACCAACGAAGTGATGTGAAAAACTGTAATCCATCAAGATTTGTTATACTTTGGTGGTCAAGATTGAGCCAGGTTAAGTTAATAACATCGTTTACGGATATATCAGAAGTATCATCACCGTCTCTTTCGAGGCGCCAATTTACCGCTCTTCTGAAATTTTCGTCCGGAATAATAATAGGATGATTATCATCAGCAGTATAATGAGCAAGAATTGTCATATTTGATTGTACATCTTCCCATGTTTGGGGAGCATTTTCGTCTTGTATCCAGTGTATATGCCACCCTGCAAAAGTATAACCGTCACGGATACGACCGGGGTTAAGCGGAGGATTTACAACACCCTCTCCGAAATCAACCCATTCATCGTGAATCTGCAAACCATCCCAGTCTTCAAATCTTACGTGAAAATCACCGGTATCTCCACCGCCATCATTTACCACTAGCCATATATTTTGGATATCAAGGTGTCCAAAATGAATAATATCACCGTCACCATATTGAAGAGCGATTATAAAACCGGGCTGTGGTGATTTTCTAAACTCCGACATAAACGGCGGTGCGCTTTCACCTACCAGAGGAATTGTGATAAAACCATCTGCATACACATCGGCTGTTTGATAATACACACGTCCATTGGTCATAAACCAATTATTTGCAGGACCGAAGATTGTAATGCCTATTTCATCTAGCTCGGGCGCTGTACCTGCTTCAAATACTATGGATTTTGCATGATAAAGGATGTCTGCTGTCAGTCCTATAACTTTTACATCTTCATTACCCTCTTCAGCGTTTACATAATATGCGTTAGAATCATCTACTATTGCCCAGCCTTCCCGATTATTCCACACTTGCAGCGTTCTAATCTCTTCTGGAGCATATTTA
>Ga0123356_10003374_pt1 | contig 16758 bp, 7 predicted proteins | sample TergutEmb28metaG_2_FD_92546 | JGI IMG/M metagenome (GOLD analysis project Ga0123356, IMG submission 92546) | Embiratermes neotenicus P3 segment gut microbial communities from Petit-Saut dam, French Guiana - Emb289 P3 | ecosystem: Host-associated > Arthropoda: Insects > Digestive system > Gut ...
TCATCATTCCATATCTTTGTTAAGTCTATCTCAACATCACCCTGACGAACGTTTCTGAATGTGTAGTGAGTACGGTAATCCACACCGACCTCATAATTGCCGTCCGCAGTACCACCGACTACCCATCCGTCATGTCCGTGATTTCGATTCTCTCCGGCGGCACCGGTAAAACGAGTATTTGCAAATCTTGCGAAAACATCGTATCTGTGTGCACTTGTTCTCACAGTACCAAGCCTTGTTGTTCCGGTCAGCGCTGTATCTGCAAACGGGAATACTGTCGATCCATACTCGACCGTACCAAAACCGCTGCTCACAGCACCAACACTTATTTCTCTGACCATATAGTTGTTATGGTTATTATCTATTCTTGATTCTGTTCTGAACCCACCCGGACTCTCCGGATCGGGAATAGAAACATCAACCCTGTGACTCAATGCAATATGCCCTGTCCAATCCATATCTCTGGTCAGCGTAACTGTGCCCAGTGGAACACTCAAGTTACGAGCCGGACCGATATAGAAAAGCTGCATAACAACATTTGCGCGGCAATTCAGGTCGCCATCATCATCCCATTCTTTACTGACTCTCATATAGCGACCGCCCTGCGTCGACGGAGTATTTATAAAAGTAGTCTCAGTCACACCGGTTCTGACAGTTTCAGTAAGCACCGTTTCCACTCTGTCATAGTGCCTGAATCCAAATGTATTGTGATATCCCGCAGGAATCGGAACTTCCCTGACTGAATATTCAATTTCACGACCTTGGGCGTCGTAGCGCGGCAATCCTTTTATAACAAGCCAGTCACCCGTATCACCGTCAGCAGCACCTGCAGTCGGTCTGTACCAAGCATCGTCCGGTCCGATTGTAAAGCGTTCCGTAAGAGGTGTTGTGTATGGTTTCGACGAGTTCGTCACCGTTGTTACGGTTGATCCCACCGTTGTTGTCGTTGCGTTGTCGATAGTTATTGAAGAAATTCGCGGATCATTCGGATTAATAACACCAATGCCCCGTGCACTGACTTCAAAAGTCACCGGAACTCCGTTTGGTGCTGTAACGCCATTCCAAATCTTTCTGATACGAATTTCAGCTTCGCCGACTAATGTGTTGGATAATTCTGTATTTCCGCCGGTAGTTGTAGTATTTATCTTATAAGTATAGCCATCTGCAGTCCTTACTGTTCCGTCAGGTCTGACATCCGCTCTGGTTCCGTCAGATGTCGCAGTTCTGTCAAAAACAACCGCACGCTCCTTTATTTCGTAAATGTATAATATGCCTTCATCATTATATTTCGGAAGAGACAACGCCTCTGTTATTGACATGATCTCAGCACGAAAACCGCTCAGAGTAAATACACCGTCTACTGTTCCGCCAAGATCTTTTGCAGGAACCGCAACGGGTGGACCTTCCGGTCTGCCGACTGCAGGATTCCCGGCAAGCTTGCGTGTGATCATAACTTCTACATCGGCATTCATGCTTTGTGTTGCCGTGGCTTCCCATGTCTTGGTGACAGATAAATCAGCAGTAGTATCACGCCGGTTATTCAATGTACCGCCGTTAAATAAAATATCATTGATTATTGTGTGACCCGGCAGAACGCTGTCGGGTAAACGAACACCTGTATAATCAGGAAAGCTTTTATATTCCCCGGACAAAGGATTTGAAGGATTGGGAAAAGTTCTCTCTTTTAAGAAGTAAACATACTCTGCTCCCTCAGAATCAAAACGCGGAAATCCGTCAGGAAACAGTGTCGTACGTGCCGGCAGAGCCATAAACGCTGCACCGATATCAAAAGGACTCGTCTTACCTATTGGAATTTCCATTCCCGAAACAGGTGATGCTGTTTGCCAGCTCATACCCGGTGTTTCTGCATAACGATATAACTGGAATATACCATCCGGTCTGTTCGCAGCAGCACCGTCATCCTGCCATTCTTTAGTTGCGACAAACGGTACAATATCCGTAAGTCTGTTTACTAAATGACCGCCGCCAAAAACTCTTGATACGTCACCGGCATAATTATCATCGTTAACATAAGTCGGTTCATATCTTACTGTCGAACTTGTCCACGGATTCGGAAGAGGTACCGGTATCGGTGTCTCTCTTACGAAATAGTGATACGGAACTCCGTCAGGAGCAAATGCAGGAATATTTGTGATCGTCAATCTCCATGTATCAGGATTTATTGTTACTTGAGGTCCGACATTCGCATGCGGAATCTTTGCTCTGTCGGGTGCAGTGACTGTGCCCAACGGATCATTATCTGTTGCTCCGAATGATCTGCCAAAGTTAAGATTCGCAATGAACCCGCCCCAGTTCGGTCTGGTACCGTACGCATTATGATTATCTTTCCATTCTTTAACAATTGTAAATGTTTCTTTTGCTGTGTTTCTGTAACCGACTGTACCGGGACGCAAATCTTCAATAAGATATGCATTACCGACAGCGGTTTCATCATTCATCGTAAACCAATAGTTGATTGTATGACTTGTACCGTTTACTGTCAGATTTGCAGGTAATCCTGTATAAGTATATGACCATAAATTACCTGTAGTCGGAGCACCCGGACCGGTGACAGCCGGTGTTGGTGTTGTAATCAGATTTTCTGCAGCAGTAATTGCAGCCGCAAGTGCTTCCGGTGAACCGTCTGCCGGTTTTACCCATCCCCAATCAATAAGGTCTTGTGCCGTAATAGGTCTGTCTATGCCAAAAGCCGGAACAGAAACATGCAATGTTAATTCGAAATCACCGGGAGGTAAGAACGGAGTTCTTCTTTCGCCCGTATTATTACCGTCATTCCAGTTTATACTGCCGACAAAAAATCTTTCGGTATCAGCTTGAATATCATCTGCATCCAAAGCCATGATCTCCATCATCGGCATCAACTCAAACCCGTCAAACTCATTCAAAAGTTCGATCGTAACAAATTCGCCTTTGTATTCACCGTCTGGTCTGAGTATTGTGTTGAATATTTCGATCAGCCACAGTTCGGGGTCATCCCATTCTTCTGTTTCTTCGTTGAAGACAGGTTCCGGCATTTCCGGGAGTTCGTCGGGGTCAAGGAAGCAGGGGAGTTCGAAAACGATGCGGAATTCTTCGATCAGTCCGGTGTAAGTTGCGTTTGCTGTTGATGTGCCGATGTTATCGAACATTGATTTTACCGGCGGTTCGGAAGCGGAAATCGTGATCGATTCGTGTTGTGATTTTGTGTTCATGCCGTCTTCATCACCGGCTTCATTTCCGGGAGTTTCGGTCGTTTCGGTACCCGTCCCGGCACCCGATTCAGATCCCGATCCGGCACTTGTTTCTCCGGAAGACCCGGAAGAACCGTATTCACTTTCGCTGCCGGTTTCTGCATAATTATTCACAGGCTCATCTGAACCCGAACTTGCATCCGAGCCGGTTTCCGAGTCCGGATTTTCGCCGGTATTTTCGTCGTTTCCGGCAGTTTCGACATCAAAATCATCACTGTCGATACCCGTCGAAGACCCCGAATTTGCATCATCACGGTCACTCGACCCCGTATTGTCGTCGCACGATTCACAGCAGTCATCCGATGCGTTCAACCCACCTTCACCCGTTGCAGCATAAGTATCATCGCTTGTATCATCCGTGCGATCGGGAGCATCAAAATGTACTTTTATAACACCGTCTTTATCAACAATGACTTTTGCTCCCGGGATCATTACCCCGTGAATGTCAAAAGCGACGGCTTTGTATTCATCAGCCGGCGCATACAGTCCGTCGGGAAGCAAAACTTCTAAAGGAAATGCATCCCCCGGTTGAATAAATTCGTATTTTGCATTCAGTTCCGCATCTGCAGAAATCACCATGCCGTCATACAATCTTCGACCCATATATTCGATCTCCGGATACATCCAAAGATCATCTTTGTCCGGCCGATTGCCGGCAGCAAAACTGATGCCCGGTATACCGACCAACATTTGAGCAATAAGAACAGCGACTATAACTAAAGCTATCACTTTGTCATGCCGCCATGTTTTGTTCTTTAAATTAAAAAAACGACGTACCTTGTCTTTCATTTTTCCGAATCCTTTCGATACATATATATCAGTCATGAATAATACCGCTTTCCTGAATATTTTCATACTTAATATGTATCGGCATTATATCAAATTATGTTAATATTTTGAGAATATGTAACACTTTATTTACATTTGAAGATATTTCATTCGTACGCGTGACATTTATGTGACGCAAATGTGACATATTCCCGATTTTCAATCACTTCACGCCTTCACCCTAAAAACCTCAAACCAAAAACCAAACAAAAAATGCCGCACAACCGTACGACAACTCACAACTCGACCGGTATACCCGATCATGAATATATAACCCGATTTCTATTCACCATAAACAACGACCTTGTTGCGCCCCGTTTGCTTCGCTTTATACAAAGCTTTATCCGCATTACTGATTATTTCGGTCAGTGTCCTCGCTTCGGCAGACAAAGATGCAACTCCGAGTGAAATCGTAACATCGATCTCATGTTCATCGATCTTAAAAGCACTGTTCTCAATACTTTCTCTGACCCTTTCAGCCGTATTCAAAACATCATCCGGATTCACGTTCGGCAATGAGATGATAAACTCCTCACCGCCGTAACGGGCAACCAAAGTATCCAGTTTGATCGTATTGCGAATCCGCGAAACCAGGATTTTCAAAACTTCATCCCCGACAGGATGCCCGTAAGTATCATTGACTTTTTTAAAGAAGTCCGCATCAATGATGATGACCGAATATTGCATGTTATTTGCTGTGCAACTCTTAAGTTCTGCTTCCGCAATATCGGTGAAATACCGTCTGTTTCGCGCACCTGTCAGTTCATCCGTCAGAGCTGTGTCAAGTTTTTGAGTCATGTCATTTCGGATCATTGCATTAACAATAAGCCTGCTCGCCGAACGTATGATTTTTTCTTCATTCTCCGTAAACACACGCTCCTTACGACAGTCATCAAACCCGACAAACCCCCAAAAAATATTTTGAATAAAAACCGGAGCAACAAGGATCGAAGAAATATCCTGTGAAATAAAGAAATTTTGATTCTCGGGAGACAGTTCACTTATCCGCGTATTCAGGCAAAGTCCGCTCGATAAAATTTCCTCAAGCCCTTCAAATATATCGTTATATAAAACATCCATGGTATGTCCGGACCCCTGCTGAGCCTCCGCTCCTTCAGACCATTCGTATATCTGAGTACAACGCAGTATCCCGTCAACATTACGATTTTCCCAAACATAAACACGATCGACATCAACAGCTTTAGCCATCATACCCATCGCCATATACAGGTTTATTTCGAAAAACCCGATATCAGGTTCAAGCAAAATACTCGAAACCTGATTGACCGCTTCAAGCAAGCTGTCTTTATAATAACTCTCTGTCCTGTCCCGAATGACCGCTGCTTTAAATATGATATCACCGTGTTTATCCCTTTCAACGGTAAGAAGCATTTCACACGTTTTCAAACCGTCCGCAGACTGTACCGTTACGATCTCATTGGTAAAGCTGTCATTGAATAATGATTGTCTCGGAACCTTTCCGTTTTTTTCAACGAGAGAAGAAATATTGACCCCGAGGAGTCTTTTGCCGAAAAATTCTTCTGCCGCCTTATTTACAAGACCGACATTGTTTTGTCTGTCAAGCACCAAAATAGGCATCATGACCGAATCAAAAGCAAACCCCGAAACATTTTGCACATTGATCTTTTGAGATTTGTTCGAAAACATCAAAAAATATGTGATCATTGAAGCCGACAAAATAGATATCGGTCCCAACGGGGTAAATGACGCTCTCGTAAAAATCGGTACAACAAAATCAGTTACAAAACCTATGGATGAAGCTCCGATAGCAAACAATACAAACACTTTAGCCATTTTTTTATAACGTAACAGTTCAGTTTTACTCCACCACCGAAACTGAAGCCAAACGATCGGACCCGTAAGAAGTAAAGTTGAAACCATTGCCGCAATAAAATACATACTGTTGTAATAAGAAAACCTTGTTCCGAACCTTGTCATATATAATGAAACATCGCCCGAAAGAATGCATATTATCGCGATTGAAAAAGAAATTGCGATATATATCTTTGACAGAGTAACGACGACTTTATGCTTGGGCGTAACCGTTTGTAAAAGAAAATATATCCAAACAGGAAAAAACAACAATCCGCAGCTGAAGCCGATTGCCCAAAATACATAACGCAAAAATGCATGTTCCGTGATTGTCATCAATCCGTAACTCAAGCTGTACATCACGAGAATAACACTTGTTATATTATATAAACGCCCTGTCTTTTTATCGGCATTCCCGAGTGTTGAAATAACCGACATAAAGATATAGATACCGCAACCGAAAAAGAATATCAGTGATATAAAGAATGCGGGAGCAACATTAATAAACATAGGCATCAATCCATCAAACGGCCAACAACTTCTTTATTTTCGATAACACTTCAGCAGATTCAAAAGGTTTTGGGATATAACCGGCAGCTCCGAGAGACATTCCCTTTTCCACAGCTTCGGGACTGATAAGCCCGGAAATAAATACTGTGGGGATATTACGCGTTTTTTCGGATTTTTTTAAAGCAACAATAACATCATACCCGTCAGGTTCAGGCATCAGTACATCAAGCAATATAAGATCAGGCAAATGCTCTTCAGCCATCACGACTGCATCTTTGCTGTCACGTGTAACATAAATACAATATTCATCACGTAGTATATGAGTAAGCGCAATTATGTTACTTTTTTCATCATCCACTATCAGTATACTTTTTTTATTTATTTCCGCCTCAATTTCAATATCTGAATCATGATCGACATTAGCGGTAAAATCAGACCCGGCAGCATCATCCGAACCCGCATTCTCCGGTTCAAGTTTATTCAAAACGGAATTAAGTTCGGATTCAAGTGAACTCATTTGCGAACCGGCATTCTCGACATCACCGGCTTCAAGCATCTTTTCAACAGATGCCGCCATGCTTTGAAGTTTTTCTTCACCGATCAGACCCGCATTACTTTTAAGCGTATGTACAAGCAAACGAGCACGTTTTATATCATCCTCTTCGATTGCGGTTTTGATGTTTTTTATCTTTTCACGATTATCGATCGGAAAATTCGTGAGCAATTCTTTTTTAAGTTCCTTATCTCTTTTATTCAACGCCTCAACATTGATAACAGTCTTACTCACAGGCTCCAGGAGACTGAGCAAACACCGCCACAGATCCCATGTCTGAAACGGCTTTCCGATACAATCCCATAAACCGCTCTTTTTATAGTTTTCAATATCCGTTGACATGACATTTGCCGTTAAAGCAACGACCGGGATACCCGTACCCAATGCATTGATCCTCGCAGTCGCTTCAAACCCGTCCATAACAGGCATTTGCATATCCATCAGAATCAAATCGAATAATTTTTTTCTTTTCTTTATCCGATTCAAAATGATTTTCAAGCCTTCCGCACCGTTTTCGGCAATAACACAATCAAGCCCGACACGGGAAAGATGTTCACGAATCACCTGTTGATTCATACGATTATCTTCGCATATTAAAATTTCGCCCTGAAAAACCGGTTTTTCTATATCTGCCGGAACATTCGGTCCGAACACATCATCAAATAAACTGTCAGCTTCAGTCACCGGAAATTTAAGGTCTATGCGAAACTTACTGCCCACAAACGGTAAACTTTCAACAGTCAGCGTTCCGCCCATCAATTCGATGATATTTTTTGTGATCGGAAGCCCGAGTCCCGTACCGTCATGAATACGTGTCGAATCACTGTCCACCTGTACAAACGGTTCGAAAACGGAAGACATTTGTTCCTTCGACATTCCGATACCGCTGTCGGAAACTTCAAAACAAACATTTGCATATTTTGCATCCAAACTCAAAAGCGAACCCGTGAGCTTGACCGTTCCCGTTTTGGTAAATTTAACGGCATTTGACAAAAGATTCAAAACCGCCTGATACAGTCTCACCGGATCACCCAAAAGTTGCATGGTTTCAAGCGATTCGTCGATATCCAAAATAAAATCCAGCTTTTTTTCTGCGATTTGCGGAAGGATCATCGTTTCACAGTTGGAAAGAACATTTCCGGGGTTGAATGATATGCTCTCTATCTCCATTTTTCCTGCTTCGATCTTGGAGATATCCAAAATATCATTGATGACACGCAACAATAATATAGTGCTTTCTTTGATTTTCAAAAAATAGCTCTTTGTTTCGGTATCGATATCACTGTCAAGCGCAAGTTCCGAAAACCCCATTATACTGTTCATCGGAGTCCTGATTTCATGACTCATGTTTGCGAGAAAAACCGATTTTACACGTAAAGCCTCTTTTGCAGTTTCGGCAACCTTCCGGAGTTCCTCCTGAGTTTTTACAAGCTCTTCGGTCCTCGATGCCACCATCTCTTCAAGCTTTTTTTGAAACAGTCGAAGTTCAATATGAAAGTGCACCCTCTTAAGTAATATTCCTTCGGAAATTGGTTTTAAAATATATTCAACAGCTCCCATTTCAAGAGCCTGTTCTTCTTTTTTACGATCATCGGCACTCGTTAAAAATATTACGGGAATATCTTTCCACGAAGGATTGTTTATTATCGATTCCAAAAACATAAACCCGTTGACTTCCGGCATTTCCAAATCAAGCAGTATAAGATCCGGAATCCGGTCATTCATTAAAGCATATGCGTCCCATGCTGATTGAGCAACTCGAACACGATATTGTTTTTCAAGGATTTTTTTGACGATAGCCAAAACAACGGCACTGTCGTCTACGACTAATATATCACCACCCAAAATAAATTCACCGTCCAAATCCCTTCACCGCCTTTCGTCATGATTTGCCGGCGATTATTGTATCATATTATACTTGTGATAACAAGAACGAACACCTAATTGTTACATATTTGTGACTATTGAAAAAAATATATCATTCTTTGTGATTTTTTGTTATAATGTCGTGAAGTATGCTGTAAAATTATGAGGGATGTGAAAAATGGCTGATAAGACTCTTAACAACGAACTGCCGGTATATCTCTTCCATCAGGGAACAAATTATCGTGCGTATGAATTTTTAGGTTGTCATTTTGACTCGAAAACAGGAACAGCTGTTTTCAGAACATGGGCACCCAAAGCAAAAACCGTCCACCTTGTCGGTGACTTCAATTATTGGGGTGAAGAAGAGATCCTGATGAAACGCATCTCCGACGGAGGTGTATGGGAAGTCAGTGTCGATGGTATCGTACAATTTCAAAGATATAAATACGCCATCACATCAGGCAGAGACAAAACCGTCTTAAAAGCAGACCCTTATGCATTTTGCTCCGAAACAGACGACAAAACAGCATCCATTGTATACGATATAAGCGGATACACCCGAAAAGATAAAAAATGGCAGGACAAAATCAAAAAAAGAACCAACCTCGACTTCCCCATGAACATCTACGAAGTCCATCTCGGCTCATGGATGCGCAGCTCCGAAGGAAGTGCATTTTCATATACTGAACTTGCCGACCGCCTCATACCTTATGTAAAAGAAATGAATTATACCCACATTGAACTTATGCCCGTAATGGAACACCCGTTCGGCGGTTCTTGGGGATATCAAATATGCGGTTTCTACGCACCCACAACACGCTACGGCACACCGCACGAATTCATGGAATTCATCGACATGTGTCACCAAGCCGATATCGGCGTCATACTCGACTGGGTCCCTTCACACTTCCCTAAAGACGAACACGGACTCATAGATTTTGACGGAGGCCCGCTTTACGAATGCCACGGAGCCGACAGGATCGAAAACTGGGAATGGGGTACACGCTGCTTCGATTACGGCAGGACCGAAGTCCAATCTTTCCTCGTATCAAACGCAATGTTCTGGCTCGATGTATACAAAGCCGACGGCCTCAGAGTCGATGCAGTCAGTTCGATGCTCTATCTCGACTACGGCAGAGAACCCGGTGAATGGACCCCGAACACAAACGGCGGAAACGAAAACCTCGATGCGATCGCATTCCTTCAAAAACTCAACAAAGCGATTTTTGCCGAGATCCCCCACGCCATGATGATAGCCGAAGAATCTACCGCATGGCCCCTGGTAACAAAACCCATCCACGACGGCGGTCTCGGTTTCAACTTCAAATGGAACATGGGTTGGATGAACGACATGCTCGAATATGTCGAGGTCGACCCCCTTTACAGAAGAGGCATACATAATAAAATAACATTCTCCTTCTTTTATGCATTCAGCGAAAACTTTGTCCTTCCGTTATCCCACGACGAAGTCGTCCACGGAAAAAAATCTCTTCTCAATAAAATGCCCGGCGATTACGAAACCAAATTTGCCGGACTCCGAGTCTTCCTCGGTTACATGATGACCCACCCCGGAAAAAAACTCACATTCATGGGTGCCGAGTTCGGACAATTCAGAGAATGGGACACCGAAACCGGCCTTGACTGGCTCCTTCTCGAATACCCCATGCACAGCAACCTCAAAAACTACGTCAAAGAACTCGGCGCATTTTACATAAACACCCCCGCTCTCTGGGAAGTAGACTATTCATGGGACGGTTTCCGCTGGATAAGTGACAGCGACCGCGACCAAAACACCATAGCATTTATCAGAACAGATAAAAATGACAATAATGTCATCAACCTCATAAACTTCGCACCCGTCCTCAGAGAAGACTACAGAATAGGAGTCCCCGAAGAAGGCACATACAAAGAACTTTTCAACTCAGATCGCAAAGAATACGGCGGTTGGGGTCATATAAACGACAAACCTATAAAATCCGAACCGATCCCCATGCACGGTTTTCCCCACAGCATCTCAATAATCTCCCCGCCCCTCGCAACAGTCTGCATCGCCTTAAAGTAAAGCATTAAGAAATATATACATCGATTACATGACGGATATGGAGGTATAAGTATTGGGAATATCAGAGCGTAAAGAATGTATCGCTATGTTATTGGCGGGCGGCAGAGGGTCGCGTTTAAAAGCGTTGACCGAACAGGTTGCCAAACCCGCTGTCACATTCGGCGGAAAATACAGGATCATCGACTTCCCGCTGACAAATTGTGTACGTTCCGGCATCGATACCGTCGGAGTGATGACACAATATCAACCGCTTCTTTTACATGAATACATCGGCAAAGGACAACATTGGGACCTCGACTTACTGCACGGCGGAGTATCGATCCTGCCCCCCCACAGCAAACCCGGCAGCACGGCATGGTACAGCGGAACCGCAAACGCCGTCTACCAAAACCAAAACTTTATTGAATCCTTCCAACCCGAATACGTCCTCATCCTCGCCGCCGACCACGTTTATAAAATGAATTACAAAACAATGCTCGATTATCACAAAAGCGTCAATGCCGATGTGACCATAGCAGTTATAGAAGTACCCATAAAAGATGCAAACCGTTTCGGAATATTAAATACGGCTCCTGATGACAGTGTTGTCGAATTTGAAGAAAAACCCGAAAAACCCAAAAACAACCTCGCATCAATGGGTATTTATATTTTTAATTGGAGATCGCTGAAAAAATACCTTAACGAAGACGAAGAAGACGACAAATCATCACACGACTTCGGCGGCGACCTGCTCCCTGCGATGCTCAAAGACGGTTTAAGACTCTTTGCATACCGCTTCGACGGCTACTGGAAAGATGTCGGAACCGAAGAAAGCCTCTGGCAGGCAAACATGGACCTGCTCGACGATCTGCACCTCGGCTTCGAAGACTGGCACATACTCTCAAAATCCGCAGGACGTCCCCCGCATTTTATTGCACCCACCGGAAACATCAGAAACACCTTAATAACGGAAGGTTGCGAAATTTACGGTTATGTTGAAAACAGTATATTATCCGTCGGTGTCATCGTAGAAGAAGGTGCTGTAGTCAAAGACAGCGTGATCATGGAAAATGCTCATATCGGTAAAAACGCTGTTGTAAATTATGCAATACTCGATGAAAACACAATCGTTCCCGAAAGCTGTTCAGCCGGAGAACCGCGTGAAGACGGCGGTAAACTTCACGTATATTCACAAGATTCCAAATTTGAAAAAATCTTCAGGGAAAGGAGACGTGCAGAATGATAGGATTATGCCTTTCCGATCCCCATCCCGACCGTGCAGGAGACGGCAGTACGATAAGAACATTATCGGCTGCACGCTTCGCAGGCAGATACCGTCTGGTCGACTTCATGCTCTCAAACATGGTCAACTCAAAAGTTTTCACTATCGGAATGATCCTCAACAGCCACTACCAATCACTCATCGGACACATAGGTATGGGCAAAGATTGGGATCTGGCACGCAAATCAGGCGGTGTCACATTCTTCCCGCCGTACTATGCAGACGAACGTCGAAGCGTCAACAACGAACTCGACGGACCCCTTCAAAGAGCCGCCGAATACCTTGCAGAAATCAGACAAGAATACGTCTTACTCGCCGACAGCAGCATCATATACAATATGGACTACCGAAAAGTTCTTGAATCGCACACAAAAAGCGGCGCAGACATAACAGCGATCTATACAAAGAAAAAAATCACACAAGGCGAACGCGAAAATACCGTTATCTTCAATATTTCCGAAGAAGGACGCATAAAAGGCCTCGACATAGCACCCCTCGGTGCCGGAACCATCAATGTATCACTCGGTGCTTACATAATGCATAAGCGCCACTTCATCCAATTAACTGCAGGTGAAAAAAATTGCGGAATGCTCCGCTTCTCACGTGTCCTGCTTGCAAGCGCACTCGAACGTCTCAACGTTGCATCATACGAATTTAAAGGATATTCTGCACACATCTGCTCAGTTGAAACATTTTTCCATTACAACCTGGACATCCTCGACATCAACAACAGAAATTCACTCTTCGATTTCGAAGGAAGACAGATCCATACAAATCGCAGAGATTCACTCCCCGTCAAATACGGCAAAAACGCCGATATTAAAAATTCTCTTGTAGCGGACGGATGCCAAATAGACGGCACGGTAATAAACAGCACCATCTGTCGTAACGTAAAAATCGCACCCGGAGCAGTCATTAAAAACTGCGTCCTCCAAGACGACACCGTCGTCGAAAAAAATGCATCACTCGATTGCATCATAACCGACAACTCGGTCGTGATCTCCGAAAACAGAAGCATGATGGGTTACCGGACCTATCCGGTTTACATAGAAAGAGGAAGAGTAATATAGCAACGTAAGACTGATTAAATCCTGTGTTTAAAACAATTTCGCAGATTTAACCGGCTGCATATCATTTTGGAGGTATATTGAAATGCCAAAAAAGAAAAAAATGAAGATCCTCAACGCAGTATCGGAAGTAGTACCCTTTCTTGCAACCGGCGGCATGGGGCAGGTCGCAGGTGCATTGTCAACAGCTCTGGCTGAAAACGATCCGTCGCTCGATGTAAGAGTTGTTGCACCGCTTTACGCAAAATTCCGCGATAAATACGAACCGCAAATGAAGTTTCTCGGAGCCGCCGAAGTTCATCTGGCATGGAGAACATTATATTGCGGCGTATTCGAACTCTCACATGAAGGAGTAACGTATTATTTCATCGATAACAGACGTTATTTCGACAGAGAAAACGCCTACGGCTATGTTGACGACGGAGAAAGGTTCGCATTTTTCTGCAAAGCGGTGTTCGCTGCGATAGAAATTTCAAAATTCATCCCCGACGTCATACATGCACACGATTGGCAAGCCGCACTCGTACCGATTTATCTCAAAACACATTTTGCGGAGCAATACGGCAGCATAAGAACCGTATTCACTATTCACAACATGGAATATCAAGGCCAAATGCCGGGTTATATCCTCCATGATGTGTTCGATCTTTCTGATGATGACGCAAGTATCGTATGGTACGACGGATGCATAAACCTTATGAAAGGTGCAATAATCTGTACCGACAAACTCACAACGGTCAGTCCGTCCTACGCCGAAGAGATCCAAATCAACGGCGGATACGGTTTGGAACCGATCATAATGGAAAATGCATACAAACTTGTCGGCATTATAAACGGCATCGACACAAAAACATACGATCCCGCAACAGATTCACTTCTCGGTAAAAACAAATACACCGTCGAAGACCTCAAGGGTAAGGCGGCAAGCAAAAAGAAGCTCCAATCTTTCTTCAATCTGCCGAAAGCCCCTCAAAAAATGCTTATTTGCATAGTCTCACGGCTCGTATCTCACAAAGGCATCGACCTTATAACATACATGCTCGATGACTTATTACAGCTCGACGTACAATTCCTGCTCCTCGGCACCGGCGAACACGCTTATGAACTCTTTTTCGAAGAAAAAGCACTCAGCAACCCCGATAAGGTTGCCGTAAGCATCGCCTTCAACCCCGAGATCGCCGGAATGATATACGCCGGAGCAGACGTTTTGCTCATGCCTTCGCGCAACGAACCTTGCGGGCTTGCTCAAATGATCGCCTGCCGTTACGGAACGATCCCGATCGTCCGCAAAACAGGCGGCCTCGGCGACACCATCCGTGACTGCCGCTACGGCGACGGCAACGGATTCGTCTTCGAAGACTACACCGCCCAAGCCCTTATGGATGTAGTGACCTCAGCTCTCGACCTTTACACAAACCGTAAAGAAGATTGGACAAACCTCGTAAAAGCGGCCATGCTCGTCGACTTCAGCTGGAACACTTCAGCCAAAGCCTACAGCGATCTCTATCGCGAGCTTGAAAATAAATAACAGGATCGATCATATGTATATATTTGACGAAACCGACATTACATACAGAAATCCGGGCGGAGCCGTCGAAACCCCCGGTAAGATAACACTCCGTATCAAACTCAAGCGCGGCGAAGCCGTAAATCCGCGTGTATGTTTATACCCCGACGGTGAATCGATCAACGAAATTTCAATGCAATACAAAGACGCCGTCGGCTTATACGATGTTTATGAAGCAGATCTTCACATTGAAAAAGCCGGTCTGTATTGGTACCACTTCCTTCTCGAAACAACCTACGGCATCCCCTTCACCGTCCCCGAATACGCCGGAGGCGGCTTCCAAATAACAGCATACAATCCGACCAAAGCTCAACCCGACTGGATCAAAGGCGGGATCATATATCACATCTTCGTTGACAGATTTCGCAGTGACGGTCAGATGAGATTCAGTCTCGGATCGGTTTCGAGAGGTGATTGGGGCGGATGTCCCTATTTCCTGCCCGATGAAAGAGGCATTGTACGAAACAACGATTTCTTCGGCGGCAATCTGTACGGAATAATCGAAAAATTACCCTACCTCGAAGAACTCGGAGTTACATGCATTTACCTCAGCCCGATATTCGAAGCAGATTCAAATCACAAATACGATACGGGCGATTTCATGAAAGTCGATGCAGCATTCGGCGGCGACGAAGCACTTGAAGAACTGTGTAAAAAAGCCGGAAAACACGACATGAAAGTCATCCTCGACGGAGTCTTCAACCATGTCGGAAGCGACAGCGTTTATTTTAACAGATACGGCAAATACGACAGCGTCGGAGCATACGAAAACCGCCGCTCTCCCTACCGTGATTGGTTCACCTTCAACGATGACGGGACATATGAAGCATGGTGGGGAATAGAACTCCTTCCCGCGATCAACAAAACCAACAAACAATACAGAGAATTCCTTTGCAATGAAAACGGCGTCATAGCACACTGGATGAAAAAAGGTGTGGCAGGCTGGCGTCTTGACGTTGTGGACGAAGTCCCCGACATTTTGCTGGACCCGTTGTGTGAAGCGATAAAAAGAGAAAACAAAAAAGCATACATCGTCGGTGAAGTTTGGGAAGATGCATCACACAAGATCGCCTACAGTGTCCGTCGTCGCTACTTCCAAGGCGGCCAGCTCGACAGCGTAACAAATTATCCGCTTAAAAACGCCATAATCGCATGCGTCAAAGACGGCGACATCTTCAGACTCGCAAATACGATGGCATCACTGTGCAAAAACTACCCTAAACATGTCCTCGATTCATTGATGAACATCGTCGGAACACATGACACGATGCGCATACTGACAGTTCTCAGCGGCGCGACCTTCCCCGACAACAAATTTGCGATGTCCCATTTCAAGCTCTCCGAGCAAGAACTGTCTCTCGCAAAAAAACGTCTCCGCCTTGCAGCGGCACTCCAGTTCACACTCCCCGGAGTACCCTGCGTCTACTACGGAGACGAAGCCGGCATGGAAGGCGGCGCCGATCCGTTCAACAGGATTTGTTATCCGTGGGGACACGAAGACAACGACCTGATCGAATGGTATAAAACACTGGCAAAAATACGAAAAAACAACAATTGCTTCAAAGACGGTGAATATAAACTTATTGAAGCAAAAGAAGGACTTTTCGCCTTCACACGAGGTGAAGGAAAACACCGTATTCTTACAGCCGTAAACATATCCGACACAGATCGAACAATGACCGCATCGGAGTTTAAACATGACCTGCTGCAAGGGGAGCACACCGATGCAATAAAAATTAAAGCAGGTGAGGTAGGTATATTTAAATGTTAGAAAGACGAAGAAATAATGACGGAATTCGACAAATCGACTATACAGACCCGAAAATTTTCTCAATGTTGCTTCTTGATAAACTCGAAGTATTACGGGGAATATCGATCGAAGACGCAAATGCCGACGATTGCTATATAGCCCTGTCATCTCTTATAAGAGATCAAATAATGAAGCAATGGACAAAAAGCA
>Ga0123356_10003375_pt1 | contig 16755 bp, 17 predicted proteins | sample TergutEmb28metaG_2_FD_92546 | JGI IMG/M metagenome (GOLD analysis project Ga0123356, IMG submission 92546) | Embiratermes neotenicus P3 segment gut microbial communities from Petit-Saut dam, French Guiana - Emb289 P3 | ecosystem: Host-associated > Arthropoda: Insects > Digestive system > Gut ...
CGTCGGTGGAGATGGTGGCGACCTGGGTGTAGCCCACGGCAATCTTGGGGTAGTTGGCCGCCAGTTCCAGGTGCTGCTGGTGTTCCTTGGGGCAGTAGTTGCCGCGGGCCAGGGTGAGGATCATCGGGTCGCGGCCCTGCAGTTCACTCAGCGCGCGGACGGTGCCGGTGTGGTCGGGCAAGGTGTAATCGGGGAAGACGCCGCCAGGGACGATGTCAGGACGCATCTCAGGTGACCGCCTTTCTTTTGCCGATCCAGGGTCAGCACGACGGGCCCTTGTGGGATACCCACGGGTGCGACGGGTCACGCCGGAGCCAAAGAGTGAACATCGATGGCGGGTGAGCCTGTCGCGCCAGCCGCTCGACGGGGTTGGCACCGGCCACTGCGAGCCGCACAATTAGGCGTAGATGATCGACACACGAACGGTCTCGCCTATGACCCGGGTGCGGGCGCTACTCATGGCCACCCACCCTGGCCCCTGCATCGCCGTTACGGCGCTGGCGACGCTGCTCGCGGCAGAGGCCGCCCCGCACGGGCCCGGTCTGGTGCTGGTGCTGGTGGCGGTAGCCATGCTCGCCGGACAGCTCTCGATCGGCTGGTCCAACGACGCCATCGACGCGGAGCGAGACGCCGCCGCCGGGCGGACTGACAAGCCAGTCGCACGCGGCGAGATCAGCGTGCGGGCCGTGTGGGTGGCCGCCGCGGTTGCGGTGGCGGTCGCCATCGCCCTGTCGGCGGCCATCGGGCCGGTGACGTTGCTCGCCCTCGCCGTGATCACCGGAGCCGCGTGGGCATACAACCTCGGACTGAAGGCGACGCCCTGGTCGGGGGCGATGTACCTGCTCGGAGGCGCCATGCTCCCGTGGTACGCGACCTCCACGCTCCCCGGGCACCCGGCGCCGCGGCTGGCGGTGGCAGTAGCGGCCGGCCTGGTGCTGCTCGGCGCGCACTTCACCAACGTGCTGCCTGACCTAGCCGCCGACGCGCGGTTCGGGGTGCGCGGGCTGCCGCAGCGGGTGGCGGCGCGCTTCGGTCCGGCAGCGGCCAAGGGCGTGGCGCTGACGCTGCTGCTGGCGGCTTCGGTGCTGCTGCTTGTCGTGTCTTCACCAGGGCGGCGCTGGGTGGCTGTGGCCGGCCTGTGCGTTTCCTGCGCGCTCGCGGTGATCGGTGCGCGCGGCGGCGGCAAGGTGCCGTTCTTCGCGTCGATCGGCATCGCGGCTGTGGACGTGGTGCTTTTCGCGGCCGGCGGTGAGGCCCTGACCACCGGGGCACTGGCGCTGGACGGGCTGCCTGGCTGGGTGCACCTGCCCGGCGTGCTGGCCGCCGCATGACGCGGATCGCGGCCGTCCGCTCGGCCTTTCCTGCCCACCGGTACGCGCAGGCAGATATCGCCCGCGCGTTCGCCGAGCTCGCCCAGTCCACGGCCGGCGCGCGGAGTTGCGACCCGGGGGGCAACGACGGTGCGGGGACCGGCGTGCTTGACGCGCGGCAGCTCGAGTTGCTGATGCGGCTGTTCACCAACTCCGGAGTGTCCGCCAGGCACACGGTGCTGCCGCTAAGCGAGTACGCGCGGCTGCGCGTGGCCGGTGCGACCGCCAACGACAGGTACATCGAGGAGGCGACCGCACTCGGCGAAAGGGCGCTGCGCGCGGCGCTCGCGGCGTCCGGCACAGCCCCGGGTGACCTCGACCTGCTGATCGTCACGTCGGTGACGGGTGTCGCAGTGCCATCGCTCGACGCGGCACTGATACCGCGGCTCGGGCTGCGGGCCGACATCAAGCGGCTGCCGGTATTCGGGCTCGGCTGCGTGGCGGGCGCGGCGGGGCTCGCGCGGCTGCACGATTACCTCGCCGGCTGGCCGCAGCACACCGCCGCGCTGCTCACGGTCGAGCTCTGCTCGCTGTGCTGGCCGCATACCTCGGTCACCACCGCGGACATGGTGGCGAGCGCGCTGTTCGGGGACGGCGCGGCGGCGGTGGTGGGCCAGGGGACGGAGCTCGCACACGCGAGAACTGACTTGGCGGGCGGCAGCAGGACGGGTCGGGCAACGCCGCGGATCGTCGCGACACGGAGCGAGGTTTTCCCGGACAGCGCGGAAGCGCTCGGCTGGCGGCTCGCCCCCGATGGCGGGTTCAGGATCGTGCTCACGACCGGGCTCGCGGACGTGGTGGAGCGGCGGCTCGGCGCGAGCGTAACCGGCTTCCTCGCCGACCACGGGCTGACGGTCGATGACATCGGCGCCTGGATCTGCCATCCTGGCGGACCGAAGGTCCTGGACGCGGCGCAGCGCGCCCTCAAGCTCCCCGACGCCGCGCTCGCGCTCAGCCGCCGTTCGCTGGCGGAGGCGGGAAACATGTCGTCGGTGTCGGTCCTGCACATCCTGGAGCTGATCGCGGACGAGGGGACGGTCACGCCGGGCTCGTTCGGGCTGATGATCGGCCTGGGTCCCGGGGTGAGCGCCGAACTGGTGCTGCTGCGATGTTGACCAGCCGGGGTCGGAGGTCGTGATGGGGCCGTACTGGGTGCTGCTGGCCGTGATCTGCTGCGAGCGGGTCGCGGAGCTCGTCGTGTCGCAGCGGCATGCGACCGCTTTGCTGCGGCGCGGCGGCGCGGAATACGGGGCCGGTCACTTCCCCGTCATGGTGACACTGCACGTAGCGCTGCTGATCGGCTGTGTGGTGGAGCCGCTGGCCGCGCACCGGCACTTCATCCCGGCGCTCGGCTGGCCCATGCTCGCCGTGGTCGTGGCCGCGAACGCGCTGCGCTGGTGGTGCATCGGCACGCTCGGGAAACGGTGGACCGCGCGGGTGATCGTGCTCCCCGGAGAGCCCTTGGTCAGGTCGGGACCGTACCGCTGGTTCGCGCATCCGAACTATGTCGCGGTAATCATCGAAGGCGCAGCGCTGCCGCTGACCGGCTCAGCGTGGTTCACGGCGATCGGCTTCACGGTGCTCAACGCGTGGCTGCTGACGGTGCGGATCCGCTGCGAGGTACGGGCGCTCGCGAGCGCGGCGCCCGCCGGCACTGTGCCTGCCGGGACTGGGCCCACCGGGACCGGGCCATGATCGATGTCCTGGTCGCGGGTGGCGGGCCGGTTGGGCTCGCCACCGCAATCTGCTGCGCGCGGGCTGGGCTGTCGGTGACGGTAGCCGAGCCGCGCAACCCGCCAATTGACAAGGCCTGCGGCGAGGGGGTGATGCCCGCCGCGCTGCGCCGGCTCGCGGCGCTCGGCGTGGATCCCGACGGGCACCCGCTGCGGGGCATCCGGTACCTGGACGCCTCGCATCGCGCCGACGCGCTATTCCGGCACGGAGCTGGGCGGGGTGTCCGGCGCACCGCGCTGCATGCGGCGCTCGCCGATCGCGCCGCCGCGCTCGGCATTCCCGTCCTGCCGGTCCGGGTGACCTCGTTCACCCAGCACCCCGGTCACGTGTCGGCGGCCGACGTCGAGGCCCGGTATCTGGTCGCCGCCGACGGCCTGCATTCCGCTATCCGGCGCAGCGTGGAGGAGTCACGGTCCGGGTCCGGAGCCGGGTCAGGATCGGCCTCCCGGGCGGGCACCGGGCGAGGGGGCCACGTCGCCCTCAGGACCGCACAGCCGCGCTACGGCCTGCGCCGGCATTTCCGCATCGCCCCCTGGACTGACCTCGTCGAGGTCTACTGGACACCGCACGCGGAGGCGTACGTCACGCCGGTCGCGAGCGACCTGGTCGGGGTGGGCCTGCTCTTCGCCAGGGCGACGGAGCAATCCGGCGAGTTCGACGGCCTGCTCGCCGGTTTCCCCGCGCTGCGTGACCGGCTCCGCGGCGCGGCGGCCGCCAGCGACGTGCGCGGAGCGGGTCCGATGCGCCAGGACGTGCGGCGCCGGGTCTACGACCGGGTGCTCTTGGTCGGCGACGCGTCCGGCTACCTGGACGCGCTCACCGGTGAGGGCATCGGGGTCGGCCTCGCCCAGGCCGAGGTCCTGGCCGCCTGTCTCGCGGCCGGCCGGCCCGGCGGTTACGAGCGGGCCTGGCGGCGAGTCTCCAGTCCGGCCTGGCGGTTCACCGCTGGACTGCTGTGGTCACGGAACCAGCCGCTTCTGGCCGAGCGCATCGTGGCTGCCGCGCAGCACCTCCCCTGGGTCTTCACCGCCTTGGTCAACCACGCCGCCGAGGCCTGACCCGCGGATGTCCGGCGGGAAATGATTAATCCTACTATTTTGATTGAGTTTATAGACAAGTCGTGCCATGATCGTCGGGTGCGGCAAACGACAGTCACGGGGCAACGCAGTCTCACCCCTGAACAACTCGCTACCCAGGTGCAGCGGCTAGTCGCGACTCCGGCGGAGTGGGTGGCACAGGTCCGCCTCGACCTCGAGGGACGCTGGTATGAGCAGATCCGCATGGCCGACGATTACGAGGTGTGGCTGATCAGCTGGATGCCCGGTCAGTCCACGGGCTTTCATGACCATGGCGGCGCCAACGGGGCGTTCGGCGTGGTGTGGGGACATCTCGACGAGTGCGTCGTGGCCCGCGATGACGCGACGACGCTGGTGAACCGGGTCGGCTCGGGCACCGTGCGGTCTTTCGGGCCGCGGCACGTACACGACGTCCGCAACTCCTCGGCCAGTTCGGTAGCGGTCAGTGTGCACGCGTACTCACCGCCGCTGGCTAGCATGACGCGGTACGATCTCGCACCGTCAGGCCTGGTCGTAAGCGGTTCCGAGGGGCAGGAGGACTGGTGACAGCACGGCCGGCCGGGGCACGCTCGATCGACCAGATCCTGGCCGCGGCGCGCGCCAGGTTCGCCCGGGTAACGCCGGCCGACGCGTTCGCCGAAGTCCGCGGCGGCGCGACGCTGATCGACATCCGTCCAGCGGCGCAACGCGCCGCCACCGGTGAGGTCCCCGGCTCGATCGTCATCGAGCGCAACCACCTGGAATGGCGACTCGACCCGGCCAGCGACGCCCGGCTGCCCGAGGTCACGGGGTATGACTTGCGGCCGATCGTTATCTGCGCCGAGGGATACACCTCGAGCCTCGCCGCCGCCGCGCTGCTCGACCTGGGCCTGGCGCGCGCGACAGACGTCATCGGCGGCTACAAGGCGTGGCAGGCGGCTGGGCTGCCCACGGCCGACGCGGCCGAGCGCACGGTAGCGATCGCGCCGGGAGCCTCCACGGCGTTCCAGTAACCGGCGCCCGCGCACTGCGGCTCCGGCGAAGCGATCAAGTCCCGCTGATCAAGGACCGCGCCTGCGCGGGGCCGACTACGAGGTCGTGCAGGTCGCCGCCCACCTCGAGCCGATCCGACTGTTCGAGCCCGCCGGCCTTCACTGGCTCGAAGCCTGCCGTTCGGATCAACCGCTCGACGTCCTCGCCAGCACCGTCGTTGCCGGTCACGTAGAACAAGACCGCAGGCTCCGGTGACCGGTTGCTGGCGGACTCAAGGAGATCGGCCGACATGGTCCCGAACGTCATGGCCACGCGCGCCCCCGCCGGCAACCACCCGGCTACAACCTCCCCGGAGGATTGCCCGGCCGGCAGGAGACGTACGACGTTACCGTGCGGGTCGATGCCGACCGGGTTGCTCGGAACGACCACGAGCTTGCCGGTCAGCGCATCGGCGATCTCCTCCATGACGCTCTTCAGCACGGTAAACCGCAACGCGAGGATGACGGCATCGGCGCCCCGCAGAGCGTCGCGGTTGTCAACGGCGGCGACTGCGGGTCCACCGATATCCGCGGCCAGCTTTCGTGCCGACTCCTTGTCGGCGCTTGCGAGCCGCAGGGTCTCGCCGCCTGAGGCGAGGACGCGGGCGATGACCGATCCGAGCCCTCCAGTGCCGATGATCGCGGTGACCATGACCGGATCCCGGCAATCACTCGGAATCGCCGGCGCGCGTACTCGGTGGCCAGTGAGCTGGGTACCAGTCCCCTTGCGGGTCCGTGGTTTGCCCCACTTCGATCAGGTAACCGTCGGGATCGCGGATGTAGCAACGGATCTCGTACTGGTGCTGTTTCGGCGGCGTCAGGAACTGGGCACCCCGCGCGCTCCATTCGGCGTACACGGCGTGGATGTCTTTGACCCGGATATTGAGGAAGCTGCTGACCCGGTTGGGATCGCGCGGCGTCTCCAGGGTGACCTCAGGCTTGTCGTCGGTCGGGCCGCCGCCGACATTGATGATGATCCAGCTATTGGCCAGTTGGACGTAGGTCACATCTCCGGAGAAGACCTGCCTGCCGCCGAGAACTTCGGTATAGAAGCGCCGAGAGCGCTCCACATCGTCCGAGACGATGAAGTGGGCCAGCACAATTCCCTCTGGGGGCGCTGGGAGCTCGGCCATCTGGAACCTCCGCTGGTTGGGCCGCACAACCCGTTGACCACGGGCGTGCAGCCGATGTTACTGTCCGTGTCAGCGCGGCCACTTAGCACCCCGCCGTGACGAGTCTCAAGACCACGGCTTGGCACGCCTTAACGATCGCACCCAAGGCGGACGATCACCCCCTGGTAAACCCCGGGTCCGCACCCTGGTCGGTGGCGGCGGAAGTGTGCGCCGGAGCCCCGACGGGCACTACTACCGGCACCCGCGGCGGCAGGCGAGAGGCGGTCATCCGATGCGTCCTGGGACCGGAGATCCGCTCATGAGTCATAGGGCGGGACAGAAGGTAGCAATCATCACGGGCGGCTCTCAGGGGATCGGCGCCGGCCTTGTCGACGCGTACCGCCGGCGAGGCTACGCGGTCGTGGCGAATTCCCTCAGCATCAAGCCGTCGAAGGACGCGGACATCCTTACGGTCGCCGGCGACGTCTCCGAGCAAGCCACTGCTGACCGCATCATCAGCGAGGCGCTTGATCGCTTCGGCCGGGTCGACACCCTGGTCAACAACGCCGGCGTCTTCGTCGCCAAGCCCTTCACCGACTACACCGCGGAGGATTACGCGCTGGTCACCGGCGTCAACCTGGCCGGATTCTTCTGGCTGACCCAGCGTGCCATCGGCCAGATGCTGAAACAGCACGGCGGCCATGTCGTCAACATGAGTGCCAGCATCGCGGCCCACGCGGACTCCGTGGAGCCGACCGCGCTGGCCGCGCTGACCAAGGGCGGCCTCGCCGCGGTCACTAAATCGCTGGCCGTCGAATACGCTTCCCGCGGCATTCGTGTCAATGCCGTCGCGCCAGGCATCACCCAGACCCCGCTGATACCGCCCGAGTCCTATACGCCCGAGGCTCTGGCGGGGAAGTTGCCTCCGCTTGGGCGGGTGGGCCAGGTCAGTGACATCGTGAACGGCATCCTGTACCTGGAGTCAGCGTCATACGTCACGGGAGCGATCCTGTACATCGACGGCGGGCGGACCGCCTGATCGCCGCTCGGGTGCGCGGCTATCTCGCGGTCCCGGGTGCTGGCGCCGGGAACACCGCAACTTGGCCGGTGGGCCTGCGCGACTGGGGCCCTTCCCAGATCTGGCCGACGACGTACAAGCGCGGGTCCTCCCCGGCGCTGAGCGCGCAGGCGAAAGCGCCGCGATCCAGTTTCACGGTGCCCAGCACTTGTCCGCCCTCGCGCACCCGGACACAATGCTGGTTTCCCACATCGGCGTACCAGACCGCACCCTCAGCGTCGATGCAGATTCCGTCCGGGTGGTCACCGGGCGTCTCCGCCCACACGCGCCGGCTGCCCAGGCCACCGTCACTGCTGAGGTCGTAGCCGGTGAGCTGGTTGCCGTAGGACTCAGCGACGATCAGCGTCGCACCGTCGGGGCTGATGGCCATCCCGTTGGGGAACGCCAGGCCGTCGGCTACCTGGCTCACGCTGCCATCCGGGGTGACGAGCGCGATCAGGCCCGGCGCGAACTCACCGCCCGGGAAGTCGAAGCCGATGCTGTTTACGTAGACGTTTCCCTGGTCGTCGGCCACGATGTCGTTCCACGGTTTCTCCGAGACCCCGGAGAGGTCGGCGTGCTGGACCAGTGATCCGTCCGGCTCGCGGCGCAGCAGCTGCCGCCGCGCCGAGTCCACGATCAGCAGCCTGCCGTCGGGCAGGAAATCGATGCACATCGGGAACGATGCGACGGTCGCCACGACCTCGTGGCTGCCGTCGGGATCCAGGACGATCACCTGGTTCGCTCCCCAGTCGGAGAACCACAGCCGTCCGTCGTGCCAGCGCGGTGACTCGCCGAACACGATGCCGTCCATCAAGACCTGAGGTGAGCTCATCACGTTCCTCCCTCTGCCTGGTACCGGGATAGACCGGTCCCGGCGGCGGAACTCATCGCGGATCCGCAAGGGCGGGAGCACACTGATCGCAGGCGCCCCCGCCACGCGGCAGGGACCTGACCCTGGTCAGGCGAAGCGACGGACCAGTCATGTACGGGCTTGCCGGGTGCCTGCCCGGTATTGCTGTTGGCTACCGGGCCAGGGCGCCCATCGGGTCCCAGGCCGGCAGCACGATCGGCTCGGCATCCAGAGCGCTCCGCAGATCGGCGGGAAGCACGCTCTTGCGGGCGGCGATCTCGAAGACGTACTGGCCGAACCAGGAGTCGTTCATCGTGAAGAAGCCGTCCTTGCCGCGGTCGGAGCCCCAGCTGTTCTCCACGCGCCACCGCCGGGTCGCCCCGTCCAGCACATCGACCCCGGTGAAGAGCATCGCGTGCGTCATCGCGCTTTCGTGGTACGCCAGCCGGGCGGCCTTGTCGAGGTCGAACGTGGTGTCGTAGACGGACGGCAGGTCGTAGAGCTCGGCGTCCCAGAACGCGTAGTCGTTGCTCATCATCTTGCCGACATCGCAGCCGAACCAGACCGGCTCGCCGCCCTGGATGGTGGCCGCGGCGACATCCTTGATCACCTGGATGTCGACGTTGAGGTAGATGACCGGCGGTCCGCCGATGACGTTGCCAAGGTACTCGACGGTGAAGGTCCGGCCGATCGGGCTGGACGGCCGGGGGTCATTGACCAGGCACACGTACTCGCTCACCGGCAGGTCAACGTACTTGGCGGCGAACTCCTGCGGAGTAAGCACGCCGTCTCGGTGGAACTCCTTGTCGTTGTCCGTCCACTGCCAGTCGAAGCGCTCCGGCGGCGTACCGAGATGGATGCACAGGATCCGGTAGACGACTTGCATGATCTCAGCCTTGGCGGCGCGGGCGGCCTCAAGGCCATCGGCCGCAGCCTCGCGGACCGTCCGCGCGCCGCTGCGAAGCTGATAACGGAGGATCGAATTCATCCGGGCGGTGTTCGACGAGCTCTGTGTTTCCGGCATGTAACCCTTTGGGACCAAGCCGTGCTTGGCCACCAGGGCGGCGAACATGTTCCACTGGCCGCCGTCGCCGGCCGCCGACTCCAGCAGGAAGGCGACTGTGCGGTCGTCGAGGTCGCGGTCGGCGGTCTCGATGATCGCCTCAAGGAAGTAATTAGCGCGCTCGAGCTTGTCCCAGAACATCGCGTAGTTCTGCGAGAACTCGAAATCCTTGAGCCCGGTCTTGCGCATGACGCCGACGCGCAGCAGGTTCAGCCCGGCGAACAGCCAGCAGCGGCCGCTCCGCTCCTGGTTCGTGACCTTCCAGTCGTCCAGCGTGGTCGACAGGGAGTGGTCGATGCTGCTGACGATCTCCCGGTTGATGGCGACGTCGTCGACGGTCACCCGGGTCACGGCATTCTGGGCGAGCCGGTAGACCGGGTTGGCCGAGAAATCCTTGCGCAGTCGTTCCACGTCACCCGCAGCTAGCGTTTCGTCCACCTAAAGCGTCCTCTCGCGTGATCTTCTCGGCCTGTTCCCAGACTAGATGCCGATGCTGAGTTGATCCGGCTTCGTCGCGACGCATTTTTCGACCCGGCCGCATCACCACTGGTAGAGATGTTCCGGGACCATGATGACCTTGCTCACGGTGAGGGACCGGGTGCGAGCGGTGGGAGTTAGGGCGACCATTGAGGCGTGAGCAACTTCAGCGGGGATACCGCAATGCCGGATAGCGCGGCCAAGAGCGACACTGGGCCCGGCATTCCGGGCACCGTAACCGTGGGGGCCGGAGCACTGAGCTTCGATGACGTGGTCGCCGTCGCGCGGGATGGCGCGCGGGTGGTGCTGTCGGTGGCAGCCGAGGCGGAGATCAACGCGAGCCGGGCGGTCATCGACGCGCTCGCGGACGACACCGAGCCCCACTACGGGGTGTCGACCGGGTTCGGGGCGCTGGCGACCAGGCACATCCCCGTCGAGCGGCGGGCACAGCTACAGCGGTCGCTCATCCGCTCGCACGCGGCCGGGTCGGGCCCTGAGGTGGAGCCGGAGGTGACCCGCGCGATGATGCTGCTGCGGTTGTCCACGCTGGCCACGGGACGGACCGGCGTGCGGCTTTCGACCGCGCGGACCTACGCGGACATGCTGAACGCGGGAATCACGCCGGTGGTGCGGGAGTACGGCTCGCTCGGCTGCTCCGGTGACCTGGCACCGCTGGCGCACTGCGCGCTCGCCGCGATGGGCGAGGGCTCCGTCCGGGTGCTGTATCCGGGTCCCGACGCGGTTTCCCCGGCGCCGGAGTTGCCGGCCGCTGACGCCCTCCGGGCGGCCGGGATCGAGCCGGTGGCGCTCGCCGAGAAGGAGGGGCTCGCGCTGATCAACGGCACCGACGGGATGCTCGGCATGCTGGTGCTGGCCATCGGCGACCTGCGGTCGCTGCTCGCGACGGCGGACATCACGGCCGCGATGTCGGTGGAGGCCCTGCTCGGCACCGACGCGGCATTCGCCGCTGACCTGACGCTGCTGCGGCCGCATCCGGGGCAGGCCGCCTCGGCGGCTAACCTGCGCGGGCTGCTCGCGTCGTCGGAGATCGTCGCGAGCCACCGCGGCCCGGGCGACCCCCGCGTGCAGGACGCCTATTCCCTGCGCTGTTCTCCTCAGGTGCACGGCGCCGCCCGCGACACTCTCGACCATGCCGCGGCGGTTGCCGCGCGGGAGCTGGCGAGTGCCATCGACAACCCCGTCGTCACGCTGGACGGGCGGGTGGTCAGCAACGGCAACTTCCATGGCGCGCCCGTGGGCTACGTGCTCGACTTCCTCGCGATCGCCGTGGCGGATCTCGCCTCGATCGCCGAGCGGCGCACCGACCGGCTGCTCGACGTCGCCCGCTCGCACGGCTTGCCGCCGTTCCTCGCCGCCGACCCGGGCGTCGACTCCGGGCACATGATCGCCCAGTACACACAGGCCGCCATCGTCTCCGAACTCAAGCGGCTCGCCGCACCCGCCTCGGTCGACTCGATCCCTTCCTCGGCCATGCAGGAGGACCACGTGTCGATGGGCTGGTCCGCGGCCCGCAAACTGCGCCGTGCTATCGACGGGCTCACCCAGGTACTCGCCATCGAACTGCTCACCGCCGCCCGCGGAATTGAGTTCCGCGCGCCGCTCACCGCCGCACCGGCGACCGCTGCCGTCGTCGCGGGCCTGCGCAGTACTGCGGACGGTCCAGGATCGGATCGGTTCCTTGCCCCGGAGATCGAAGCCGCCGTCGGCTATGTCGCCTCCGGCGACGCGGTCCGCGCGGCGGAAACAGCGCTCGGCCCTCTGCAGTAAGCACGCTCCCCTGCGTGGTCCGATCAGGCCGCTTAGTCCGGGACCGCAGGCTCGTTGGGAGTGGATTCCTCAACCAAGGGTTCCTCATCGAGGTGACGCAGGACTCGTTCGTTGAGGGTGGCGAGGGTGTCGAGCTCGGCGGGGGTGAACAGGTCGATGAAGTGCCGTCGGACGTTGCGCACATGCTGGGGCGCTGCGTCCTCAATGGCGCGGCGTCCGGCGGGCAGCAGGCAGATCATGGCGCTGCGGCCGTCGGCGGGGTTGGGTTCGCGGACGATCAGCCCTTGCTCCTGCATGCGACGGACCTGGTGGGAGAGCCTGCTCTTCTCCCACTCCAAGAGACCAGCCAGTTCCTGTGCGGGCATATGCCCGGTGGGGTGCCCCGAGAGCACTGCCAGGATCTCGTAGTCGGCCTCGGTCACTCCGGAGTCCTGCAGCAGGTGCTTGCGCAGGCGCAGGGTGAGCTGGTGGTGCACGTGCATGAAGGCCCGCCAGGCGCGGTCTTCAGCGGGGTTGAGCCACTGCGGTTCCATCGGCATGAGCCCATCGTACATCTTGGTTGACAGCTCAACCAAGTGATTGTACAGTTTGGTTGATGCCTCAACCGCTCGACCCGTCGGAAGGAAACGACCATGACCACCACCGTCAGCCTGAGTTTCGCAGCCCTGACCATCGACGCCGGCGATCCCGCCGCCCTGGCGGACTTCTGGGGGAAGGTCCTCGGGCGTCCGGTCAGCCCGGGCGCGGTCGCCGGGGACACGGCGGTCGACGTCACCGGCCCCGAAAGCGGCCCCCGGATGATTCTGCACAACCCCGCGGGGCCGGGGACGGCCAAGAACAGCGTCCATCCTGTCCTGGTGACCGACCGCTACGACGAGGAGATCGAGCGGCTGACCGCACTGGGCGCCAGGCCGCTCAACGAGATCAAGGTCTCTGGTGCGGCGCTTCCACCTGGCGTGGCGGCGGTCCGCCAGACCACGTTCGCCGACCCGGAGGGCAACGAGTTCGATCTGGTGATCTGGGAGCAGCAGGCCGAGTAGCTGCCAAGTCCGAGCACTGTCCAAGGCCCCATCGATGATCTTGGATCGGCGGCTACCTAACTGCGGTGACCCCCGATCCAAGATCATCAAAGCTGTCGCGACCGCAAGAAGGCCCGCACGCAATCCCGTCCCTGGGAGTTCACAATCTATATTGACGACAGGAATGCGGCAACGTGATGCTCGGCGAGCCTCCTGCGGGTGCGTGTCCGCGTAAGGGAAGGGATCGGCGCGGTGGCCGGCTACTACCTCACCAGCCTGACCTCGGCCGTGATCGGCAGCCAGCCGGCGAGGGCGTCTCGGCTTGATGCCCGCGCCGGCCTGACCGGGGGCCGGTCATGACCGGCGGGGCCGCCGACGTCCCGGTGGTCGGCACGGCTGCAGGCCGCCCGCTCCCCTTGCGCGTGTCCCCGGCTTCAGAGGAGTTTTCCGGGCTCATCGACTTCCTGTTCCCGTCTGCCGGCGCCGGCTACTGCGACATCGACACCGCAGCCAAAGCCCGCTACCTGGACGCCTTTCACGCCACTGACACCCTGGCTGACGCCTGGGTGGCCTTCCTGCGCGATCATCACGGCACTGAGCGAGAGCAGTTCGAGCAGGCCCTGGGGTCGGGGACCGGCTCAGTCAAAGCGCCGCCACCGGAGCTGGCCGCCTTCTTCCGCAGCGTGGACGATCTCCCCGCCGCCATCGACATGGCCCGCGTCGAGCAGGGGGCACGCTGCCTGCGGCGCATCGGCGCCATCACCATCACCGGGTTCGGAATGGCCGCCGGCTTCTACCTCGCCGCGATCCTGCCCGGCCCTGCCCGCGCGCTGGCCGCCAACGCCCGCACCGTCCAGCATCCGACCCGCCGGCTTTCGGAGACCGCGAAGTTCGTCCTGAGCACGTTCGCACCCGGCGGCTACGAGCGCTTCGGCGGCGGCTGCAAGAACGCCACCCGGCTACGCCTGACCCACGCCGCGATCCGCGCCCGCCTGCACCAGCACAGCAGCTGGGACACCACGGTCTACGGCGCGCCGCTGTCGCAGGCCGACACCCTGCTGGCCGCACTGGCCTTCAACCTCATCCCGGCGCTGGCCGCCACGCGCCTGGGCTACCGCTTCACCGCCTACGAGCAGGACTGCATCGCCCACTTCTCCGCTTGCGCGGCCTACCGGCAAGGCGTGCCCGCCAGCTTGCTCACGGTCAGCGCCGACGAGCAGCGCGCGTTCATCCACCTCATGCTTCGCACCGCCCGCGCCAGCATCGACCCGCAATCCACCCGCACCGTGCTGCAGCCCCTGGTGACCATGGACTTCCCCGGCCTGCCCGCCCCGGCCCAGCCACTGGCCCGCACCATCCTGCACGGCTACGGCCGTATCTTCTTCGGCGACGAGCTATGCGACCGTACCGGGATACCCGACACCATCGCCAAGCACCTCATCCCCCTCGCGCGGCCCGTGATCACCGTCCTGGAACACGCCCGCACACGAAGCCGCACCCTCAACACGCTCGCCGACACCGCCGCCGACTACCGGTGGAAAACCGTCATGCCGCGCACCGCCCGGCACATGACGCAGCCGGACACTACGCGGTAACCGCTTATGCGGGATCGATACTATTTCCTGACTACGAATAGCAAGCATTAGTTAACCGGTAGGGCGCTGGGCCGCAATATTAGTTCGCTAGCATGATGGGATGATTATCCACTTTATCTGCCGGGGGAACTCGTTCAGGAGCATCATTGCCGAAGCCTATCTGAACTCACGCGGGATTATGGGTTCGCGGGCCATCTCAAGCGGTACGGTTGCGGCGGCGGATAAGACGAGGAACCTGGCCAACTACAGAATGACACTGTCGCTGCTCGAGAAGCACGGCATACGCGAATTCGCCAAGGACGGCTACGGGGACCAGCTGACTCAGTCACTTCTGGAGGCAGCCGATATCACAGTCTGCCTGAATCAGCGGGTCTACGACGAGTGCCTGCAGTTCGTGACTTTTCCTGCTCGCCCGCGCATATGGTCAGTCGCCGATATTGGTGAACCAGGCCGGGATACCGATGTCGAATCGAAACGGGAGCTTTACCGGGAAGAGGCTTTTCAGGAAATCGTCAGCAATGTTGACCGGCTGATCTCGGACATCCCCTGCTGCACGCCTGTTTAACGCGAGTCGCCCCCGGATCGCGGCGCGGAATGTCTCCCCGGTCACGGCCTCGGCCAGGTCCGTCCTCCCCCCATCATTTGCCCGCCCGCTGGTTCCGGGTTGCGCGTCCCTACTACCCCCGGATCGCTGGCGGTCGTCATGGAGCGGAGAGGTGAAACCGGGGTACGTTCAGCATCATCAAAGACGGCAACCGGGGAGGACCGCTCCTATGGATGGCGCTCGCACTGTCCGCGCTCCGCGCGGCACCGCTTTGACGGCACGGTCCTGGCAGACCGAGGCGCCGCTGCGAATGCTCATGAACAACCTCGATCCCGAGGTCGCGGAGCGGCCCGACGATCTCGTCGTGTACGGGGGCACCGGGCGGGCGGCGCGGTCGTGGCGGGCGTTCGACGCGATGGTTGCGACGCTGACCGAGCTGCGCCAGGACGAGACGATGCTCGTGCAGTCCGGTAAGCCCGTCGGCGTGGTGCGCACGCACGAGTGGGCGCCCCGGGTGCTCATCGCCAACTCGAACCTGGTGGGCGACTGGGCGAACTGGCCCGAGTTCCGGCGGCTGGAACGCCTCGGGCTGATCATGTACGGGCAGATGACCGCGGGGTCGTGGATCTACATCGGCACCCAGGGCATCCTGCAGGGGACCTTCGAGACGTTCGCGGCCGTCGCGGCGAAGCGCTTCGGCGGCACCCTGGCCGGGACGCTGACCGTGACCGGCGGGTGCGGCGGGATGGGCGGCGCGCAGCCGCTCGCCGTGACGCTCAACGATGGCGTCTGCCTGGTGGTGGACGTCGACCCGGCCCGCCTCGCGCGGCGGGTGCAGACCCGCTACCTGGACGTCGTGGCGGCCGACCTGGATACCGCGCTGCACCTGTGCATGGCGGCCAAGGAGGACCGGAAGGCGCTGTCCGTGGGACTCGTCGGTAACTGCGCGACGGTGCTGCCGGAGCTGCTGCGCCGCGGTGCCGAGGTTGACATCGTCACCGATCAGACCTCCGCGCACGACCCGCTGTCCTACCTGCCGGAAGACATTGACCTGGCCGACTGGCATGACTACGCGGACAAGAAACCAGCCGAATTTACCGAACGGTCCCGGGCTTCGATGGCCAGGCATGTCGAGGCAATGGTTGGTTTCATGGACGCCGGGTCCGAGGTGTTCGATTACGGGAACTCGATTCGTGACGAGGCGCGGCGCGGCGGGTTCTTGCGAGCGTTCGCGTTTCCCGGGTTCGTGCCCGCCTATATCCGGCCGCTGTTCGCGCTCGGCAAGGGCCCGTTCCGGTGGGCGGCGCTGTCCGGCTCACCGGCCGACATCCGGACGACGGACGAGGCGGTGATCTCGCTGTTCCCCGACAACGATCATCTGCACCGGTGGATCAGGGCCGCGCAGACGCGGGTGGCCTACCAGGGGCTGCCCGCCCGGATCTGCTGGCTCGGCTACGGTGAGCGGGATCGCGCCGGACTGAAGTTCAACGAGCTGGTGGCGTCTGGTGAGCTCGAGGCGCCGATCGTCATCGGCCGCGACCATCTGGACGCCGGGTCCGTCGCATCGCCCTACCGGGAGACCGAGGCGATGGCCGACGGCTCCGACGCGATCGCCGACTGGCCGCTGCTCAACGCGCTCGTGAACACGTCGTCCGGGGCGACCTGGGTGTCCTTCCACCATGGCGGCGGCGTCGGCATCGGGCGGTCACTGCACGCCGGGCAGGTCACCGTCGCCGACGGCACGCCGCTAGCCGCCGCGAAGCTCGCCCGGGTGCTCGCCAACGACCCCGGCATGGGCGTGCTGCGGCACATCGACTCCGGCGACGCTCCGGACGGCCCGGAAACGCTGGACGGGTACCCGGCCGGCGGCGTGCGCCTTCCGTCCTGAATCTCCGCTAGCCGGTGCCGGCCCGCCGCCGGCGCCAGGGAACCAGGCTGCGCCACCGCTGCGACCGCGAGTCCTGTAGTGCTCGCGGCTCGTTTGCGGGCGATGGCGGCGCCGGACTGGCCGCCTTGGCAGCCCGCGCGGCCCGCCAGCGGGTGACCAGGTCGTCGGC
>Ga0123356_10003376_pt1 | contig 16752 bp, 11 predicted proteins | sample TergutEmb28metaG_2_FD_92546 | JGI IMG/M metagenome (GOLD analysis project Ga0123356, IMG submission 92546) | Embiratermes neotenicus P3 segment gut microbial communities from Petit-Saut dam, French Guiana - Emb289 P3 | ecosystem: Host-associated > Arthropoda: Insects > Digestive system > Gut ...
AAGCAGTACAGCGGATTCGACGTGGTGTACTGCGAAAACGACAATATGGCATACGGCGCCATGGAAGCTATGGACGCGGCGAAAGTGGCATACGGCATAAACGGCGGCGTAACGGTGATTTCCTTTGACGCGACGCGCAAGGGGCTGGAAGACACCTTGGAGGGAAAAATCAGCTATAACGTGGAATGCAATCCGCTGCACGGCCCGCGCGTGGAATCGATCATTTTGCAGCTCATAAAGGGAGAAACGCCCGACAAACTCGCTTATGTCGACGAAACCGCCTTTGACGCGGCGACCATAACGCGAGCCGATATCGACGCGCGGGCTTACTGAAAAAAAGCCGAAGCGCATCTTTTGATGAATTTGATGAAAGGGGAAAGGAAATCAGTATGCGAAAGAACCTGCCTGTTTGGCTCGCGTTTTTATCGGTTATCGCCATCGCGGCAATATTTTTCTACAGCTTGGGAAACGGCGGTTCGGCCGCCGGGGATTCTCTTTACACGGACCTGATGGCCTGTCCCGCATATGTCAAAAACGGATATGAGCCCGCCTACGCGAATCTCGACCCGCTTTTGACGGACTGGGATATGGAACTGCCCGCAAATCACGGCCGCGTGCTCCGGATGAACAGCCTGCCGAAGGATGCTTCTTCGCAGCCCTCCGAGTTTTTGTCGGTCAAAAAGCGCAAGATCGAAGAGTTTACGATATTGATTCCCTTTGAGATGAGCGGCGAAAAAATCGACAGCCTTTACGGCGACAACCCCGCCGCGCCGGGCATGTATCTGGCCGGAATCGGCGAAAACTGGGAGATATATATAAATGGGGACCTGATCGCCAAACAAATACACACAAATCAGGAAAACCAAATCACCTCATTCAAAAGCCAAAGGGGGGTGTGCATCCCCTTTGACAAAAGATTTTTGGACGAAGGCGTCAATTATCTCGTCATCCACATCGTGGGGGCGCGCACCGGCTCCTTCACCGGCCTGTTTTACGCGGGGCCCTACTACATCGGCAACTACGCCCGGATATCCGGCGCCGGCGCGAACTCTTTGACAATCGCGCTGTGTACGGTTTTTATCTTTTTGGGCCTGTACCACATCCTTTTGTATTTTTTGCGGAAAGCCGACCGGTACAACCTGTTATTCGGCATATTTTCCGGCCTGCTCGCGGTTTACTATTTCGCGCGAAGCCCGGTCATCTATCACGTTTTCGACGACACCGCCGTCACGCAGCGCATCGAACACGCCGCGCTTTACCTGTTTATGTTCGCCTTTTCCGTATTTTTGGAAAATCTCAATTTCGGCAGGGTCAGGCGGGTCACTTTCGCCTACGGGGTATTTTACTCCGCGCAAAGCGCGCTGCAATGGTTTTTCCCGATTTGGTTCGCCGACGACCTGAAGATTGTGTGGCTGCTGGTCGGCGGTGTTTTTCTGCTGTATATCTTCGGCTACCTTCTCGTCTATACCTTTGCGAAGAACATCAAAACGCGGCTCGGGGAAGAAGCGGCAAAGGAGGCGCCGGCGGGTTTCGGGAAACTGTTTTTGGACAGCCTGCTGCATACGGAGCTCGGCAACATCTCCATCCCGATGGTCATAATTTTTTTCACGGCCGTTTTTGACATGCTGGATCTGGCCTTTTGGCACACCGGAGCGCTCATCACGCGGTACGGTTTTTCGCTTCTGATGCTCTGCATGGCTTTCGTGCTGGCGCGCAAATACACAAACCGCTTTGAAGAGACTTCGCAGATGAACGAAATGCTCGAGGCCACGGTGAAACAACGCACCAAACAGCTTGAGGAGCAGGTGCTAATCGCGGAGTCGGCTTCAAAAGCCAAAAGCTCCTTTCTCAGCAATATGAGCCACGAGATACGCACTCCGATGAACGCCATCATCGGCATGACCACAATCGGCAAATTGGCGCCGGCCGCCGACAAAAAAAACGAAGCGCTCGACAAGATCGAGGGCGCTTCAAAGCAGCTGCTGGGGATAATAAACGACATCTTGGACATTTCAAAAATCGAGGCCGACAAATTCGAATTGTCGCCCGTCAGCTTCGAGTTTGAAAAAATGCTGCAAAAAATCGCGGACATCGTGAACCTTCGCGTAGATGAACGCCGGCAAAAGCTTTACATCAGAATCGGAAAAGGCATACCGAACACGCTGGTGGGCGACGAACAGCGGCTTTCACAGGTCATCATAAACCTTTTGTCCAACGCCGCCAAATTCACGCCGGAGGAAGGCTCGATAATCTTCGATTCCCGGCTTTTGTCGGAGGAAGACGGCGTGTGCCGGCTGCAGATCAGCGTCGCGGACACGGGGATAGGCATAAGCGAGCAGCAACAGGCGCGCCTGTTCCAGTCCTTCCAGCAGGCCGACGCGAGCACCTCGCGCAGGTTCGGCGGCACGGGGCTCGGCCTCGCCATTTCAAAACGCATCGTGGAGCTCATGGGGGGGACGATCTGGATCGAATCGGAATTGGGAAAAGGCTCGAAGTTTTCATTCACCGTATTGGCCAAACGCGGTTCAGGCGAGAAAAAACAGCTGCTCGACAGCAGCGTGAACTGGGGCAATATCCGCATTTTTGCCGTGGATGACGAGCCCGAGATCCGCGAGTTCTTTTCGGCGGTTTCCGAAAACCTCGGTATTTTCTGCACAGTCGCCGCCAGCGGCGAGGAGGCCGCCGAGCTTATAGAAAAAAACAGCGCCTACAATATCTATTTTTTGGACTGGAAACTGCCCGGCATGAGCGGAATCGAACTCGCCCGGAGGATACAGGACAAAGCGCTGCGCAATTCCATCGTCACGATATTTTCATCGGCCGACTGGCATTTCATCGAAGATGAGGCGCGCGGGGCGGGAGTGAGGAAATTCTTGTCCAAGCCTTTGTTTCCCTCGGTGATAGTCGACGTCATCAATGAGAGCATAGGCACCGGGGGCGAAACAAAACAAGCCCAAATTTCCGGATATGCGGATGATTTCAGCGGGCACACGATACTGCTGGCGGAAGATGTGGAAATAAACCGCGAAATCGTCCTGGCGCTGCTCGAGCCCATGCGCGTGAATATCGACTGCGCGGAAAACGGGGCGGCGGCCTTTCGCATGTACTCCGAGTCGCCGGACAGATACGATATGATATTCATGGATATACAGATGCCGGAAATGGACGGCTACGAGGCCACGCGCAAAATCAGGGCGTTGGACAGCCCCAAAGCCAAAACCGTCCCGATCATCGCCATGACTGCAAACGTGTTCCGCGAGGACATCGAAAAATGCCTGGAGGCCGGTATGGACGGCCACGTGGGGAAACCGCTCGATTTCGACGAGGTCACCTCAAATCTGCGGACTTATCTCTGCCGGCCCTGATCCCCTGGGTCTATTTGTCAAAAACGATTTTTTCGCTGTTGAACATCATCGCGAGCGCTCCGGCGCAGATGAAGGTGAATACAAGGTTGATTCCGGCAGTCACCGCGATATTTATCGCGTTCACTTCAAAACTGATCACCGACGTGATGCACAGCGCGCTGTTGAACACAGGTATCAGATAATAGTATATCTGGCTCGGCACCCCGCCCAGCATCGTGCTCGCCAGCCCGCAGAGCACCACCACGAGCATTATCGGCGTGGCATAGGCGGTGGCTTCCTTTACGGATTTCGCATAGGCGGAAAGCAGCGACAATATCGATACGAAGACGAGCGCGGTGGTGACGACCACGACAAGCAGCAGCGCGTACTGGGAAACGGAATAGAAATCGACTATGCTGACATCGAGCTGCATCATGCGCGGAAGCGAAAATATCATCGCCGCCATGCTCACAAGCGCGCTCATAATGCCGAATATGGATATGCTCAGTATTTTGGCAAAGGCTATATCGCTGCGTTTGGTGGGGGTCACAAGCATGCCTCCCAGGGTCCCGCGTTCTTTTTCGCCCGCTATCGATTCGGGCGCCAGGCCCATGCAGCCCGTATACAAAAACATTATCAGCAGCATGGGAACCATAAAGCCCAGCAGCATTCCGAACATGTCGGCGTCCGAGGCCAATTCGTAATTCCCGTCAAGCTCGCCTTCGGATTCGACGGGCGCGTTGATTGTGAATTTATGCGTGAGGCTGTAATGATAGGCGTTCAAAATGCCCGATACGAGGCTTTGCGCCGAGGCCGACTCGGATTTTGCCGAATTTGCCCATATCTGCACATTCGGGGCGGGCACTCCGGCCGCCACGTCAAAGGCGGCAACCTCCGCGTCAAAATCCGGCGGGAATATGACGAGCAGGTCGGTTTGTTTGTCGGATATCTCCTGCTTTATTTTTTCGGCGTCGGATTCGGCGGTTTCGATGATAGCCAGTCTCAGCTCGGGCGGCGATAAAAGAGCGGCCACCGACTGCGGCATATTGACCGCGTGGACCTGATATATGTAATCCTCGGTCACTTCAAACATGGAGCCCATCAGGCTGCCCATAAAAAAATACATGACTCCGATCAATATGCCCGGCATCAGAACCGCCGTGAAGAACAGCCTTTTGTCGCTGAAAATGCGGGTGCATTCTTTTTTCATTATCGTGATTATATTGTTTTTCACTTCTATACCCTTTCCCCCGTGGTTTTATTGTAAATATCAAAAAACGCCTCCTCGAGCCCCCCATCCCCCGCGACTTCGCCGACTGTATCGCAGACGACCATTTTCCCGTCGATTATTATGCCGATGCGGTCGCATAAGCTCTCGGCGAGATTGAAAATATGGGTCGACAAAATCACGCTCTTGCCCTGTTTTTTGAGTTCTATCAGAAAATCCGTCACCACTTTCGAAGTTATGACGTCCAATCCGTTGGTGGGTTCGTCGAAAATGATTATATCCGGGTCGTGCACTATCGAAATCGCCAGAGAAGTTTTTTGTTTCATGCCCTGGGAAAGGTTCGCCACCTTTACTTCGGCGAATTTGTCTATGCCGAATCTTTCAAACAGGTTTTTTTTGCGGCCGGCCGCCGTGTTTTTGTCTATGCCGTGCAGCTCCGCGAAAAAATCAAAAAGATAATTCGGCGTAAAAAATTCGTCCTGTTTGAGCTCGTTTGTGAGAAAGCCGATTTTTTGGCGCACGCTGGAAGGCTGCTTTGTTATGCTGAAACCGCCGACCGACGCATCGCCGGAATCGGGGACGATCAGCGTGGCGATCATTCGCATCGTCGTCGTCTTTCCCGCCCCGTTGGGCCCCAGCAGCCCGAACACTTCCCCTTCGTACGATTTGAAGCTTATATTGTCGACGGCCGTGATCACATTTTTGTGCAAATTCCTGATTTTTTGCTGTTTTTGGGACAATTTGAATGTCTTGCGGAGATTTTCCACCGTTAAAATTTCTTTCATGTTGAAAAATTTTTTCCTTTCTTCCTTATCTTCTCTTCCTTTATCCGATTTTATCCAATATTTTCGCGATATTTGCTTCCCACTTGGGCACCTGCTTTTCCAATGTGGAGACAAACGTGTTTTTATTGGAGCCGATGCTGCGCAGAATTACGCCGGGGTGGTCGATTATGTTGGTGTAGAGCATTCCGAAATTGAAGATCGCCCCGTCGCGTATCAAATCGATCATTTCGCCCGATTCGTCGTCGCGCGTAAACTTGTTTTTGAGGGCCACGTCGTAAAAGGCGGGTATGACGAGCTTGTAGCTCTCGGCGCACATCGCCTCGGTTATCAGCGCGGCGTTTTCGGCGTTTTTGACGTCGGCCGGGATTGCGAGCACTGAAAATCCGTTCTGCGGATACACGTGGTATTTTTCCTGGGCCTCGTTGTATTTGGGAAGGGGCAGTATGCCGAAATCGGTGTCGAATGAGCGCAGTTTCTTCGAGTTGCCGAGCGTGTCAGGCAAAAACATGGCGCGGTTGTCGTGGAACAGCACGTCGAGGGGGTTGTCGGGAGTGGACACGCTTTCGCCCTGGTGGATGACGCCGGGGTTATCCACGATAAAATCGAACACCCGGTTCAGCTTGGCTATGTTGAGCTCGGAATCCAGCACAATCACCGGGAGCCCGTCGTCCCCTTTTTGGGTGATCGCTATGTCGAAGGCCGCCATGAACAAATCCACCAGGTTGCCCGTCTCCGTGGCGTAACCGAATTTGTCCGCTTTGGTCATTTTGCCGTCGCCGTCGAGATCCTCGTGGATGTCCCTGACGATTTTGTCGAGGTAGTCGATAGTCCATTTGCCCTCGCGCGCTATTTTGTAAAAATCGTCCTGTATGCCGTAATCCTGCACCATCTGTTTGTTGAAATATATGCCGTACATATATTCCCACATGGTCAGCGACAGATCCCCCGCCATTATATACAGCTTGCCGTTCACGGTGAGCTCGTTGAACACCGACTCGGCCCACCACGGCTTTGTCTGATCGATATACGGCAGCGAGTTTATATCGTACAGCCAGCCGTCGGTGGTCGCGCTCATGAAATACGCCTGATACCCGGCGACCAGATCGTAGGCCCCGTCGCCCGCCAGCACGGAATTTTTGAACGCGTTCATGAAAATGGAGAGGCTGGACCAGTCGCCCATCACTTCGGTCACGTCGATTTCGATGTTGAAGCGATCCTCCACTTTGCGGTTTCGCTTATACACGTTGTCATTGATCACCTCGCCCGTCTCGCCCTCGCTCAAAAACTCGTAATTGCGCTCGGAGCGCGACAATATGGAAAACCTGTCCCCGCCGAGATCCGCCTCCGGCAAATCGTCGCCTATATCCCTGGGGTCGCCTGCGGCCTCCGCCGCCTGATCGGACGCCCCGTCATCGGATGCGTTTTCGTTTTTTTCATCTTTGGAATTGTCGCCCGCGCAGGAAAGCAAAAAACCGCACAACAATAAAACAGCCAGAAGCAGCGCCGCGAGCCCTTTTTTTTGTTTCATTTGTTTCATATGCAAAATTACCCCTCATTAATTAAAAATTTATTGTATTTTAAAAATCCTTTTCGCGTTTTCCCCCAGCATCGCGGATATGTCGCCGCCGGCGAGAGGGAGGGCCTTTAAATGCTCGATTTCCGTTTTCGCGTCGCTCCACGGGGAATCCGAACCAAACAGTATTTTGTCTGTCCCGTGGGATTTCGCGATGCTTAAAAACTGCGCCTCTGAAAAATATTCGAAGCCCATGGAAGTGTCCAAATAAATACCGCTTCCGGGCAAATATCTTTCGACGTCGTCCCACTGCGCGTGCCCGCCAAGGTGCGCCGCTATTACAGTCCCGCCCTTCAGCCGGGCGGCGATACTGGCGAATTTTTGAGGCGTGCTCCTGTAGGGGGGCGGGTATGCGGGGTCAAATCCGGCGTGGTGCAAAAGTATCAGCCCTTTGTTTAAGGCGTAATCGTATATTTTGAGCATTTTATCGTCGTCGAGCACAAATTCCTGATATTCCGCATGAAATTTGAGTCCTTTGAGCCCGAGCGAAACCGCGTGGTCGATATCGGGCTTGCAGTCCCCTTCGTGGGGATAAATGCCCCCGAACCCTATTATACGCTCCGAGCACACGCTTCTCACCCACTCGTTTGTCTTTCTGACATGGGCTTTTTTTGTTATCACGGGGCAGATCACCGATATGCCGACACTGCATCTGTCCATGCTTTCAATCAGCCCCGAAACCGTGCCGTCGTGCACGGGCGTGTACAGGTTGTCGATGCTCTCCGTGAGTTTTTTCATGGCTTTCGGCGCCAGCTCGTCGGGGAAAACGTGCGCGTGGCAGTCGATTATCATAACTTTCACCTCGATACGGCTATGATATCATCATTTTGTTACAGCCGCATTAACAAAAACCTAAATTTTATCCTGCGGTTCAATTCTTTAATCCTATCTCTTGACATCGGCGCGAATATGTGGTAGTATAGTGGCATAAAAATAAACATAAAAACGAAAGGGCGGATTATTGTGAAAATTTTAACAAAAGTTGTCGTATTTATGCTGTGTTTTGCGCTGGCGGTCGCGCCGGGCATACTGTCAGCCTGCGGCGACGGCGGCAAAACTCCGGAAGGAAATACGGAGGCAAAGGGGGAAGAGGCGGCGGACGGCGGCGCCGATAAGGCGGGAGACGGGTTGTTTTACGACAAAGTGCCCGCATTGAATTTCGGCGGATATGAGTACAGGATACTGCAGGGGACCTACGACAGGGGCGGGGTGATCATGTTCCCCGAGGAACAGATCGGCGACGTGCTCAACGACGCCATGTTCGACCGGGACAGGGGCATCGAGGAGCGTTTCAATATCACAATAAAAGCCGAGACAATCGACCTTTTCCAGCTTCAGCCGGCAGTCGTCAAAAATGTAAAATCGGGGACGGACTCCTACGATGAATACATGATGATAGACAGGGACGCATACGCGGCGGTTGGCTCGAATCTGCTGTACCAGTTTGACAAACTGCCGTATATAGACCTTGAGCAGCCCTATTGGTGCAACCTCCCCAACCGGCAGCTGACAGTCGAAGGCAAACTTTACTGGGGATTCAACGACAACATGCTCTCCTTTTTCGAAGCGGCCGTCGTGACGTATTTCAACAAGAAACAGGTGGCGGACCTGGGGCTGGAGGATCTGTACGGATTGGTCCGCTCAGGCGCCTGGACCCACGACAAATTCTATGAATTCGCGAGGGCGGCGGCGAAGGACACGGACGGAGACGGCAAAATGACCGGGGCGGACCACTGGGGGCTTGTGAGCGAGACGGATTATCTGTTCCCGTGTTTCTGGATTTCGGCGGGTATAAACTTGGTGGAAAAAGACAGCGGCGACATACCGTATTTCGCAGTTCCGGGCAATCAGAAGTTTTTTGAAATAGCCGAGCGGGTGATCGACGAATTCAACTCAAAAGAGGGGATATTCTTAAATTCGCAGGGGACTTCCACATTGTCGGCATACGGAAACAATTCGGCGGATTCGAGGATAGCGTTCTTTCGGGACGGCCACTGCCTTTTCTCCGTCGGCGAAACCTCCGAGGTGATAAAACTGCGGGATATGCCCGACGATTTCGGCGTTGTGCCTTTTCCGAAATATACCAAGGACCAGCCCCAGTACTTCACGAGGGTCTGCGTCGGGTTCCCGTTTGTGATACCCGCGACGATCACCAATCCCGAAATTGCCGGCGCGGTTATGGAGGCTATGGCGTGCGCGGCGCGCAATCAGATAATACCGGCATATTACGAATCGGCGCTGAAAAACAAATACTCGCGCGACGCGGACACCGCCGAGATGCTCGACCTCATATTTGACACGAGGGTGTACGATCTGGGCGATACGATCTGGTGCATGACGATAAGAATCGGTTACACCGGCGTATTTACGAAGGGCGAAAACACTTTCGCTTCATTCACCGAAAAAAACGCGGAAAAATATTCCAAGGACATAGATAAATCCATAACCGCAATTCTGGATAACAACAGATAACAACAGATAGTAACAGGGAGGAAAAAATATATATGTGGAGAAATGAAATCGCGGATCTGAAATCAGGAAAACTGCCCTTCAGATTCAATTATGACGGAAAATGCTCAAGCGGATTTTTGGATCTATGGGAGAGGGAGACGACGGACAATTCGGTTGCCTATTTTGAAAACAAAAAAAACGGCGGCCTTGTGATAAACGCGGAGCTGACCGCCTATGAGTCCTGCCCCGCTTTCGATTTGAAGATAACCTTGGAGAACACCGGCCAAACAAACACAAAAATGATCGACGTTTTCTCGACGCTGTATTTCACCGTCGGCTCCCCCGTAAAAAGCGGCGGCTACGCGGTGCATAAGGCGATGGGAGGCCTCTCCACGCCCGAGGATTTCGTACAGGGCGACGCCATGGTGTACGACGAAGAAAACTTTATCATTGAGACCGCCGGGGGCAGAAGCTCCAACAGGGATCTGCCCTTTTTTCAAATCGATACGGGAAGGGGAAAGATAATCGCCGCCGTGGGCTGGACGGGGCAGTGGAAATGCGAACTGAAAAACCGAAACGGAGAGCTCACGCTTGCAGCCGGGATGCCGAGGTCTCATTTTGTCGTGTACCCCGGCGAAAAACTGGTGCTCGGCTCGATGGTGGCCCTGTTCTGGGAAGGCGACCCGGATGAAGCCAACAACGCCTTTCGGCAGCTGCTGCTCGAACGGTATATCCCAACCCTGCCAAACAGGGGCAAGGAGCCGTATATTTTCTGCAACACGTGCTTTACCCGCGGCGGCGGCTGGCTGAACGAATGCGACGAACAAAACCAGATAAGCCTCATAAACGCCCTTGAGCCGCTCGACTGCGAGAGCGTGATCACGGACGCAGGCTGGTTTACCGGGGGCTGGCCTTTCGGAGCGGGAAACTGGGACGCCGATCCCCTCAAATATCCAGGCGGCATAAAACCCGTGGCGGACGCCGCGAAATCGCACAACATGAAATACGGCCTGTGGTTTGAGCTCGAAAGGGCGGTCGCGCAGACCGAGCTCGCGAAAAAGCACATCGGCTGGCTGCTCAGAACAGCCGCCGGCGAGCCGCGCGAAAACGAGAATATGCTCCTCAACCTCGGAATCCCCGAAGCCGCCGACTATATATACGCCATCCTCGAGGACAAAATAACAAACGACGGCATCGAATGTTATCGGCAGGATTTCAACATGGACCCCCTTGTTTACTGGGATACCAACGATACCCCAGACCGCGTCGGCGTCACGGAGATAAAATATATAAACGGCCTGTACGCCTATCTCGACAGGATAAGAAAGAACCATCCCGGCATATTCTTGGACGGCTGCTCTTCCGGGGGCAGGAGGATCGATATCGAAATGCTCAAGCGCTTTCACACCCATCAGAAAACGGACCTGTGGTTTGATTCGGCCGTCGACCAGAACTCTTTGTTTTCGCTCTCGCACTATATCCCCAACGCGGCCTTCACCGCGCATATAAACCGGTATGACGATTACAGCTTCAATTCCGTCATGGCGGCCACGTTATGCCTCGGCTGGATTGCGGACAGCGAAGAGCAATTTATGGGAAACGGTGTTTTCGAACCCGGCCGGGCAGTTGAACTCATCGAAAGATACAAAACAGCGCGCCCGTATTTAAACCGCTCCTTTTATCCCCTCACGGCCCCCGACAGCAAACCCGGCGCGGCGATCGCCTTCGAGTTCTTCGACAAAGAGAAGGATTCCGGGGTGATATTCGTATTCGCGAGAGAGCGGAGCGCAAAAGAAAAAATGACAATAAGCCCGAAAGCGCTGAAAGACAACTCAAACTACATTTTAACGGATCTCGCAACGCATGAAAAGAAAACCGTGAGCGGCAAGACTTTAAAATCCGGATATACGGTGGATATAACCGGACTGCCGTTTTCCGCGGTTATCCATATCGAAGGCAAAGTGATTTGATTTTAAAGAAAGGGGCGTACACACCAATGAAGATTTTTGCAGATCATATTTCGCCGGCAAAGCGGTTTTTGCTCGCCTGTCTGCTTGCCGCCATGATTTTGGCCGTGTTGTCGTGCAGTCAGGATACAAAAACCGGCCAAAACAACAATGAAGAGACAAAACCGCCGGAGGCCGCCGGCGAAGGGAGCGGCGAAGAGGACGCCGGGGCGGGGCGGGAAAACACGCCCGACGGCGTGCCGCCCGATTTGAAATTTTCGGGAAAAACTTTCACAATCCTCTCAAGGGAGGAGTTCATGTTCGGCTATGAAATGGGCGTGGACGAAGAAAACGGCGATATCGTAAACGACGTGATTTACAAAAGAAACGTCTCAGTCGAAAACAGGTTCGACATAAAAGTGGACGTCATAAAGATCCCGGGGATATGGGGCCAGGAAGCCAGTTTCAACAACACCGTGAAAAACTGTGTCAAAGCGGGCGACAATTTGTATGATTTGGTGGCGGGATACGCCTACTTCATAACCCCGCTCGCCGCGGAGGGCAATTTTTTGAATTGGGCAAAAGCGCCGTATATAGACAACAGCGCCCCGTGGTGGAACCTTGAGCTCGTGGAGAAAACGACCATCGACGGAAAACTGTACTTCATAACCGGCGATCTGAGCCTCACTTTCGTGTCGAATCTGACCTGTCTGTATTTCAACAAGCGCATACAGAGCGAATACGAAGCCGAAGATGTGTATAAGTTGGTTTTGGACGGCAAGTGGACTTACGACAAAATGTTCGAGGTGTGCCGGGGGGTATACAGGGACCTAAACGGCGACGGCATAAAAAACGAGGGCGATATATTCGGGGCGGGGCTGGCCCACGGCAATACCTGCGAGGCGGTATTCACCTCGCAGGACCAGCAAATCACCGAAATAGGCGACGACGGCTACCCGTATTTCGTATTCAACTCCCCGAGGACGATCAAAATAGTGGAAAACATGATGACGCTTTTCTTCGACAACGCGGGGATATATTCATTCGCCGAAACCACGGAATACCCGGAGAGGACCATATTCAAAAACGGCCAATCGCTTTTTATGAACGGGTATATCAACACCGCCGAGGACCTCCGGGACATGACCGATGATTTCGGGGTTGTGCCATATCCCAAATTCGACGAGACGCAGAAAAAATACAGATCCCGCTCGCAGGACGCCTTCTCGTTTTTCAGCGTTTTGTCGACATGCGACGACTATGAATTCGCGGGGGCGGTCACCGAGGCGCTCGCAGCCGAAAGTTACCGCTTCGTGACGCCCACATATTACGAAACGGCGCTGAAAATCAAATACTCGCGCGACGATACCACCTCTCAGATGCTCGATATAATAAGGGAGGGGGCGCAGTTCGATTTCGCCTATGTGTATTCCAACAGCCTGAACAACATAGTGCATATTTTCAGGAATCTGACCGACAAAAAAAGCACGGATTTCGTCTCGCTCTATGAAAAAAGCGAATCGCAGTACAAAAAGGCGCTGGACAAGCTGATCGCCGCCTATCAGGAACTCGAATAAAAACAAATATATATACGGAGGAATAAATCTATGAATTCCCGGGAACGGCTGACTGCGGTATTAAACGGGAAAATGCCAAGTGACAGGCTCCCCGCAATCGAGACCGCTATATGGTGGGATCAGACCCTGCGCCGCTGGGAGGGCGAGGGGATGCCCCGGGGGCAGACGCTGGGGCAGAGTTTTGAGTATTTCGGGCTCGACGAATTATACGGGGTCACCGACTACAATACCCCGGCCGCTTTGGGCAGGATCAAAAACGAAGAAGATTACGAGCGGATAAAAAAGGATATGTACGGGGATTCGGAGTTTGAATACCATGTCAGCTGCATCAAAAATCTGAAGCCGCGCCACGACAGCGGGGAAATAAGTTTCTCCGCGGGGCTGTTCGGATTTTTCTGGTTCCCGCGCAGCCTGTTCGGGATTGAGCCGCATTTCTACGCTTTTTACGACTTCCCGGAGCTGATGCACAGGATAAACCGGGATTTGCTGGACTTCAATATGAGGCTGCTGACCGAAATTTTCAAAATCGACAAACCCGATTTTATCGTGGTGTCCGAAGATATGTCGTATAATCACGGGCCCATGCTGTCGGGGGAATTTTTTGATGAATTTATCCTGCCCTACTATCTGCTCCTGACCAAATTCACAAGAGAACGCGGCGTAAAGACGCTTCTGGACAGTGACGGGGACGTCACGGCCATGATACCGTGGCTCGAGAAGGCGAAAATCGACGGGATATGCCCGCTGGAACGCCAGGCGGGCGTGGATATTGTAAAACTGCGCGAGGCATATCCCGGCCTTATCATGCTGGGCGGGTACGACAAAATGGCCATGAACAAGGGCGAAGCGGCGATCCGCGCCGAATTTGAGCGCATATTGCCGCTGATGCAATCCGGGCGCTACATCCCGGGCCCCGACCACCAGACGCCTCCGGGGGTATCGCTGGCGGACTACAAGCTGTATGTAAAAATATTGAAGGAATACTGCGAAAAAGCGGTAAAATAAAAAATCGGAGGTATTTGGGTATATGTTGAAATTTCCGGAGAATTACGAAAACGGCAAAAACTTATACAAACCCCTGAAACTCAAACACGGCTACACTTTGGACTATTTCGATTTCGAAGGCCTCGGCTCCGAGGGCGGCTTTGAGCAGGTATGCCATACAATCGAGCAGAGCATAGACGGACTGATAGAAATAGGCTACGGCGGAATCGTCACAAACATATCGTTTCGCAGCTACTTTGAAGACGAAACCGCAAAAAGGCTGCTGAAACATAAAATCGAGTATTGCAAGAAAAAAGGGCTGCGCGTATGGCTCTACGACGAAAGAGGGTATCCCAGCGGCAAGGCGGGGGGCCTGACCTTGAAAAAGAATCCCGATTTTGAAGCCAAAGGGCTTGCCGGGATGTTTGAAACTGTAAAACCCGGCGAAAGCCTCTCGATAAAATTTCCGCGCGGCCATGAAAAAGTGGTCGCCGCCTATTCGTATGAGGGCGCCTGCTTTGACGACATGGACATAAATTCCGCGGTATCACTGACGGGAAACCTGAGCGGCGGATTTGACCTGGATTATACAAATGACACCGAAAAGACCCGTTTTGTCGCGTATTTCGTCTCAAAGAGGCTTTACGAGGGGACGCACGCCGAGCGAAACTATGACGACGCCAGGCGCTATCCCGATCTGATGAACAAAGAGGCGGTGGGCGAGTTCATTTCAAACACATACGAAGCCTACAAAGAAATAGCCGGGGAATATTTCGGGAACACGATAGAGGCGGTTTTTACCGATGAACCCTCATGCGTGGCATATTATCTCCCAAAGCTGCCCGCCGTGATTCACGACCAACCCGACGAATCCATACCGCTGCTTCCGGTTTTGAACTGGACGAACGATTTCAAAGCGAGATTTCAAAGGCTTTGCGGGTATGATATAGACAAATATCTGCCCTATGTGTTCGGCGGCAATACGGCACGGGCTTTCGATGTGAGGGAGGATTTCCATTATGCCGTGTCTAAATTCTACGAAGAGGCGTTTTTTGCCCAAATCGGAGATTTCTGCCGAAAAAACAATGTGGCGTTTTCGGGTCATCTTTTAATGGAGGAAAATTTATCGCTGCACCCGCCGTTTGAGGGCAATTTTTTTCATCAGCTCAAACACATGCAGTACCCCGGAATAGACGTTTTAACCACGATTCCGGAATCGATTTTGAATCACATGGCGCAGGTCCCCAAACTTGTGTCGTCCGCGGCGCTGCTGAGCGGCAAAAAACACGTCATGAGCGAGGCGTCGGGATATCAGGAGACAATCGCCGTGGGCAAAGAGAACTTGAATTACAGGCAGATGATCGGGGCCTGCGCGCTGCAGTACGCTTTGGGGGTGGACACAATCGTCTCATATTATCAAAGAGGGGCAATAGACAAGCCCGATCACCGCCTCTGGAACGAAACGCTCGGGCGCATAGCCGCGATAATGTCAGCCGGAACCCAAAAGGCGAAAATTCTGCTCTATTATCCGATAGAAACGGCGGCCAGGTATTATCTGCCGCAATACAACTGGAGCGAAGAAGGGCAGAAATACTTGACAAAATATGATTTATCATTTGCCAAAAAGGGCGCGGAGGCGGCGGCTTCATGGGCCAAACTGTCGCGCTCGCTGTTAAAGGGCCAATTGGACTATTTTATGACGGATTTTGAGCTTCTGGCAGCTTCAAAATTCGAGGGGGGAAAAATAAAGATAGGCGGAAACGAAAACGATTTTGAAGTTTTGGTTCTGCCGGTCTGCGATATGACCGAAAAGCTGCAAAAACTCATAAAAGAACTAAACGAACAAAACATAACGGTGTTATCCGTCGCGCCCGGGTTCGGAGACGGGATAAAAAAAGCGGAAAAATTGGAAAAATCGGAAAATTTCAAAATATATAAAGACGAAAAGGATCTGATAAAAAACCTCAAATCGATGATAACCCCCGACGTAGTCCTGAATGGTGAATCCGGCAGTACGGACAATATAGTCTACATGAAAAAAGAAAACGAAAACGGGTTTGATTTTCTTTTTGTAAACGCGGCCGGCAGCGCCGCCGCAGCCGAAACAAAAATATACCTCGGCGAGAGCGATAAAAAAGATTACAAGCTCTTTATGTACAATCCGGAAACAGACGAAGAAATCCCGTTTTGTTATGAAATAACGGGCGGCAAGGCGGTATTTGATTTGCATTTGCCGGCATACGGATTTATTTTTATTTTTTTTCGTTTTACCCCTTGACATTTGCTGTGACATCTGTTATAATAGATATATAACAAGTACACGGCCGTGTTTTGTCATCACTCAACTTCAAGGAGGTAATTTCGGATTGATTATCGAAATAAACACACAGAGCCCCTCGCCCATATACGAGCAGATCCGCGACCAGATCGTGCTGGGCATGGCGGCGAAAAAATTCATCCCGGGCGAAGCGCTGCCCTCAGTGCGGAACCTCGCCGCGGATCTCGGCGTAAATTTCCACACTGTAAACAAAGCGTATTCCATGCTCTGCGAGGAGGTAACAGAAGAGTTACGAAAAACATATAAAAAGCAGGGAAAAGCTATATAAATATGTTAAGATAGTAATAAACGACAGCCTCCCATGTCCATAAAGGGCATGGAGCGGCACAAACGAAAAATGTGTCCAAAATTCATTGAATTGCTGGAAGTTCCTAAAGCTACGCAAGCTACAACGCAATACCGCGCAGGTATAGACGTGACAGCGGCGAAAGCAAAAAAAATTGCGTAGATAGTGCAAGGTTAAATCCTAAACACCAAGACAAGAATGGATAATCAGCAGCGAAGGCCGAAAGGCAACGTTCAACGA
>Ga0123356_10003377_pt1 | contig 16750 bp, 13 predicted proteins | sample TergutEmb28metaG_2_FD_92546 | JGI IMG/M metagenome (GOLD analysis project Ga0123356, IMG submission 92546) | Embiratermes neotenicus P3 segment gut microbial communities from Petit-Saut dam, French Guiana - Emb289 P3 | ecosystem: Host-associated > Arthropoda: Insects > Digestive system > Gut ...
GAATTGAAGGTAGCTTAGGCTATGACCAACCTCCTCCACGCGCTCCAACAAAATACCGCCGTCCCCTTCCACATGCCCGGCCACAAGCGCGGCGCGGCGATGCTGGGCGATACGCTTCCCTGGGCAATGGACGTTACGGAAATCCCGGGCGTAGTCACGCCAAGCTTCGACAATTTGCAAAATCCCGAAGGCGTGCTGTTTGATCTCATGCGGCGCGCCGCCGCGCTTTGGGGCAGCAGAGCTGCCTATATCAGCGTCAACGGCAGCACCGGGGCGATTCTCGCGGGCATCCGCGCCATGACACGGCAGCACGATACGATTCTCGTCGCCCGTAACTGCCATATGTCCGTGTTCCATGTCATAGAGCTGTGCGAGTTGCGCCCGGTGTTTTTGGAGCCGGAATGGCTCCCGGAGTGGGGCATTTATGGCAAAATCGCGCAGGAGACCCTGGACCGGGCCCTTGCCGCCCACCCGGAAGCCACGCTCTGCGTGATCACAAGCCCCACGTATGAAGGCTTCCAAAGCGAGCTCACATGCCCTATTCCATTGTATATTGACGCCGCCCACGGCGCGCACCTGCCGCTGCCAAAAGCTGAACTTGTGAATATTAGCACACATAAAACCCTGCCGGCGCTGACGCAAACGGCGCTGCTGCATGTGATGAGCGAACGCGTTGATATTCCAAAACTGGAACATAACCTGCGGGTATTCCAGACCACCAGCCCCTCGTATGTTCTCATGGCTTCCATCGAGCAATGCGTCGCTATGATAGAAGAACAGCGTACGGAACTCTTTGCGAAATGGCGTCAACGCCTGGATATTTTTTATGCACACGCGCGTAACTGGCAAAACCTGCGGCTTTTACAGCCGGACGACCGCTCCAAAATCGTTGTCCATTGCGGACTGGACCCCGCGGATGTTTTGCATAAACATCGCATTGAGCCGGAATATATACAGAACGACAGGGTTTTGTTCATGACCTCCCCCTGCGACACGGACGATATGATGGCGGCCCTGACCATGGCCCTGGACGAACTGGACGCCGTTCTGGCAAAAAATATACTTGCATTGGTATAAAAAATGTGTTATAATACCAAGGATATTTTCGATTACTGAATGAAAGTTGGTAGCATATGCCAAAGCTCGATGATGAAATCAGGGAGCAACAAACGGAAGAAATCACGAGTCAACCCATTCAATGGCATGCGCGAACGGTTGACAAGGCTCTAAAGCTGTTCAAGGTAAAGGAAAGCGGCCGGGCGGAGACCCAACAGCTTCTCACACATCCCGTTGTATGGGCCAAAGGGGAGGGGCTGCCCGAGGGCGTGCTCGCGCCTTGGGAGAAGATGCTGTTTGCCCTGCACGCGTTTATGGGCATTGCCGCCGGCGGCTACGGCGGGGATGGTCAGAGGAAGAGGCTTTGGAACTATACATATGGCATCAATCCGAACCATTTGACCGTCGGCGGGATTATCCTTTCCATTTTTGACGCTGTGAACGACCCCTTCATCGGCCAATGGATGGACCGCCGCCCCATGCTGGACAAAACTTACCGGAAGATATGCCGCACAAATAACATGATCAATGTGTTTTTGAGTATTTTCTTCCTGTTCGATTTTGGTTTTTCGTCCTTCCAGCGCGTGGCGGTATGGACCGGGGTGCGGATGCTGATGGACATTTTGAGCACCATGTCCGAAGTGGCTTATACGAAATATTTTGTCGGCATCACGCCCTTTTCCGATCAGCGCGGCAAAACCATGGTATGGCAGGAAACGGGCGGGCAGTTCGGCTGGCCCATTGCCAACATTCCCGCCTATCTCATGGGCTTTGCCCGGGACCGCCAGCAATGGTCAGACTACAGAGTTTTCACACGCGGCGCTTTGATCACGCTTCCCTTGGCGCTGGGTTCCAGCATCATTCATACCTTTGCCCGCAACAGGGTGAAGCTCCAGCAATCGGAAGAAATCACGGCTCCGCCCAGGGCGCCGCATGAGGAAGGCAAAGAATCGCCCTATAAGAATCTTAGCCTCAAAGAGAAAATGCAGGTAACGTACCGCCAAGTCATAACCGCTTTCGGCGTATTGAGGCACAACCCATGGCTGATCTCCACATCAATCGCAAACTTTATCAAGGTGTTTACGCCGCGCACCGACGAATATCCCATCTACCGCTGGCTGATACCGCCGATAAAAATGTTCGGCCGGGAATTCCGGGGCGAGGCCATTCTCCCGATCAGAAACCAGCTTTCCGGCACGCCCATTACGTTTTTGTATCCCTTCATGGGTAAGATCGTGAATAAAATCGGAGGGCCCAAGCGCACGCATATCTATGGCTACTCTCTGACAATCGCCGTTTTCCTGGCAAAATATTTTATAGGCTACAAAGGTCCAGCGGCATTGATCATGATCTTCATCGGAGACCTCATCTGGCAGACCATAGCCCCGTTCATCGGTTACTCGAGCAGGGTCCTCGAATATGAAATGCTCGACGTCGTGGAATATGAAACCGGCGTGCGCAGCGAAGGCGTCACAATGGCCTTTAAAGCGCTGTTCAATAAAATCCTGACAAGCAATATCGACAGCGCCACCGGCAACTGGCTCCAGGGATGGACCGGCATCAACCAGATCGACGTCGACAGCCCGAACCCCGTGGTGCCGGAACGATTCCAAAAATGGGCCTGGACCTTCTTTACCCTGACCCCGGCGGTTGACGCCACAATAGACTTGATCACCCGGCTCTTCCTCAAATATAAGCCGGAGCAGCGGCATGTAATCGAAGCCGAGCTTATTAAGCGCCGCGAATTGGCGCAGCAGGCAAAAGCCGAACTGGAAGAAGCGGCTGAACAGCCAGCCTGATAATATTGTAATGAAAGTTGGTAGCCTATGCCAAAACTCAGCGAAGAAAAACGGGAGCTTTTACGGGAAGTTACCCGCCATCCGGTCAAATTTATGAAGGGCAGCGATCTGCCGCCGGAAAAAATTAAGCCGTGGGAGCTGTCGACCTACATCGTGCCGAACTTATTTGTCGGCCTGCGCAACGGTTTTATCTACAACACCATGTACCTCTACCAAAACGTATTCGGGCTCAACAAGCGGCACCAAACGGTGGCCAATGTGTCCTATGGCATTTATGACGGCTTCAACGACCCGCTCGTCGGCGCGTACATGGACACCAGAAACTACAAATTGAACACCCACCGCTGGATTTCGCGCATCAGCTCATGGGTCAATATGCTGGTTACGCTGTTTCTCATGTTCGACTTCGGTCTGGCCCCATGGCAGCGTGTGGGCCTGTTCATCGCCTTGAAGGGCATCGGGGACACGATCGGCACGCCGGGCGTGGTTTCCGGCGCGAAGGTACTCGTCCACATCTCCCCCTATTCCAAGGAGCGCAGCCGGGTCGCGTGGGCGCAGGGCATCGGTACCACCATCCATGAGATGCTGGTGCCGATAGGTTTGGCCCTCGTCGGCCTGCGCGACGTATTCGGCTGGTCGGAGTACAGCATATACATTGTGGGAGCGGCGGTCTTCACCGTCCCATGCCTGTTTTTGGAAATGGCGCCGTCCTTCGTGTTGCAGCGCGTGCCGGACATGGTAAATCCCAGGGCCTCGGAAGAAACGGGATTCAAGGGATTTGTGCAGGAAATAGTGGAATGCTTCCGCATCGTCAAGCACAACCGCTATTTCATGCTGAATATGGCAGCCAAGCTCCTCACCGTATTTACCCCCAACATTGGCGACAACGATTTCTACCGCTATTGCGGCGTGGACGAGGTGCTCAACACCAGCTCCGGCCGGCTCCGGGGGGAATTCCTGCTGTTTTTCCGCGATAATATCGTGTCCACCCCCTGCAACCTGATCGTGCCCTTCGCCCTGCCCATCATCAAAAAAATGGGCGGGCCGCGCAACTCGCAGGCCATTTACCAGGGCATCGCGACTGGAGCCAATATACTCAAATGGGTGGTCGGCATGAAATCAAAGGGAGGCATCCTGTTCAACTGGACCATGGAAATGTTCAGCCGGACCCTTGGGCGCGTAAACACCATCGCGGAAAATATCAATAAGTTCGAGATGCTCGACTATGTGGAGTGGAAAACCGGCCGGCGCAGCGAGGGCGTGAACATGGCCGTGGAAGGCATATTGAATAAAATCGTCTTAAATAATATCGACACTACTGTCGGCAACCTGGTTATTGATTCCCTTGGCTTTGACCCCAAGCTGGAAAATAACCAGCCCGCGCGTTTTTATAAATGGGCGCCGACGCTGTACCTTCTGGTACCCGCCGTCGATACGTTGATTGTCCTCATCGCCCGGCTGCTGTACAAGTACCCCGCCGACATGCGCGACCGGGTGGAGGCCGAGCTCATCGAACGCCGCGCTTTGGCAAAAGAGCTGGAAGAAGAGCCGCAGGAAGCGGTCGTTTAAATCAAGAAAAATAAGAGGCCCTCTTCGTTTTTTGAAGAGGGCTGTTTTTTTGGAGGAGAATTACGGCGCTCTCTCCATCATTTTGAATATTTTTATGCCCAGGCGGACGACGCCCGGTTCCAACCTGCGTCCGGTGCGCTTGAGCCCCGCCGGGATGTCGATGTGCTGCGGGCACTTTTGCGCGCACGCGCCGCATGCCGTGCAATTATGCGCGCCGGTATTGGCCTCCTTGCCGGAAAGATTTGCGCTCGTGGCGTATTGCTGGAAACCCGCGCGCAAATTCATGGCGTAGCTCGCGTTGTATGCCGCAAGGCACCCCGGGATATTTACGCCCTTCGGGCAGGGCAGGCAATAGTTGCAGCCGGTACACGGGATTTTGTAGCTCTCACGGAATATCTCCAGTACCTGAGGGTATACCGCCCGCTCGCTGTCTTCCAGGCAGCCGGGCAGCGCGGCTTCGGCGGTTAGGATGTTTTCGTCCAGCTGGGCCATGCCGTTCATGCCGGAAAGCACGACGGTCACCTCCGGCTGATCCAGCAGCCAGCGCACGGCCCAGGCGGCGGGGCTGCGCCCGGGGACGCCCCGCTCCAACAGCGCCGCCGCTTTTTTGGGCAGTCCCGTGGCAAGCTTGCCGCCGAGCAGGGGCTCCATCACGATCACCGGCAGGCCCATCGCAGCGGCTTTTTGCAGCCCGGCCCGGCCCGCCTGATAATTTTCATCGGAGTAGTTATATTGAATCATCGTAAAATCCCAGGGATAGCGCTCCAGCAGCCCCATAAACTCCGCCTGGCTTCCATGGAAGGAAAACCCGATCTGCCGGATGCGACCGGCCGCTTTTTGCTCTTCAATCCATCGCTCGGCACCTAATTTTACAAGGTCCTCCCACTCTTTCACAGTGGCCAGGCTATGGATCAAATAATAATCAATATAATCTGTTCCCAGCCGCTCGAGGTGGACGTTGAATAGCTTGTCAAAATCCTCGTAGCGCTTCACCCGGCGGAAGGGCAGCTTCGTTGCGAGATAAATCTTCTCACGCAAGTTTTCGTGACGTTGAAAAATTTGCCCCAGCGCCGCTTCGCTGCCGGGGTAGATGTAAGCGGTGTCGAAGTAATTCACACCGCGCTCCACAGCGCTTTGGACGAGCGCCGCGGATTTGTCGATGTCGATCCCGGCAATCCCCCGGGGAAACCGCATGCAGCCAAAGCCCAGCGCGGAAAGCTGGTTGCCTGATTGTTTGTCTTCACGATATTGCATAGGAGAACCTTTCTTTTTGTCTAAAATCTAGTCTTCTGCTATTGCGGCACAGCCGCACTAAAAGCAGGCAGCGGAATATGATCCAGCGCCACCACGGGGACGCCGTCGAAGGAATCCCGGGGGACTTCCTCTGTCAGTACGCAGGCGATGACTGTGACGTCGGCCTCCAAAGCCTTGGCCATATTGCACACCGCGCGCAACGTACCACCGGTGGAAATCACGTCGTCCAGGACGCACACGCGGCGGCCCCGCAGCAGCTCCTGCTGGTCGCGCCCCAGGAAAAACTGCTGCGGCGCCGCGGTGGTGATGCTCTTGACGTCCATGACCATGGGGTCGATCATGTAAAGCTTGCGGGCCTTGCGTAGCACCACATAGTCGTCGTGGCCCAGCATGCGGGCGAGCTGTTCCGCCAGGGCGATGGACTTCGATTCCGCCGCCAGCAGGATATCGAAATCAAATGAAGCCAGCCGCTCCGTCAAGGCCTTCGCGGCGGCGATATTCCACGCGCCGCGCCCCATAGGGTCGAAGGCGTAGATACCGAAGCCATTGCTGTCCCGCACCAGGGGGAGGCTTATTTTCAGTTCGCCCAGCCGCACAGGCCAGCTATCGGACCAAATCTCATTGTTGGTTTTGTTCATCCGAATTCCCTGGCCTTTCGATTGATAAAATCAATGGTATAAAATTTCTCCTCATTCGCGAGCACGCCGTCGGTCAGCCGGATACGCAGCAGGCAAGTATTCGGGTCGTCCTCATTGACGTGGCCGTTGTCGTACCAACTGGCGAACGCCTCGCGCAGCTTGGCCATGATTGCTGTATGGCGTTCGTCGCGGACATGGCCAAGGTTCTCGCCAACGCCATGGGCGTTGAAACATGCGCCGCATAGTACGACCTTGGAGCAGGCCTTGATTTGCTTCATTTTATTGGATTTCGTATACGTCACAATATAAAACGCGCCGTTTTCGTAATATCCGTCCACCATGCGGACGGAAAGATGGCGGCCGTTCCTCGTGGCAATGGAAATCAGGCTGTCTTTGCCGAAGCGCTCGTTCATTCGCTCCATCGCGTCGTCATATTTGCACATATCGCTATCCTTTCGATAATTTTTTCGCTTACCATCGCGGCAAAACCGGCGTGGGGAATACGTTCGGGCCAAAGCCCATGACGCGGCCCATCTGTGCGCCGATCTGGCGGTTTTTCCAAACGCCGCCGTCCTTGAATCCCGCGTCCGCGCGGTTGACATACACCGGCACGTTCCGCTTGGTGTGCCCGCCGGATGTAAACACGTATTCGCCATTTTTCAGGGTGAGGCCGCCGGTGTCGTGGTCGCCGGTGACAATCACAAGGGTATCGGCATTCTTTTTCGCGTAATTCAGCGCTGTTTTCACAGCTTTATCGAACTCCCGCACGTGGTGTATGGTCATTTCTTTGTTGTTGTCGTGGGAAAATTTATCGATTTGCGCGCCCTCCACCATTAAGAAGAATCCCTTAGGATTATTATCAAGAAGATCAAGGGCCTTCACGGTCATTTCATCCAGGGTTGGTGTAGAATTTGTGTTGTTGGTAAATCTAAGGTCTTCATAGTCGAACTGCGCGAAGCTGCGGCTGCCTTTGGCAAGCCTGTTCCAGTCCGCTTTGTTGTCCACGTAAATGAAACCCTTGGCGTTGGCGTTTGCTTTCGTAATGGATTTGCTGTTCCCGCCCCATATCAAATCAATGCCGGAGCTCAGCTGGCTCTTTGAAATCGTCCCTTCCTGTATGCGGGTGCTCGCGTGGGCGCTGAACGCGGCAGGCGTGGCCCCGCTGGTTTGGTCCGTCGTCACAACCCCGGCGGAGCGGCCGCTTTTCAGGGCCATTTCACAAAGGTTTTTCGGCCGGATCAACAGCCCCGCAGGAGCCAGAGGATACACGCCGACCTGGGAAGGAATGACGCGGATGCCGCAGGCCAGAGCGGTCCCCGCCGCAGCGGACTCGGTAAGACTAAAACCGGGCCAGGCATTGGTTTTGCTTTCCCCGCGGATGGGCAGCGAATGGATGGCCAGGGGCGCGCTGTTCTCCGCCAGAGCGGCGCTCAGAGTGTTTTCGCTCATGCCGTCGCCGATGAGCAGAATGACGTTCTTGTACTGCGCGGGATTATTGGTGATACTCGAACGCAGGCCGGTCCAGCCGATGATGAGTGTCAGCGGCGCGAAAATCAACGCGAAGATTTTGTTGATGATGGTCATGATGGGTCCTCCTGAAAATTTATATCATGTTCAAATAAACAACTGCGCTCTGTTATAGTTCGCGTAAATCCCATTTTTCGCGATGAGTTCTTCATGCGTGCCGGATTCCGCGATTTCGCCGTCTTCCAGCACGATGATCTTGTCGGCTTTTTTTACGGTGGAAAGCCGGTGCGCGATGATGATCGTCGTGCGATTTTCCATGACTTTGTCCATCGCCTGCTGAATAAGCCGCTCGGTTTCCACGTCGATGGCGGAGGTCGCTTCGTCCAGGATCAGCACCGGGCGGTTGCGCAAAATGGCGCGGGCGATGCTCAGGCGCTGCTTCTGCCCGCCGGAAAGCCTGATACCCCGTTCCCCGATCATCGTGTCGTAGCCATGCTCCAGTTCCTGGATGAACTCGTGGGCGTGGGCCAGGCGCGCGGCTTCTTCCATTTGCTCGCCGCTGGCGTTCGGCTCCCCATAGCAGATGTTCTCCCGCACAGTGCCGTTGAAGAGAAACACGTCCTGCAATACGATGCTCATGCTGTCGTGCAGGCTCGCCAAAGTGATGTCCCGCAGATCATGGCCGTCCAGCAAAATTCTGCCGGAGCCAGGATCATAGAATCTTCCCAACAGCGAGACGATTGTCGTTTTTCCAACGCCGGTCTGCCCCACCAGGGCGACGATCTTCCCCGGTTTTGCCACGAAACTCAAGTCCTTGATCACTTCCGCGTGCTCGTTGTATTGGAAGCTGACATTCTCGAATTCCAGTTCCCCGCGGGGATTTCTCAAATGATGCGCACCCGGCTTGTCCTGTACCGTGGGCGCGATGTCCAGCATCTCGAAGATGCGTTCTGCCCCCGCCATGGAGTTCTGGATGTCCTCGTTGATGCGCGCCAGCTCCGACACCGGCTGGTAGAAAATCCACAAATAGAATATGAACGCGATAATCACGCTCAGCGGCGCGAGCCCCGCCGCCGCGAGGTATCCGCCATAGCCAATGACAATCACCGTGCCCATGTTGCTGATAAACTGGATGCCCTGGTGATAAACCGCGCCAAGTTTTAGCGCCGAAAGAATCACATGCGTGTATTTGACCGAAGTTTGCTTGATGTCGTTGCATTCTTTTTGTTCCTGATTGAAGAGCTTGATTTCGCGGATGCCCGAAAGATTATCCTGCAATTCGGCGCTGAGATCTCCCACGAGCTTCTGTGCTTCCCGGAATTTTGGGCGCACCCGCCTGGTAAACCACTGGGACGACACCGCCAGAAACGGCAGCACGGTCAAGCTCATCAGCGCGAGCCTCGCATTGAGGGCGAACAGCAGCGCGGCAACGCCGGCGAACAAAATCACGTTCACGATCAAATCCGGCGCCGCGTGGGCGATGAGCGTTTCGAGCTTATCGGTGTCGGAAATCACGCGGCTCATCAACTGGCCGATTTGCTTGTCGTGATAAAAATCCAGCGACAGATTCTGATAGTGGCTGTATAGCTTCACCCGCATGTCTGAGACGAAATACCACGAAGCCTTATGGGCCAGATAACCGCGCAGCCCCTGCGCCACGCTGCGCAGCAGATAAATCAACGCCAAAACCGCCGCCAGCCGGACCGCCTTGCGCGGCAGATCGGGATCCTGGTTCTCGACAAGCTCCATCAACCGCTGGATCATCGAAGGAGTAATCAGCTGCCCAGCGGTGAACACTGCGATGCAGCCCATGGTCGCAAGCAACAGGCCCCAATATTTTTTTGCTTCCCTTAATAATCGAACGACCGGCTTCAAATAATTACTTCACACCCTTCTTTTTGTCCCGTGCCATCTCCTCCACGGATTTTATATGCAATCGCACGGCGCCCCGCGTTTCTTTTGTTGGAATGGCACTCCCGCTGGCGAAATATTGTTTGGCTGCGGCAATCGCTTCTTTATACTGCGGGAGCCACCGTTCCCCCACGACGAGCATTTCGTCGGTCATCTGACAAGCTTCTGCTGTGTTGCACACAGCGCCCACGAGGGGATCCAGCAGCATGGCCTGCTTGAGCAAGAACGCGTCGCCATGCACGGCGGCTTCGACAGCAAGCCTTTGCACATGAATGCTCGCGTTGCAAATCGCCGCCGGGCCAAGGGGCAAATCGCCGATTTTGGGAATGCTCACGCCATTGGCGTCGACATAGCCCGGCACTTCCACAACCGCGTCATCCGGCAAATTTGTTATGCAACCTTCATTCAACACATTGAAGTGCCCGCGGTAGACACGCCCGGTTTCCAGGCCCTCGATGATATAGGAGCCGTGCTCGCTCCCGCGTTCTTCCGGCGCGAACTTGCGGCAGGGCCAGTCTTGCCAGTTGGCAAAATCCGCCTCGAACCAATGGCGGCCCTCGGTGCAAACGCGCAGGTAACCTCCCGTTTCGCCGTGCACCCAATCGCTGGTGTCAATCCACTTGGGAATTTCATTCAAACGCTTGCGATACCAGGGCAGGTACTCCGAAAGATGCCCATTGGACTCAGTACTGAAATAGCCGAAGCGGCGCATGATATCGATGCGGACCTTTTCGCATTGGCTGAGCCTAGGATGCGCCTCGAACGCGTCAAGCAGCAGGGGGAGCATATCGCGGCCCTTATACTTGACGCCGATGAACCACGTTTGGTGATTGATGCCGGCGCAAACGTAGTCGAGGTCTTTCGCCGGCACGCCAAGGGCTTCGGCAATGTTTCCCGCGCCGTGCTGCACGCCGTGGCACAGGCCGATGGTTTGCACGCCGCCATACTTGTTGCACGCCCAGGTGATCATGGCGTTGGGGTTCGAGTAATTGAGCAGGAGACAGCCAGGTGCCGCAACTTCACGTATATCTTTGCAAAACTCCAGCATAACAGGAATGCCACGCTGGCCGTACATAATCCCGCCCGCGCAAATCGTATCGCCCACGCATTGGTCCACGCCATATTTCAGAGGGATGTTCACGTCGGTTTCAAAGGCCTCCAGGCCGCCCACCCGCACGCAGTTGATGACATACTTCGCGTCAGCAAGCGCTTGCCTGCGGTCTGTTGTTGACTTGATCCTGATGTCCAGGCCGTTGGCTTCAATGTCCCGCTGGCAGACTTGCGTAACCATGTCCAGGTTTTGCTGACTGATATCCGTAAAGGCAATATTGACGCCGTTGAATTCCGGGACGCTCAAGACATCCCGCAGCAAATTACGTGTAAACCCGATGCTTCCCGCCCCAATAAATGCCAATTTGAATGTCACGGATGGAACCTCCATAAGCTTTTCATAAGTTTATCATATAGCAGCAAGAAAGTCAACCAAAAGGCTTGCATTTCCGCTTGGATTTTGATATACTTTAAACAATATAAAAACAACCAATGAGAGGGGTCGCTATGCCGGATAAAAAAGCGTCTGTGCTCTTCAGCAAGGATTTCGTTATTGCTAAAATTGACGAGCGGCTCTTTGGCTCGTTCATCGAGCACCTGGGCCGCGCCATATATGGCGGGATTTACCAGCCGGGCCACCCCGAGGCCGACGAAGAAGGTTTTAGATTAGATGTGCTTAGGTTGGTGAAAAATTTGCGGGTGCCGATTGTCCGCTGGCCCGGCGGGAATTTTGTTTCCAACTACTTTTGGGAGGACGGCGTTGGGCCGGTGTCCCAGCGGCCCCCTCGCCTGGATCTCGCCTGGCGCAGCACGGAGCCGAACCTCGTGGGCATTGGCGAGTTCGCCCGCTGGTGCAAAAAGGCGGACGCCGAAGTCATGATGGCAATCAACCTGGGAACGCGGGGAGTTGCCGACGCCCTAAACCTGCTGGAATACTGCAATCACCCAGGCGGCGGCAAGTTTAGTGATTTGCGCGTTTCCCATGGCGTGAAGGAGCCCTACGGCATCAAGACCTGGTGCCTTGGCAACGAGTTGGACGGCAGCTGGCAAATCGGCCACAAAACCGCCGACGAATACGGGCGCCTGGCTTGCCAGACCGCCCGGGCCATGAAGATGCTCGACCCTGATTTGGAACTTGTGGCGGTGGGCAGCTCGAGCTCCTCCATGCGGACTTTCCCGGAGTGGGAGGCCACGGTGCTGGACCATACTTATGACTGCGCGGACTACATCTCGCTGCACCAATACTATGGCAAGCGGGGTGAAGACACCCAAAACTTCCTCGCGAAAACCATGGAGATGGAGCATTTCATTAAAACCATCACCGCCACATGCGATTATATCAAGGCGAAAAAGCGCAGCAAAAAGACCATGTACCTGAGCTTTGACGAGTGGAATGTCTGGTACCATTCCAACAAGGCCGACGATGACACCATGAAAAACAGACCCTGGCAGGTTGCGCCGGCGCTGCTGGAAGATCGCTACACATTTGAAGACGCGCTTTTGGTGGGCCTGATGCTCATTACATTGCTTAAATACAGCGACAGGATCCGCATGGCGTGCCTGGCGCAGCTCGTGAACGTGATCGCGCCCATCATGACCGAGCCCGGCGGCGGCGCATGGGCGCAGACGACATATTATCCCTTCCTGCATGTGTCCAATTATGGAAGAGGCGTTGCCTTGCGGCCCGTTCTTTCCTGCGGCAAGCATGACACCCGGGATTTCACAGACGTCAACGACGTGGAATCGATTGCGGTTTTTGACGAAGAAAGCGAAGCGCTCACCATCTTCGCCGTGAACCGTGACCTAGAAAACAGCACAGCCTTCGACGTCAACCTGCGCGATTTCCCAGGACTTCCCCCCCTCGAGCATATTTCTTTGACGTCTGACGATTTAGAGGCCCGCAACAGTGCGGCGGCGCAAACAGTCCAGCCTTGCAAGGAAGCGCTCGAAAAAATTGACGATGGCATGTATCGTACCAGGTTTAAAAAAGCCAGCTGGAACGTGATAAGATTTGGGAAATCGCTCGCGGTCCCTGAATTTCTGTTAGGTTAACCATAAGAAATATAATGGGAGGTTGATATTTTGGCAACAAAACCAAGGAAGCACCTGCGAGACCTGGCGCTGTTCAAGCACTGGAAAACCCCGAAGGAAGGCGACTATGTTCCCTATTCGGAATTTGTCAGTTGGTGCGCGGCCAGCATGGGCGTCGGCGGGTGGTCGCCTCTGTTCGATATTTTGGCTCTTTCCGCCGGAACGGCGACCCTTTGCGGCTTGGTGTTCCAAATCAAGCTCATGGACGTGTACGTGATCGGCACCCTTTGCACGGTGATCAATTACATCACGCTCCCGCTCAAGCCTTATATCGTGGATAATATGGGCCGGTTTCCAAAAAAGGTCACGCGCGCCATGCTATTTGGCGCGGTGGGAACGCTGCTGGCGGGGCTCGCGCTTTGGGCGGCTCCCAGCAACGCGTTCTTCGACGGCCTTCTGCCGGATTTCCTCAAACATATCGCCCTGCTGCTATTTGTTTTTGTGATCAATTCGACACTGATGGCATTGACGCTGCGATGGTTCGGCCAAAAGTACGGCAAGTTCAAGCCCTTTATGATTTTCTATGGCCCGCTGATTCTGGCGCTGATCATCTGGATGGTCAACATTCCATACCAAAATATGCGCTACAGCCGCTTGCTGCTCATGGTGAGCTTTATCACCATGCTCATCGGCAACATCAGCAGCGGTAATTTGGGGGGTGGAGGCCTGAAGGAGTTCCACAGCAATGTGGATAACATCCAGGGCCGCATGAGCCCCAACTCCCGGGAGCGCACGCGCATCATGTCCATCGTGCCAATTTTTACAGGGCTTCTTCGTTCCATCTTCGGCATCGTATTCCCCATGCTGGCGGCGCTCTTCGGCGGCCAGCAGAATATCCGCGCGTACCGGATCATCTTCCCCATCTATGGCATGATCTGCCTGGTGCAATCGCTGCTGGTGCTTAAGGTGCACGAACGCGTGTTGCAGGAAAAGGGCCATGTGGCCCGGGCAAAATTCCTCAAAACGGTCAAGGAAGTATTCAGCAATAAATATCAGTGGATGAAAACGTTTTCGGATACGATCGGCATGGGGCCCAACGTGCAGGAGGGCCTGATGGTATGGCTGTATATTTACGTCACCCGTTTGCCATGGGCCACCGGCCTGCTGGTGAATTTATATAAGTTGCCGACGTCCTTCACCGGGCAACTCTCGACGCCCTTTTTTACCAAGCATTTTTCAAAACGGACGAATATGATCGGCCTGCGGTTGATCTGCGCGGCGCTCACCATCGCGCTCATCCCCTGCCTTGGGCTGCGGCACGGCAGCACCTTCCAGATCGTGCTCCTCATGGTCCTGAGCAGCATGCGGACCTTTTTTGTCTCGACCCATGACGTCATCGGCAGGACGATTATGGCGGATATCTGGGACTACCAGCAATGGCGCAGCGGCGAACGGCTTGAAGCCAGTATGAATTATTTTACCTATGTTACGGGGCCGCTTGGCTTTCTCGTGGGTTATGTGATGCCCTTCTTCCTGGGACGCGCGGGGCTCTTCGGCGACATGGACGTGCTCTACGACCCGGCGGTGTTCCAAAGCGTGATCACCACGCAGATCTGGATTGTCGTGGGCCTGACAATCGTTTCGGCTCTGCCATATGTGTTTTATGACCTTTCCGCGAAGAAGGTCGAACAAATCGGCGCGGACCTGAAGGAGCGGGCCGAGGCTCTGGATGCCAAGCAAATGGAAGGAGGGGAGCTTGCATGAGATACCTGAAATATACAGCGCTCGCGGTCATCGCCGCATTGTCGCTTACGAGCCTTTCCGGCTGCGTGCTGAGCCGCGCGTCCCAGGGCAATATGGAGTTCCTGCTCAGCGAAGGCGGGGAAAGCTATATCCTGACGCGCTACAAAAATACCGCCAGCCAAAACGAATTGGTGATCCCGGACCATTTCGATGGCAAACCGGTGACGGCCATCGGCGAAATGGCCATCCAGCACTGCGACGATCTACATAAAATTGTTATCGGCGCGAATCTGGCCGAAATCGACAAATGGGGCATCTTCGGCAACCGTTATTTGAAGGAGTTCGTCGTCAGCGAGGAAAACTCTGCGTTCATGTCTGCCGAAGGCGTGCTCTTCAGTAAGGACATGACCCGCCTGGTCAGTTATCCCAATGCCAATATAGCGGAATATGATAAAAATGGCGCGTTAAAAGAGGAAGTATCTTATGCCGTGCCGGAGGGCGTGAGGAGCATCGCCCATTGCGCGTTCTATGAGTGCTATGCCCTGGGAGAGATTATTTTGCCCAAAAGCCTGCGGGAAATTGATACGCGGGCCTTCCATGGCTGCGAAACAATGAAACAAATCAACCTGCCGGAGGGCCTGGAAGCCATCGGCAACGACGCCTTCCTGCGAAACTTTGGCCTGAGGGAAATCGTCATACCCTCCACCGTGCGGGAAATCGGGGATTACGCGTTTTACCGCTGCGACAACCTGGAACGCATGACGATCCTTGCTCCAAAAGATGCGCTGAAGCAGGGTCACCGCTGGCTGCCCGAACCGGGAAGAAAACCCGTGGAACCGGTTTACAATTAATAATTGACAATTAGCAATGAACAATCGTGGAGCGTTGCGCGCTGTTTTAAATGGATATGGGTGAAACCCATCCGTAATTGTTAATTGTACATTGTTAATTTAGAAGGAGAATATTATGCCAACCACGCCATTCATACCATCCAACCGCCAGCATGAAATCACAGAGCCGCAGCAGCTGCTGCAAAACGGCGACATCGCCGAGCCGGGTTTCGCCAAGCGCCTGCTGTGGCAATACGACCGCGCCGACATCACCGTGCCCGCCTGGCGCGTCAAGGAATGGGACTGCTATTGCCTGGGCAACCAGGACATCGGCATGGTGCTCATCATCAGCGACAGCGGCTTTGTGGGTAATTTGAACTTCAGCCTCATTGATTATCACAATCAAACGACCATCCAAAAGGCCCTGGTGACGCCATTTCCCTTAGGCAAATGGAACCTGCCGGCGACATCCGACGAAGGCCATCTGGAGCGGCGCGTCGGCGGCATTAAGCTTGGCTTTTACCATGGCGGCGACAAGCGGATCCTGCGGGGCTTCGTTCCCAAATTCGGCAAAGAAAAGCTGCCCCTGCGCGTAGACCTGAGCCTCACGGATCTCCCGGAAGACTCCATGGTCATCGCCACGCCCCTGGGCAAGCCCGGGCATTTCTACTATAACCAGAAGATCAACTGCATGCGGGTGAATGGCACGGTGACCCACGGCGACCGGGTCATCACATTTCATCCTTCAAACTCCTTCGCGACTTTGGACTGGGGCCGCGGCGTCTGGACCTACGACAACACCTGGTTCTGGAGCAGTCTGAATACGGAGCTCCCGGATGGGGGTAGCTTTGGCTGGAACCTGGGCTACGGATTCGGCGACACCTCCGCCGCCAGCGAAAACATGCTCTTCCGCAACGGCCGCGCCCACAAGCTCGATCAGGTGACCTTCCACCTGCCGCAGAAAAATGATAGGGACGACTTCATGTCCCCCTGGCAGTTCACATCAAACGACGGTCGCCTCGAAATGGTGTTTACGCCTGTGTACGACAACGTGAACGACATCAACCTGGGCGTGATCTGCATGAGCGGACACCAGGTGTTCGGCAAATTCACGGGCCGGGCGATCCTCGACGACGGCACTGTAATCGAACTTACCGAGCGCATGGGCTTCGTGGAGAAGTATCATAATAAGTGGTAGCGGAGGTCCCCTATGCGTTATTTTCGTAAAATCGTCGGCGAGCGGTTGTATCTTTCGCCCGTCAGCCAGGATGACGCCGAGCTCTATGTAAAGTGGATGAACGACGCATATGTCGCCAAACACTTTGGGCAGTATTCCAACGTGGTCGCCTCGAAAAACGAACTGAAATGGCTGTTCGAGCCGGAAAATGAGAACCAGCGCTAC
>Ga0123356_10003378_pt1 | contig 16749 bp, 16 predicted proteins | sample TergutEmb28metaG_2_FD_92546 | JGI IMG/M metagenome (GOLD analysis project Ga0123356, IMG submission 92546) | Embiratermes neotenicus P3 segment gut microbial communities from Petit-Saut dam, French Guiana - Emb289 P3 | ecosystem: Host-associated > Arthropoda: Insects > Digestive system > Gut ...
GCTCCTTCTCGTCGGCCAGCAGGTCGCGCGCGTATTCCGCGTCCTCCTCGGCGGTGGTCCCGCGCGGTCGCGTGCCCGCGATCGGCGTCGTCGAGACGCGGCGGCCACTGACCGTCACGAGCGGCTCGGGGCTGGCGCCCGCGATCTGGCAGTCGCAGAGGTCCAGGTAGTACATGTACGGAGACGGATTCACGGCCCGGAGGCCGCGGTAGATGGAGAAGCCGCTGACGGGCGCCTTCGCCGACCAGCGCTGCGAGGGCACCACCTGGAAGGCGTCGCCCGCGTAGATGTAGTCGATGATCCGGGCGACGGTGGCCTCGAAGTGCTCGCGGGTCATGTTCGAGACCCATTCGGGGGCGGCGCGGTATGCACTCTCGGGAGTGATCTGCGGACGCGGCAGCGGCCCGGCGAGGATCTCCCGGATCTCGTCGACCTTCACGCGCGCCGTGTCGGCGTCGTCGTCCGGATGCGCGACGACCGTGATCGTGTGCTTGAGATGGTCGAAGGCGACCAGCGTGTCGGTGAACATCAGCGCCAGGTCCGGTAGGCCGAGCTCATCAGGGTTGGGCTCCCCGAGCGGCTCGACCGTGCGGACCAGGTCGTAGGCGAACATGCCGACGGCGCCCCCGCCGAACGGCAGCTCGACACCCTCCGGCTGGCGCGTCGCGACGCGGGCCAGCTCCCGCTGGGCCAGCTCATACGGATCCCCGGGATCGCCGAGCGACCAGCGCAGCACCTTGCGGGGGCGGTAGCCGATGAAGCTGAAGCGCCCGACCCGGCCCTGCTCGGCCGACTCCAGCAGGAAGGCCGGGTCCTCAGGCGCGGCCGCGCGCAGCTTCAGAAAGGCCGAGACCGGTGTCTCGGTGTCCTCGATCCAGGTCTCGGTGATCGGCGCGGTGGCGGTGTCGGCGGCGATACTCATCAGCGGCGGCTCATCGGCGGCGTTGATCCAGGATCTTCTGCGGGTCGGCCAGAGTCAGGTTGCGGCTGGCCAGGAGCACTGTGAGGTGGTAGAGAACGTCGGCAGCCTCGTTGGCGACCCGCTCATCGGTCTCCTCGCGCGCCGCGCGGGCCACCTCCTCGGCCTCCTCCTCCACCTTCTCGCCGATGTGGTTGGGGTCGGCCAGCAGGAACGCCGTGTAGGACTCGCCTGGCTCCGCAGCCGCGCGGCGCGCCGCGATCGTGCGTTCGAGCGCGGGCAGCACCTCGTACGGCGCCTGCTCGCCGGGGCCGCCCGGATCGGCGCCGTCCAGCCCGCGGTAAAAGCAGGTGCGTTCACCCGTGTGGCACGCGGGGCCCGTCGGCTCGACGAGCGCCAGCAGCGCGTCGGCGTCGCAGTCGTAGCGCAACGCCTTTACGTGTTGGACGTTTCCGGAGGTCTCGCCCTTGTGCCACAGCTCCTGGCGCGAGCGGCTGAAGAAGTGCATCTCCCCCGTCTCCCGTGTGCGCTCGAGCGCGTCCGCGTTCATGTAGGCGAGCGTCAGCACCTCGCCGCTGTTCCAGTCCTGGACGATGCACGGAAGCAGGCCGGCGGCGTCGAATGTCAAGTCGGAGGTATCCACCCCCGGGAGGATACGGTCGCGGCGGCTGCCGGAGCCGTCGCGACGGACTCCGAGACTGCCGCGGCGGGCGTCGCTACTCGATGCCGAGCCGGTCGAGCACCCTGTCGTCGGCGCGCCAGTGACGGCGGACGCGCACCTGCAATGCGAGGTGCACATGACCGCCGAGCTCCCTTTCTATGGCTCGCCGCGCTCCCATACCGATCGCCTTGATCATACGCCCTCCGGAGCCGATCAGGATTCCCTTCTGCGATTCGGTCTCGACCAGCAAGACGGCATCGATGCGGAAGCGCCCGTCATGCTCCTCGATGTCCTCGATCTCGACCTCGACGGCGTGCGGCACCTCCTCGCGCGTGCGGATCAGGACCTGTTCACGCACGAGCTCGGCGAGCAGCACCGACTCGGACTGGTCGGAACGCTGACGCGGATCGAAATAGAAGGGGCCGCTGGGCAGCAGCGAGACGAGGTGCCCGAGCAGCTCGTCGACACCGGTGCCCTTGCGGGCGGAGATCGGGAAGATCGACTCGGCGATGCCGAGCTCCTCGGCCTCGTTCAGCACCGCCATCATCTTGGCGCGGTCGACCCGGTCGGCCTTGTTGACGGCGACCACGACCGGCACCCGTGCGCCCTTCAGCAGGCCTGCGATGAAGCGATCGCCGGGGCCGATGCCCTGCTCGGCGTTGAGCACCATCAGGCAGCCGTCGGCGTCGTCCAGCTCGGACTCGACGCGGCGCTGCATGCGCTCGGTCAGGGCGTCGCGCGGGCGCTGGACGCCGGGCAGGTCGACCAGCACCAGCTGCCAGTCCTCGCCGTTGGCGACGGCCCGGATCGCGCGGCGCGTGGTCTGCGGCTTGTCGGAGACGATCGCGACCTTGTTGCCGACCAGCGCGTTGGTCAGGGTCGACTTGCCGACGTTCGGGCGCCCGGCGAGCGCGATGAAGCCCGAGCGGGTGGCGGGCTCGGGCGGGCGGGCGGGGGCGGATTCAATGCCGGGCTCGTGACGGGCGGCGCTCATCGGATCCAACGCATCAGCTCGGACTGCAGCGCCAGCATCTCGCCGTCGTCGACCTCGTGGTCCATCCCGGTCAGGTGCAGAGTCCCGTGCACGACTGCCTCCCTCAGGTCGTCTGTGTGCTCAGGGCAGATGACGATGTCGCCGAGCTCACGCGGCCCGGCGGGTTCGCCATCCTCGTCGACCCCGAACGAGAGCACGTCGGTCGGGCTGTCGATGTTGCGGTAGTCACGGTTGAGCTGCTGGATGCGCTCGGCATCCACGAACTCGACGGCCATGTGCCCGTGCTCGATTCCGGCCGAGGCGAGTCCCAGCACACACAGCTCCCGTACCTCGAGAGCGGTCGGGGCGTCCGGCACGAGCAAATCGATCCCCAGCACCTCGATGTCGAGGCCGCTCGTGGTCATCGGGGGCGGGGCGATCGGAGGCGCGACGAGCTCATCGCCCGTCAGGCTCGCTTGGCGGGGCGCAGCTCCGGCGCGGCTCGCTGCGAGTGCTCGTTGTACGCGGCGACGATCCGGCGCACCAGCTTGTGCCGCACCACGTCCTCCTCGCCGAAGCGCACGAAGCCGATGTCCTCGACGCCGTCGAGGATCTCGGCCACGGCGCTGAGACCGGATGTCTGTTCGCGCGGCAGGTCCACCTGCGTGATGTCGCCGGTGACGACGACCTTGGAGCCGAAGCCGAGGCGGGTGAGGAACATCTTCATCTGCTCCGGCGTGGTGTTCTGCGCCTCGTCGAGGATGATGAAACTGTCGTTCAGGGTGCGGCCACGCATGAACGCGAGCGGCGCGACCTCGATCACGCCCCGCTCCAGGTGCTGGCTGAACTTCTCGGCCTCGAGCATGTCGTGCAGCGCGTCGAACAGCGGCCGCAGGTACGGGTCGACCTTCGCCATCAGGTCACCGGGCAGGAAGCCGAGGCGCTCACCGGCCTCGACGGCCGGGCGCGTGAGGATGATCCGGCTGACCTCGCGCCGGTGCAGCGCGGCAGCCGCCAGCGCCACGGCGAGGAACGTCTTGCCTGTGCCGGCAGGACCGATTCCGAAGGTGATCGTGTTGTTGCGGATCGAGTCGACGTAGCGCTTCTGGTGCACCGTCTTGGGCGCGACCTTGAGCGCGCGGCTGCGCCAGATCACGTCCTCGAGGATCGCGGCCGGGTCCTCGTGCTGATCCAGCGCGTGCGAGACCGCCTCGATCGTCCCCGGCGCGATCTCATGGCCCTGTTCGATCAGCTCCGTCAGCTCGCGCACGACCGCCACGGCCGCGTCCACCGCGTCCGGATCGCCCTCGAGCGTGAGCAGGTTGCCACGCAGAAATACATCGCAATCGATGTGCTCGGTCAGGGTCCTGAGCACCTTGTCACCGCTTCCCGCCAGCTCGGCGGCGGCGGCGTTGTCCAGTTCGATCTGGGTCCGCATCCGACTCCTCTATGAGTTAAGGGCGGTCCGCACCGCCGCCGACGCCCGCTTGCCGTCCACCAGGCCGCCGGCCTGGTCCATCACCACCTTCATCACCTGGCCCGTATCCCGCGGGCCGGTCGCGCCGGTCTGCGCGATCGCGCCGGTGACGATCTCGTGCAGCCGCTCGTCGCTCAGGTCCGCCGGCAGATAGCCCGCGATCATCGCGGCTTCCGCCTGCTCCTTCTCGGCGAGCTCAGGCCGTCCGGCGTTCTCGAACTGCGACGCCGCCTCCAGCCGGCGCTTGCGCTCGCGCCTCAACACCGCGAGCTCATCGCCGCCGCCCTCCTTGGCGTCCTTCTGCAGCTCGGACACGAGCAGGCGCAGGGCTCCGGCGAGATCCCGCTCGCCCGCCTTCATCGCGCGAACCACGTCAGCGCGCACCTGTTCGAGAACGCTCAACTACCGAAAGGATACGACGCGCTGGTGACGTTGGGAGGCGCGGGCGCTCCCAACCGCGCCCGCGCCTCCATTTTTGCGACGTCTCCTCGCACCGGCCTGCCGAGAGAGGAGAGAGAAAACTCTGCGAGGTGCCGGTACGAAGCTCTGGCCGCTGAACGACGACGTGGTAGAGAATGCCCGGCCGCGCACGCGCCGGCATCGGCCCGCTGGACAAAATCCGGCACCGCCCGGTTAGCCAGGGGGCTCGCTCTCGGCCGACAGCTCGAGCGCGGGCGGATGGCCCAGCTGCCCCAGCTCGGCGAGGTCGCGCGGGAACAGGATTTCAACCGACCAGTCGGCGATCAGCCGTGACTTGCGGTCGAGCCCGGGCATCCAGGCGAGGTGGTAGAAGCGGCAGATCGCCCAGGCCGGGAAACCCTTGAGGCGCACCCCCATCAGGTTCGCGACCGCGCGGTGGCGGCCGAGGTCGGCGAACGAGCCCAGCGTCTTGAACGTGAACGGCTGCGGCGCCTGGCCGCGCGTCACCCGCGCGATGTTCTCGCCGAGCAGCTTGCCCTGGCGGATCGCGTGCTGCGCCGTCGGCGGGCACGGCTGCCCGGGCCGTGCCGGATCCGGGACCGCGGCGATGTCACCGATCGCCCACACGTTCTCGAAGCCCTGCACGCGCATGTACTCGTCGGTGATGATCCGGCCGAACTCGAGCGGCAGCCCCAGGCGCGCGGCCACCGGGCTCGCGCGCACGCCCGCCGTCCAGACCGTGGTGCGGGTCTTGAGGACCTGTCCGTCCGAGAGCACGACGCTGTCAGCGCGGACCTCGCTGACCGTCGTGCCGAGCCGGAACTCGATTCCGCGGCCGGCCAGCAGCTCGACCGTCCAGTCGGCGAGCTCCTCCTGGATCTCGGGCATGATCCGGTCGGCGGCGTCGATCAGCGTGAAGCGCACCCCGGTCTCGCGGCAGCGCGGGTAGCGCTTGATCGCGTCATGGGCGAAACCCTGCAGCTCGGCGATCCCCTCGAGCCCCGCGTAGCCGCCGCCGACGAACACGAAGCTCAGGTACTCGGCCCGCAGATCCTTGTCGTCGAGCCCCTCGGCGAGCTCGAAGTGGAACACGATCCGGTTGCGCAGAGCGATCGCGTCGGCGATCGTCTTGAAGCCGACTGCGTGCTCGGTCAACCCCGGGATCGCGATCACGCGCGAGACCGAGCCGAGCGCCACCACCAGGTGGTCGTAGCGGTACTCCTTGCGCTGGCCCGAGATCATCTCGACCTCGAGCGTGTTCCGCGCCGGGTCGCCGCCGATCACGTAGCCGACGCGCAGCGCGGTGCGCTTGAGGTGCTCGCGCAACGGCACCACGATGTGGCGAGGGTCCAGCGTGCTCGCCGCGGCGCCCGGCAGCAGCGGCGCGTACATCAGGAAGTTGACGTCGTTGATCAGCGTGATGCGCGCGCCCGCCGGCGCCAGGCGCTCGAGCTTCTTCGCCGTGTAATACCCGCCGAAGCCGCCACCCGCTATGACGATGTGCTGGCTTATACCGGGGAGCCTATCCGCGGTCGGGCGCCTCCAGCAACAGTGCGGCCCATTCGCCGAGCTCCAGCCTGCGCGTCTCGCGGTAGCCGTGCGAGCTCAGCGATGCCGAGACCCGCAGCGCTTCGGTCCTCAGCAGGCCGCTGGCGATGATCCAGCGGTGCGCTGTACCGGCCATCGTCGCGCTCCAGGCGAGCAGCAGCGGCCCGAGCAGGTTGGCGAGGACCAGCGGTGCCGGCGGCAACGGCTCGCCGTCGAGCAGGTTGAAGCGCTGCACGTCGAGCCGATCCTCCACATCGTTCACGCGAGCGTTCTCGAGCGTCGCGTCGACCGCGAGCTGGTCGTAGTCGAGCGCCAGCACCGGTGCGAAGCCCAGTTTCGCCGCCGCGATCGCGAGCACGCCGGAGCCGCACCCCAGATCGATGGCTGCGGGGCCATCGGCATGGGGCTCGATGGCCCCGGGCTCCGCCAGGTCGAGCAACAGCTCCAGGCACAGCCGCGTGGTCGCGTGCGCCCCGGTCCCGAACGCGCGCCCCGGATCGATCACCAGGTCAAGTGCGGTCGCCTGCGGGGGCTCCCACGGGGGCCGCACACTCAAGCGGTCGCCGAGCACCAGCGGCTTGTGGAACTCGCGCCAGCGCTCGGCCCAGTCATCGGCGACCTCACGCGTCGAAACCGACACGAGCGCCCCGCCGGCAGCCGCCTCCAGGTCCGGGAGCTCGGGCAACTCGCCAACCGCACCGTAGACCGCGTACTCCACGGTCTCCAAGTCGATGTCAGCCTCCTCGACGCCGCCGGGCGCCAGCTCCAGCAGCTCCGCCAGCACCAGCTCGGCGTCGGCGCGGCGTACGCGCAACGCCAGCCGCAACATCTTCTCAGCGCTGCTGGAAGGCGCGGCGCAGCTTCGCGAACACGCCCTCTTCGGAGTGCAGGTTCTCCTCCGTCAGCGTCGCCGCGAAGCCCTCCAGCTGCTTACGCTGCTTGGCCGAGAGGTTGCGCGGCGTGATCACGTTGACGACCACGCGCAGGTCGCCGTGGCGGCGGCCGCGCAGTGACGGCATGCCGGCGCCGCGCAGCACGAGCGTCTCGGACGGCTGGGTCCCGGCGGGGATCTCGAGCTCGTCTGGGCCGTCGATCGTCGGCACCTCGACGGTCGTCCCCAGCGCGGCCAGCGGCGCTGCGACGTCGACGGCCGTCAGCAGGTCATCGCCGTCCCGCACGAACCGCCTGTCCTCCTTGACGCGCACGAGCACGTACAGGTCACCGGGCGGGCCGCCGTGCTCGCCGGCGTGACCACGGCCGCTGACGCGGATCCGCTGGCCGTCGGCGATGCCGGCGGGGACATCGACCGCCACCGTCTGCTGCTCGGCCAGGCGCCCGCGCCCGTGGCAGACGTGGCAGGGCTGCTTGGGGACCTTGCCCTCGCCGCCGCAGCGGTCGCAAACGCTCGCGCTGACCATCTGGCCGAGCACCGTGTTGCGGACCGTGCGCAGCTGGCCGCTGCCCTCGCACTTCGGGCAGGTCTCGATCGGCGTGCCCGGCTCGGCCCCGTTGCCGTGGCAGTTCTCGCACAGCACCGCGGCGTCGAAGCGCAGCTCGACCGGCGTGCCGTGGGCGGCCTCCGCGAGCGTGACCTCGGCGGCGGCCTGGATGTCGGCGCCCTGAGCCGGCCCGGCCGGCCCGCCGCCCCCGAACCCGAAACCGCCGAAGCCGCCGAGACCGCCCCCGCTGAAAAGCGCCTCGAACAGGTCCGACATCGAGCCGAAGCCCTCGAAGTGCGGCGCGTAGCCACCGCTGCGCAGGCCCTCGTGGCCGTAGCGGTCGTAGGTCGCGCGGCGTTCGGAGTCCGACAGCACCTCGTAGGCCTCGGCCGCCTCCTTGAAGCGGTCCTCGGCGGTGGGGTCGTCCTGGTTGGTGTCGGGGTGCAGTTCGAGCGCGAGCTTGCGGAACGCCTTCTTGATGTCCGCGTCGGCGGCGTCACGCGAGACACCGAGGACGTCGTAGTAATCGCGTTTGGGGGTGGAGGCGCTCATCGCTGGTGGCTCATCGCTCGTCGTAGACGTCGGCGACGAACCGCGAGAGCTGCGTGGCAGCGTCGCGCACGACGCTGATCACGCGCGGGTAGTCCATCCGCAGGGGGCCGATCACCGACACAGCTCCGAGGTTACGCTGGGGCAGGCCGTAGCCGGCCGCGACCAGCGCCAGCGATTGCAGCCCGGGCTGGTCGTTCTCGGTGCCGATCCGCACCCTGACGCCCTGCCCGCCGAGCGCGGCGCGCAGCAGGCCGAGCATCGCCACGCGGCGCTCGAGCATGTCCATCAGCGTGTTCAGCTCGGTCACATCGCCGCTGCGGTCGAGCGCCAGCAGGCGCGAGGTGCCGTCGATGTAGACGGAGCCCTCGGCCGCCTCGGAGAGGTCCGTGAAGACCGGCAGCAGGGCGGTCAGGAAGCCGGTCTCGGCGCTCGACAGCGACGGGTCGAGCAGCCGCTGCGTGAGGCGGCGCGCGCCCAGGCCGGTGCCGACGAGGCGCTCGTTCAGGTAGCTCGCCGCCCAGTCCGCGAGGCCGGCGTCCACGGGTCGGTCGAACGTGAACATGCGTTTGTTGACCCCACCGCTGGATGTGATCACGACGACCATCAGCACCTGCGGCTGCAGCATCAGCACCTCGATGTGACGGATCGTCGCGGTCTCGATCGGCGGTGCCGTCACGATCGCGAGCAGGTTCGTCACCTGCGAGAGCGTCTCGGTCGTCACCCGCATCGCCTCGTCGACCTCGTTGCGCGCCAGTGACAGCGCCAGTGGCGGCGAGTCGACCTCGGCGGGCAGCAGCCGGTCGACGAAGTAGCGGTAGCCGGACTCCGTCGGGACGCGTCCGGCCGAGGTGTGCGGGTGCTGGAGCAGGCCCAGGTCCTCGAGGCTCGCGAGCTCGTGCCGGATCGTCGAGGGGCCGCAGTCGAAACCGGCGGCGAGCGCCTTGGAGCCCACGGGCGCGCCGCCGGCGAGGTACTCCTCGACTACCCGCTGCAGCACGTGTTCCTGGCGCTCGGTCAGCATCCAGCAGATTTTAGGAACGAGGCGCGCGCAGCTCGGCGAGCGCGTTGCGGATCAGGCGGGCGTCTCCCTGCCGGGCCTCGAGCTTCGCGACAGCGACACCGTCGCCTGCCACCTTGACCTCGCCACTGACAACGATCTCCTGCTCCATGCGGCCCATACCGCGGAACTGGACGCTGAGGCCGCGCAGCGAGGTGGGATCACCCCCTGCCGCCTCCGTGGTCGCCCGCGCGACCTGCGCCATCGTCCACAGCCCGTGCAGAATCCGCCCGGGCAGCCCGACCTGCAAAGCGAACTCCTCGTCGATGTGAATCGGGTTGAAGTCGCCCGATGCGCCCGCGTAGCGGACCGTCACGTAGCGGTCCGGCGTGACCCGCAGCTCGATCTGATCGCCCTTGCTCAGCTGCACGTGACTCAGTCCTCCCCGCGGATGATCGTCGACCAATTGCCGGTGCACGTGGTCTCGCCGCGCTGGTTGACGGACACCGTCTCGAACGTGTCGCGGCGCAGGCCCGCTCCCTCAACGATGTTCGCGACGGTCAACGTGGTCGTGATCTCATCACCGGCGACGACCGGCTGCTCCCAGCTGAACTCCTGCGCGCCGTGTACGAGCCGCGCGAAGTCGATCTCAAGCTCCGGGTCGAACAGTGCCGTCATGAACGGGGCGCTGCTGTAGACGACGACGAACATCGGCGGCGCCAGCACGTCCGCGTAACCGGCCGCCCGCGCGGCTTCGAGGTCGAGGTACAGCGGGTTGGTCTCCCCCACCGCATGCGCGTACTCGCGCACCTTCTCGCGCCCGACGGCGTACACAACCGGGGCGTACCGCTTGCCTATCTTGTCGGCTGGGACCGCCACGGCGCGGGAGTCTGCCACACGCGCGCGAGCCGTAAACTTCACTCACCCACTGGACAAAGGAGATCCATGACGCTTTCACTCGGCGCTACGGCGCCCGACTTCGAGGCTGACACGACCGAGGGCCCGATCAAGTTCCACGACTGGATCGGCGACTCGTGGGCCGTGCTCTTCTCCCACCCCAAGGCCTTCACCCCGGTCTGCACGACCGAGCTCGGCTACATGGCCCGGATCGAGCCGGAGTTCACCCGCCGCGGGGTCAAGATCATCGGCATCTCTGTCGATCCCGTGGAAGCCAACGAGGGCTGGTCCAAGGACATCGAGGAGACCCAGGGCGCCGCGCCCAACTACCCGATCATCTCCGACGCCGACTTCAAGGTCGCCAAGCTCTACGAGATGCTCCCGGCCGACGTCGAGGGCGACGCCGCATCGCGCACCCCCGCCGACAACCAGACCGTGCGCAACGTGTTCGTGATCGGGCCAGACAAGAAGATCAAGCTGATCCTCGTCTACCCGATGACCACAGGGCGCAACTTCGACGAGGTCCTGCGCGTGATCGACTCGCTGCAGCTGACCGCCAACCACAGGGTCGCGACCCCCGCGCAATGGAAGCAGGGCGACAAGGTGATCATCGCCGGCTCTGTCAACAACGAGCAGGCCAAGGAGCTCTTCGGCGAGTGGGAGGAGCCGAAGCCCTACATCCGTATCGTCCCGCAGCCGCACTGAGTGGGCGCTTCACCCCGGAGGTGGCCAAGCGGGGCCACCTCCGGGACCGTCAGCGTGAGTCCCCGAGTTCGAGCACCGCCAGGAAGGCCTCCTGCGGCACCTCGACGCGGCCGACCTGCTTCATCCGCTTCTTGCCCTTCTTCTGCTGCTCGAGCAGCTTGCGCTTGCGGCTGATGTCGCCGCCGTAGCACTTGGCGATCACGTCCTTGCGGTAGGCCTTGACGGTCTCGCGGGCGAGGATGCGGCCACCGATCGCGGCCTGGATCGGCACGTCGAACTGTTGTCGCGGAATCTTCTCCTTGAGCTTCTCGGCCATCGTCCGGCCGATCGCGTCGGCCTTTGAGCGGTGCACGAGCATCGCCAGCGCGTCGACCTGGTCGCCGCCCAGCAGGATGTCCAGCTTGACGAGGTCGGACTCGCGCAGGCCCGTGATCTCGTAGTCGAACGACGCGTAGCCGCGCGTGCGCGACTTCAGCTGGTCGAAGAAGTCGAGCACGATCTCCGCCAGCGGCAGGTCGTAGGTCAGCTGCACGCGCTCGGCCGAGAGGTAATGGATGCCGGTGTAGTCGCCGCGCCGCTCCTGGCAGAGATCCATGATCGTGCCGACGTAGTCCTTCGGCGTCAGCACCTGAGCCTTGATGTAGGGCTCGCGGATCTCCCGGATGCGGGTCGGATCGGGCATGTCCGCGGGGCTGTGGACATCGAGCACGCCGCCGTCGTTCAGGGTCACCTCGTACTCGACGCTCGGCATCGTCATCATCAGGTCGAGGTCGTACTCGCGCTCGAGCCGCTCGCGCACGATGTCCATGTGCAGCAGGCCGAGGAAGCCGCAGCGGAAGCCGAAGCCGAGCGCGTCCGAGGTCTCCGGCTCCCACACCAGCGCCGCGTCGTTCAAAGTCAGCTTCTCGAGCGCGTCGCGCAGGTCCGGGTAGTCGTCGGAGTCGATCGGGAAGAGGCCGCTGAAGACCATCGGCTTGACCTCGCGGTAGCCCGGCAGGGCATCCACGGCGCGCCGGCGCAGCGAGGTCAGCGTGTCGCCGACGCGCAGTTTGGTGACGTCCTTGAGGCCCGTGATCACGTAGCCGACCTCGCCCGCCCCGAGCTGTCTGGCCGAGGTCATCTCTGGGCTGAAGAAGCCGATGTCGTCGATGTCGGCCTCGGTCCCGGCCTGCATCGCGAGGATCGCGTCGCCCTTGCTGAAGGTCCCGTCGACGACCCGGATGTAGGCGATCACGCCGCGGTACTGGTCGAACTCGGAGTCGAAGATCAGCGCCCGCGGCGGCGCTTCCGGGTCCCCGCTGGGCGACGGCACGCGCGCGATCAGCTCGTCGAGCACGTCGGTGACGCCCTCGCCCGTCTTGGCGCTGATCCGGCGCACCTCGTCGGCGGGCTCGCCGATCAGGTCGGAGATCTCCTCGGCGACGCGCTCGGGCTCGGCGCCCGGCAGGTCGACCTTGTTCATCGTCGGGATCAGCTCGAGCCCGGCGTCGATCGCCAGGTACGTGTTGGCGACCGTCTGCGCCTCGACGCCCTGGCTGGCGTCAACCACCAGCAGAGCTCCCTCGCAAGCGGCGAGGGAGCGAGACACCTCATAGGTGAAGTCGACGTGCCCGGGCGTGTCGATCAGGTGGAACTGGTAGGTCTCACCGTCCACCGCCGAGGTGTAGAACACCCGCACGGCGCGCGACTTGATCGTGATCCCGCGCTCACGCTCGAGCTCCATCGAGTCGAGCACCTGCGCGCGCATCGAACGCGGATCGACAGTGTGCGTGAGCTCGAGGATGCGGTCAGCCAGCGTCGACTTGCCGTGGTCGATGTGCGCGATGATCGAGAAGTTGCGGATGTGAGCCTGGTCTGTCAAGGCTCCACAAGAGTAGGGGGCGCGCCGCTACCGCAATTCGTCCAGCAGAGCGAACAGGCCCACCCGGCGGCGCTGCACGGAGAACTCGCTCAGCACACGCCGCCGCGCGGCCTCGCCGGCGCCCTCGCCGGCGGCCCGCTCGAGCCCCTCGCGCACCCCCGCCGCGACCGTCTCCGGGCGCAGGTCGTCGAGAAGCACGCCGGTGTCGCCGACCACCTCGGGCAGGGCGCCGGCGCGGCTCGTGACCGGAACGCAGCGCGCCAGCATCGCCTCCGCCACCGAGACTCCGAAGCCCTCGTGCTTGGAGGGTTGCAGGTAAACGGTGGCGCGGTCGTAGAGCTCGGCCAGCTCCGCGTCCTCGAGCCAGCCGGTGAGACGCACGTTCGCGCTCGCGAGCCGCTCCAGCTCCTGTGCGGCGCCGTCGGGCGCGTGCCTGCCGGCGAGCACGAAATCGGCCTCGGGCACGAGCGCCGCCCCCTGCACGAACGCGCGCCACCCCTTGCGGTCGAGGTTCATGCGATCGACGATCCCCGCGCCGAGCACCAGGGGTCGCTGATCGCGGTTCTTCGCGCCCGTCGGCCCGCTGGCCGCGGGCGCGTCAGGCACGCCGTGGTACACGACACGAACCCGCTCCGGCGGGATCCCGGTGTTGCGCCAGATCTCCTGCCGCGAGTACTCGGAGTTCGTCATCAGGATGCGCGCGCGCCGCATCGCGAAGCGGCTCAGCCAGGCGCGCGGTCCGCCGAGCTGGTAGCCGTAGCCGTACGCGCGGTCGGCGGCGGTGTCGAAGCCGCCGACGATCAGCAGCGAGCGCTTGCGCAGCAGCCAGGAGAGCGTGAACGGGAGGAAGGTGTGCCACGAGGCCCACCAGCCGACGATCACGTCCGCGGCCAGCACCTCCCTGAAGACCTTGCGGGGGTCGATGAAGCGGCCGGGCTGGTAGAGCTCGTGGACGTCGTAGCGCTCGGCCAGCAGCTGTTGGTCGAGCTCGATGAAGCTGGCCCTGCGGCTCTTTAGAAACAGCAGGCGCGGCTTGCCGGCCGGGCGCGGCGCCTGGCGCGGCATCGTCAGGCGACGGCCCGCAGATTCCGCCGGCGCGGCTCCGGGACCGCCGCCGCCCGGGCCGCGACCGCCAGTGAGCCGCCGATCGCCAGCAGCGTCCAGGTGACCGGGTCCTCGAGGAAATCGGCGTAGAGCATCGTATGCAGCAGCAGCGCCAGGAACGCGGCGGCGATGGCGACCCGGAAGGGGTCGCCGCGGGCGCCGCGGAACAGGGCGACGAGCGCGGCGATCACGAGCGCCGCGTACACGATCACGCCGATGATCCCCTGCTCGGCGGCGACCGTCACGGCGATGTTGTGCGAGTCCGACACGGAGCGCGCCGCCACCGGGTCGAAGTGCGTGTACTCCCGCGTGAACGAGCCCGAGCCGTAGCCCTGAATGGGCCGGCGCCCGAAGATGCCCAGCCCACCCGTGATCAGGCTGGCGCGCCCGCTGGTGGCATTGTTGGCCCCCGCGTTGAGGCCGAAATCGGCCGGCTTGATCGCCACCAAGATCCCGCCCGCTATCACGAGCGCGACCACCCCGCTCACCCAAACGGCCGTGCGCGGCTTCCAGCGGTGAACCGCGAGCACCAGCAGCCCCAGCGCCAGCGCGACCACGCTGGAACGCGAGATCGTGAAGACGAGGCTCACCCACAGCACCGCCAGGGCACCGAGCGACGCCAGTTGGATGCGCGGACGCGGGTCGTAGAGCAGCACGGCCGCGAGCAGGATCATCACCAGTGCCAGGTAGCGCCCGAAGATGTTGGGGTCGAAGAACACCGAGTTGACGGTGAAGTACGGGTGCAGCTGGTTGGAGGCGACGAGCTTCGAGCTCAGCCACAGGTGCTTGGTCGCCTCCTCGACGTAACCGATCAGCGAGAACGCGAGCGCCAGGACGACCGTGACCGCGAGGCAGCGCAACAGCTGCTCACGGGTCCAGTCGAGGTCGCGCAGGAGCGCGAGCAGGATCGCGAACGGGACGTAGAAGAAGACCTCGTTCTGGAGCGCCTTGACGAAGTCCGTCGAATACAGCGCCTGGATCGCGTAGAGGACGATGAAGGCGGCCAGCAGCTTCTCGAACAGCAGCCGTTCGGGCCGTGGCTCGCGCGGGGGGCTGAGGCTGCGGGTCTCGGCGCGGGACCGCCACAGCACCGGGACGAGCCAGGCGAGCGCCGCAGCGGCGATCACGAAGTACAGCGGCACGAGCAGGTTGTTGGTCGTCGCCGTGGCGCCGCTGCCGGTCGAGATCGGGATCCGGAAGGGGACGGTGAGCGCCGTGAGCGGCGCCACCAGCCACGGGTTGCGGCGCACGACGTAGGCGGCGCCGGCCAGCACCGCCAGGGCAAAGGCCGCGCCGACCAGCGCCTCGGCCGGGTGATCGTGGACGAAACGCAGCTGCGTCGAGTGCCAGACATCGTCGAGCAGCAGCACCGGCGCCAGCACCAGCGCGCCGAGCATCGCCCAGGCACGGCGCTCGTCGGTGCGGGCGAGGATCGCCATGGCAGCGAGCACGGCGGCGGCGACCACGCCCAGGCGCGGCCACGGTCCGGCAAGCACTGCGAAGCTCAGCACGGCGGGAAGGCTATCCCTTCCTCAACGCGGACGCAGGCGGCTCGCGAGCATCGACTCGATCTGCTGCCACTCGGGGATTCGCATGTGGCTGATCGCCCAGATGTAGAAGCCGCCCGCGACCAGCACGGCGCCGCCGACCGAGATGATCTGACCGAGCAGCGACACGCCGGCAAGCCGGTCCAGGCCCGCCCACACCCCGCGCGCGATCGCGCCCGTCAGGATCGAGACGACGAGGATGCGGACGCTGATCATCACCGTCTGGCTCAAATCGAGGCGGCCGTTGAAGCCGATCCGCAGCCGTCGTGCCTGCAGGTAGGCCATCACGATGTTGGCGCTCGCGGTGCCGATCACCAGTCCCGCGATCCCGAGTGGCTTGTAGAGGGCGAGGCTGACGATGATGTCCACGGTGATGTTGATCGCCGCCAGCTTCGTCGGCAGCCACGGCCGCTGGAGCGCGAAGAACGTGCGCGTCATCAGCAGGTTCAGTCCCGCGAACGGCAGGCTGAAGGCGAACCAGAAGAGCGCCTTGGAGGTCAGATACAGCGACTCCTCGTTGAAGGCGCCGTGCATGAACACCAGGCGCGTGACCGGTGTTGCCAGCGCGAGCAGGCCCGCCGCCGACGGGATCAGCAGCAGATTGATCTGGCGCATGCCGTTCCCGAGCGAGTGACGCATCTGGGTTGAAGCGCGTCGCGCCGCCTGCCGGCTCAATGTCGGGAACAGGACGGTTGAGACGGCGACGCTGAAGATGCCCTGCGGGAGCATGTAGATCAGGAACGCGTCCTGTATCGAGCGCGGGCCGTTTTCGTTGACCAGGGCTCCCATCGAGGAGTTGATCAGCGCATCGAGGTTGACGATCCCCAGCCCGATCGTTACCGGGAGCATCAGCAGGAAGACCTGGCGGATGCGCGGGTCGTGCCAGTCGATCTGGAATCCCAGCCGGTAGTCGATCCGCCTGAGCGCGGACGAGATCAGCACGAACTGCACGATCGTCGCGAGCGTCCACGCGATCGCGTACGCGTAGATCCCGTTGCGGCCGAAGCTGTGGCGCAGCGCGAAAGTCAGCGCGATTATCACGAGGTTCCAGACCACGGGCGCGAGCGCCGGGATGGTGAATTCGTCGTAGGACTGCAGCACCCCGGTCATCACTCCGGCCAGGCCCAGGAACAGCACGACCGGGAACATGATCTGCGTCATCACCGCGGCGGCGTGCCCGTCGAAGGTCCCGCCGGAGAACAGCGGCAGCACCACACCGGCCAGCACGATGCCGATGACGGTGATCGTCCCGAGCACCAGCGCCACGATCCAGAACAGCGTCGTGGCCAGACGGAACGCCTCACGCTTGCGCCCCTGCTGCAGCAGATCGGTGAACACCGGGACGAAGGCGGCCGACAGTGCCGCCTGCGCGAACAGGTTCGATATCAGGTTCGGGATCTGCGACGCGACCGTGAACGCAGACGCCTTGAGGCCCGTGCCGAAGAAGTAGTTTGCGATGATCTCGCGGGCCAGCCCCACGACCCGTGAGAGCGCCGTCGCAGCCGCGAAGATCGCCGTGTTTACCGAGAGACGGCGGCGGGGGCTGTCATCCGTGGCGGTCAAGGGCCGCTATAGTACGGACCCGCTAATGGCCAACATTCATTCACAGAAGAAGCGCATCGAGCGTGCGCTCCGCGAGCGTGACGAGA
>Ga0123356_10003379_pt1 | contig 16749 bp, 17 predicted proteins | sample TergutEmb28metaG_2_FD_92546 | JGI IMG/M metagenome (GOLD analysis project Ga0123356, IMG submission 92546) | Embiratermes neotenicus P3 segment gut microbial communities from Petit-Saut dam, French Guiana - Emb289 P3 | ecosystem: Host-associated > Arthropoda: Insects > Digestive system > Gut ...
GGGGGATTTGGCGGCGGGGGCGGGGGATTTGGCGGCGGCGGAGGCGGAGGGTTTGGCGGTTTTGGCGGAGGCATGTCCGGCGGAGGCGGTGCCAGCGGCGGCTGGTGAGGAGCAATTCTTATGGCCCACGAAGAAGTGTTGAACGAGTTCGTTGCGCAGCTGCGCGCTTCCTCAGGCGACAACCTGACAAGCGTCATTCTCTACGGTTCGGCAGCCGAGGGGGAATTCCATCCGGAGTACTCCGATCTCAATCTGCTCTGCGTCGTGCGCGACACCTCTTTTGCCTGGCTGAGCCGGACCCGAGGCGCCGTGGAGTGGTGGCGAAAGAAGAAGCATCACCCGCCGATCGTGCTTACGTCGCAGGAGTTGAAAGACACGGCCGATGTTTTCTCCATTGAGTTCCTGGACATGAAACGGCGGTATCGCGTGCTTTACGGAGAAGACGTCCTGCGCGACCTGGTAGTGCCAATGCACTTGCATCGCGCCCAGCTGGAGTATGAACTGCGGGAGAAATTGTTTCTCCTGCGGCAGCAACTCTCGCTCGCTGGCACCCAGGAGAAGGTTTTGTGGGAAATCCTGCTGAACTCGCTGTCCTCCTTTACCACTCTGTTCCGGCACGTGCTGATCGAACTGGGAGAGCCAGAGAAGAAGCATTCGCAGCAGGCGGTCGAGGAGCTCGCGACGCGGCTGAACTTCGATCCATGGGCTCTCGTACAATTAATCAATGTTCGCGCCCACCCGTCTGACCGCAGTCAGGTTCGGGCGACCGATGTAGCAGCGCGGTACATCTCGGCGATTGAGGCCGTGGCGGAGGCGGTAGATAAAATGGAGAGTTCGCCCGCGAGAACCGACTAGCGGCCGATCCGGGTCCGCGGGGGGGGAACGCTTCATCGATAGAAAGTCCGGAGCTCGACAAGGAGACGTCCATGAGCAAATTGGCCATCGTAGGTATTGCGGTTCTGGTTCTGATTCTGCTTGCCGCGGGGCAGTTCATCAACGTGAAGAACACGCTGGTGGCAAAGAACGAGGCGGTCAAGACGGCATGGTCGCAGGTGGACATTGTTCTTCAGCGCCGCGCCGATCTGATCCCCAATCTGGTCGAAACCGTGAGGGGAATCGCCAAGCAGGAGCAGACCGTTTTCGGCGACATTGCCAGGGCGCGCAGTGAGCTGCTGTCGGCCGGGACCCCCGAGCAGAAAATCTCCGCCAACGGGCGGCTCGATGGCGCGCTCGGCCGCCTGCTGGCGCTCTCGGAGAACTATCCGCAATTGAGGTCCAACGAGAACTTCTTGCGCCTGCAGGATGAGCTGGCCGGCACCGAGAACCGAATTGCCGTCGAGCGCCAGCGTTACAATGACACGCTGAAAGATTACAACGTGTACGTTCAGCAATTTCCGAACAGCATCTTTGCGTCGAGTCTCGGATTCAGGGCAAACACAGCTTACTTTGCGGCCAGCGAGGCTTCGCGCCAGGTCCCCAAGGTGAACTTCTCGACGCCCACTCCCGCGCCGGCGCCCGCGCAATAGGTTCCGAGGCCGGGATGGGTCGGAAAAGGAAAAGAGTCTTGCGATCATGCCTGCAGACATGGACCTGGGCGCAACCATTGCATTCGGCCCCGCCATCGGGGCCGAGGTTTTCTCGATGGCGGCTGCTTGCTGCGCTAGGCCTTCGAAGCGGATGAGACTTGGTGGGAATGGCGGCACATATCAGCCGCGGGCTCGTCGCGGGTGCAGAAATCACCCGCGAACCATGTTTTGAATAACCTCGCCGGGATTTCACAAGACTCCGGTTCAGTGGTTAGCCGCGGTTCTCGGCGGAGCAGGCCGCTCGAGACACTGTTTCCTCTGTTGAGACCTTCCCCCAGAAGACCTTCCCCCAGAAAAACCGATGCCTGCGACAACCGGATCCCGGCGCGTTCCGTCTAAGAACCTAACCTCAGCAATATGCTATCCTTTGCCGGATTTTCTTTCCCCGCGGAGAGCGCGTGAAGCGGATGCCCGGTCTCGATGGCCTTCGCGCCGTCTCGATTCTGCTGGTCCTGGCCGGGCACATCGCAGGCACCCGTCATGCGTACAGTCTGGCCGGATTTCTCCGTTTCGGTGATTTTGCTCATCTTGGAGTGCGGGTTTTCTTCGTCATCTCGGGCTTTCTGATCACAACTTTGCTGATTGCCGAACACAAAAAAACCGAAACTGTGTCAATCCGGGGCTTTTATTTCCGGCGTACCCTGCGGATCTTTCCGGCTTTCTATTTTTTTCTGTTGGTTATCGCGGCTTGCAGCAGGTTTGGCCTGATTACGTTGTCCAAAGGCGACCTCCTGCACGGACTAACTTATACGATCAACTATGACTCTCAGCGTTCCTGGTGGGTTGGGCATATCTGGTCACTTTCAGTGGAAGAGCAATTCTATTTGCTCTGGCCCGCTACCATTGTGGTATTTGGACTCAGACGCGCCTTCCTGGGCGCGCTCGGGATTGTGCTCCTGGCCCCGGTGCTGCGCGTGGCTTTCCTGCAGTATTGGCGTACGGCCCCGGTGGGAGACTGGTTTCCGACCACGGCGGACTCTATCGCCACCGGCTGCCTGTTGGCTGCCTGCATGCACTATTTTGAGTTGCGTGCTCCGTGGCGTAAGGTCACTCGATACTGGCCTGTGTTTGCCGCGCTTGCGTTGTTGCTGAATGTTAAAGCTTCGGGAAGGCTCAGCGCCGGAATGTTTGAAACCCTCATCAACGTGTGCATTGCGGTATGCATTGCTCACTTCTCGACCACCACGGAAGGGCTGGCTGCACGTGTGCTCAACTGGCGCCCTGCGGTCTTCATCGGAGTGCTCAGTTATTCGCTCTACCTGTGGCAGCAGCCGTTCCTGAACCGTTATTCTTCCTCGTTCCTCTGCTCGTTCCCGGTAAACCTCGTTCTGGTCTTCTCGGTCGCCCTGGCCTGCCACTACGCGGTGGAGAAGCCGTTCCTGGCGCTGCGATCCTCGGCGCCCGGGCGGCAACGGCCAACGATATTGCCGCCTCTTCCGGCTGATAAATAGCCCGCCGTCGTTGTCGGATTCGTTCCGGTGTTGTGCCAGCAGGGAGCTCGAATTGCTGTCCCAGTTGGCAAGCCATGCCCGCGACAGGAGCGACAGGGAGTCGGTTGTCGGTTTGACACCCCCACCGGGCCTTCCTATACTCGTCGGCGCCACCAATTCCAGCCCCGGAGGCCTTTATGCGGACTCGCTTTTTCGCCCTTCTGCTTGTCCTTGCTGCTCGAAGTCTCGGTTTCTCGCAGGATGCTTTCGAAGCCCACATGCCTAAACTGACTCCCCAAACCAGCGGCACGACGCAGCTGCTCATCTCCGTGAGCCCGGTCGATGCACGCGTGGTGTGGGCGGCGGGCGCCGGCGGCACCTACGTGGTCACCAGAGACGGTGGACAGACGTGGAAGGCCGCGGTTGTGCCGGGGGCCGAATCATTGCAGTTTCGCGACGTCTATGCGGTAAGCGGCGAGGAAGCGTATCTGCTGTCAATCGGGAATAACCCGACGGACTTTCGCATTTACAAAACCGACGATGGCGGCGCGACGTGGAAGATCGAATTTACCAACCAGACGGCCAACGCCTTCTATGACTGTTTTGCATTCTGGAATCCGCGGCGGGGGCTCGCGCACAGCGATTCGGCGAACGGAGTTTTCCCCGATCTGCGCACGGCCGACGGCACAAATTGGGAGTCGATCAGCGGGAACATGCCGCCGGCACTCGCAGGAGAAGCCTCTTTCGCCGCCAGCGGAACCTGCATCACCACGCAGGGCGGCCGCAATGCATGGATTGCCACCGGCGGTTCCACCGTGGCGCGGATTCTCGCAACCCGAGATGGCGGAGACACATGGAACGCCTATGATACGCCCCTCGTGAGCTCGCCAAGCGCGGGCGGAATCTCGGTGGCGTTTCGCGATCCGTCCAATGGAATCGTGGGCGGCGGCGATCTGGCTTCAAACGCCAGTGCGGACGCGGCAACTTCAAACGACGGCGGGGTGAGCTGGACTCTGACCACCAAGCCGCCGGTTGACGGCGCCATCTTCTGCCTTTCCTATGTGCTCGGCCAGGGTGAGGCGGACGATGGGGAGCGCGGTCGTTTCGGGCGCACCGTGGTCATTACCGCCGAGACCGCTCCGAACTTTACTTCGGGGTCGGCGGCATGGACTCCCGACGAGGGTGGCACCTGGTTCACACTCCCCGCTGCAAGCGGCTTCTGGGCGGTGGGTTTCGCCAACCCCCATGCCGGATGGTTCGTGGGGAACAACGGTAAGATTCTGAAGATCGCCTTCTGACGCCAAACCACGGGCCCTTCAGCAGGGCCCAGCCATGTCGTGGGCGACCGGGTCGTGGCCGTCAAAGCCGGGCTCCCCGCTCAGGCAAAGGGCAAGGAGAAAGCCCGGGTCCAGGCGTCGGCGAGGAGGACGCTTACGCCCGGTGGCTGGTTTTCGGGAGCGGGGAACTCACTTGCCTAAATCCTGCAGCTTTGCAGTTGCCAGCTGTGCAGCCTCGCTTTGCGGAGCGTCTTTCTGAATCTGCTCGAGCTGTTTTTTCGCGTCCGCGGTCATGCCGGCGGACTGATAGGTTTCGGCGAGTGCGATCCGGGCTGCGGACTTGCTGACCGTGGTCGAGGGTTTGTCGATGAGCTGCTTGTAGAGAGCGGCAGCATCGCTGGTTCGGTTGGTATCGCGATAGAGCCCGGCCAGTGCGAGCTTCGCCAGCGAGGACAGCTCCCGATTGTGGTTGCCGGCCGCCTCTTTGAGGTCTCCCTCCGCCGCCGCATGGTCGCCAAGCTGGGCCGCGGTCACGCCGAGAAAATACCGCGAGAAATCGGCCGCGCGAGTGTGGGGATATCGATCTACGATGGCCTGAAAATGCTTGCGCGCCTGGCTGGCCCGCTCCTCGGCTGAGGTAAAGCTGGGCATATCGGGCTGAGGAGGCGTGCCCGCGGGGCGAACCGGCTCATCGAGCACCTGAACGGCTTTTCCGAAGTCGACGCTGGCCCTCGTGTCCTGGCGGTCAAAGTAGTACCAGGCGAAGATCACGACCGCGGTTGCGACGGCAACCACGGCCGCCCCCGCAATCAACTTGCTCTTGTGCTCAACAGACCAGTGAACGGTCTTTTCCGCGACCTGAATCGTAGTCCGGCTGAATTTGTCCTGTTTGAGTTGGTGGCGTGCCTGTGCGCGCAAAAAGTCCCCTCCGCCTAAGAATTGGAAATCTCAGTGTATCAGCGGGAAATGAGGCCGGTCAAAGAAACCGAGTGCTCAGCCTTGTGCGTTCGGGCGCCTTTCCAGCAAGTCGGGAGAGCGCGCCGACGCCGCGAAGGCCGATTTCCAAAACTTACCTTGACGCCTCTTCGAGGATTCCTTTTTCGAGCTTCTCCTGGCACTCGATGCAGTGCCGGGTCCAGGGCACGGCCTCCAGCCGTTTGGGATTGATCTCTTTGCCGCAGGCGATGCATTCGCCGAAGCTTCCTTCGCGAATGCGGACCAGGGCGCCCTCGACCATCATCAGGAGCTGGCGGTCGGCGTTGCTTTGATGAAATAAGAACTCCTTGTTATAAGAGCTGGCCGCCTTGTCCGCGATGTCCTGGGCCACGTCTTCATCCGCACTGCGCCCGTCCTGCTGCGTACGCGTCACCGTGCGCCGCAGCTCCTGCTGCCGCTGCTCCAACCGCCTTTTGAATGCTTCCAACTTCTTCTTGTCCATCTGTGGCTCCAATACTTGAAGCCCGCTACTCGGATTCGCGGGCCCCCAAAAAGCCAAACCGGAATAATATGCGCCTAACTTAAGATGCGTCAACCCGGGAAAGGGTTCAGAGGCAGCTCCTCCTATCGCACGATGTGAAATCGGAGGGCCGCGCAGGGTGGGTGGAAGCCTGCTCTCGTCGCTCGAGATGACGGGTTTGAAGTGGGACCCTTCAGGCAACCAGGTTGATTCGTTTCATCTTCCGCCCCACTCGCAAGGTCAACTCTCGAAGACAGCAGATTACAACGAGATCGTTCTCCCCGAGGTCCTGGCCGTTAATGCTCACCGCTTTCCCCTTCACCTTGGTCGAGGCTTCGGTGTTCGAGGCCGCCAGACCGGCCTGGCGAATGAGCTTGTCCACGCGAAGGGCGAAGCAATTTGCGCGATCGGCTCCGTTTCCGGTTCCGAAGACGAGAAGCGGAGGCTCGCCCTGGCGCGCTGTCGAAGCCTCGGCGGAGCCCGTGCGCACGGTCTCGACTTTGATATCGCAACTCTCGAGCTTCTCCGGCACCTCGTCCCTCTGAAACTGCCTGGACCAGTCCTCCGCGGCTTCGCCTGCGGCGCCGGCGGAGTGAAAATCGGCGACGACGCGCGCCGCCAGATCCTTCTTGGCCTGCATGGGATGGATTTCGCGGCGCATGCGGTCGATTTCAGCGATCTGTACGTCGGTCAGCAGTTCGTAGTAGCGCCACATCATCTCGTCTGAAATCGACATCAGCTTGCCGTACATTTCAAGCGGCGGCTCCTTGATGCCGATGGCGTTGCCGTAGGACTTGGACATCTTCTGCACCCCGTCGAGGCCCTCGAGAATCGGCATGGTCAAGACCACCTGCGATTCCTGCCCGTAGGCGCGCTGCAATTCGCGCCCCACCAGCAAATTGAACTTCTGGTCGGTGCCGCCCAGTTCCACATCGGCCTGCAACATGACCGAATCGTATCCCTGCACGAGCGGGTAGAGCAGCTCATGCAAAGCGATGGGCTTCTCCTCCTGAAACCGCTTGTGAAATTCCTCCCGCTCGAGCATCTGCGAAACCGTGGTCTTCGCCGCCAGCTTGATCCAGTCCGGGGATTGCATCTTTTCAAACCATTCGTTGTTGAAGCGAACCTCGGTGGTGCGCGGGGAGAGGATCTTGTAGACCTGCTCCATGTAGGTCTTGGCATTGCGCATCAGCTCTTCGGAGGTCAGCTGCGGGCGTGTGGCCGAGCGGCCGGTGGGGTCTCCGATCATGCCGGTGAAATCGCCGACGAGAAAAATCACGGTGTGGCCGAGGTCCTGGAAATGTTTCAGCTTGCGCATGAGCACGGTATGGCCGAGATGAAGGTCGGGCGCCGTCGGATCAAAGCCGGCCTTGACCCGCAGCGGCTTTCCCGAGGCCAGGGACCTTTCGAGCTTCGAGCGCAGTTCGGGCTCGCGAATGATTTCTACGCTGCCCTTCTGGATGTAGGTCAGTTGTTCATCAACCGGCGGAAAATGAGGCATGGGAAAGATTATAAGGAATAAAGACCATAAGGAACGCGGCCTGGAGACCCGGACGCGCGCCCGCACGGAAGCCGGCTGGCGATTGCGCCCGAGAATCGAGAAGGCAGAAGGATGGACAAGCCGGCGGCTGCGCCCTTAGCGGGCCGCGCGAAATCTCCTGCCGTGAATCGCGTAGTTGCCCTCGAGGACGAGATTGATCGCCTCGCTGTAGGCGATGTGCTCCTGTTCGAGGATCCTCGCTGCCAAGGTCTTTTCGTCGTCGGTTTCAAGCACCGGGACCGCCTTCTGCACGAGGATGGGTCCGTGGTCGAGTTCTTCGTCGACCAAGTGCACCGTACAGCCCGCGACCTTCACGCCATAGGCGAGCGCCTGCTCCTGGGCTTCGAGACCGGGAAACGCCGGCAGCAGGGAGGGATGAACGTTCAAAATGCGCTGGGGGAACTGCTGGACAAACCAGGGGGAGAGCAGGCGCATGTATCCCGCAAGACAGATGAAATCGACTTTGTGCCGCTCGAGCGCAGCCGCTACTTCGCGGTCGTGCTCCTCGCGGGACTTCCCGTGGGAAGCGATCGCCAGGGCCTCGATCCCGAGATTTCGCGCCTTCGAGAGCCCCGGGGCATCGGGCCGGTTGGAAACGACGACGGCGATCCGCGCTTCGAGGACCTTGCCGGAGGCGATATTTTTCGCGATGGCCTCAAAATTTGATCCGCGGCCCGAAAGGAGAATGCCAAGATTTTTCATCCCGCGACGCTTCCCGCACACAACCTAAAACCTCTTCCGCGCTTCAGTCAAATAGGAGCTTCTCACACCTCATTAGGTGGTTCCGCAAAAGATTTACGTAAGTTTACAAATTCACGCTGAAAGCCATTTTTGACCGCCATGTCCTCACGTGCCAAACGCCATGTACTCACCCTTTTGTCTGTTTTCGGGGCTCTTTGTTGGGGCACGATGCTGTGCGGGCAAAGCGCGCAGACGAGGCCCGATCAGCCGGCGGCCTCTGGGGCCGCCACTTCTCAGCCGCAAGCGGCGGCGCCGGACTCTCCCGGGGCAACTTCTCAGGAAGAGAAAGAAAAGCAGATGCAAAGGCAGGAGCAGTCCCAGCGCATGCTGGGCGTGATCCCGAATTTCTCAACCACCAACCGGCACGACGCTCCGCCGCTTTCTGCCGGTGGAAAGTTTCGTCTGTTCGCAAAAAGCGCCTTTGATCCCGTGGAGTTCACCGTCGTGGGGCTGCAGGCGGCGGTCAGCCAGGCGGAAAATGAGTTCCCGGAGTATGGCCAGGGCGCGGCGGGATTCGGAAAGCGCTATGGCGCTACCATGGCCGATCAAGTTTCGAGCGGGTTCTTTACGAATTTCTTCTATCCGGTGTTGCTGAAAGAGGATCCGCGCTACTTTCGCCTGGGAGAGGGATCGATCAAGCGCCGCCTCGGCTACGCCCTGTTGCAGGAGGTCCGTGCCCGCAGAGACGACGGCAGTCGCGGCGTTGCCTGGGACAACATTTTGGGCGCGTTCACGTCGGGCGGCTTGTCGAACGCCTACTATCCTGCCGGTGACCGCGGTTTTGGCCTGACCATGAGCCGCAGCACGATCTCGCTCGCCTACGGCAGCCTGGGCGGACTGGTGGACGAGTTTTATCCCGACATCAGCCACTGGCTGTTTCATCGTCACGACAAGACGCTCGCCGAGCATCGATGACCAATTGCGCGGGGATCAGGCGGGCATTCCGTGGACGAGCGCCAGGAACAAGAACAAGGACAGTAGAATCGCTCCCCAGCCATTGGCGCGCACCAGCTTATGCGTCGCCGGCCAGGGGAACATCAGTACGTCGAAGACCGATACGAGGCGTTCCGGCCAGAGCACTCCCGCAACTCCGAATGCGAGCGAGAGCTGGACGACAAGCGGCAGAAGCAGGTGATTCATGCGGGTAAGTGCAGTTCAGATCGTGAACTGCTTCGTCCGAGTGTAGCTCAGCGACGCCCAAAGGAGTCAACCGAAGATGCAGCGACTAAGCGTTCCGCGTTCCCGTTCCCGCCAGCCAGCGGAAGAACATGTTGACCAGGCTCAACACAATGGCGCCCCAAAAGGCAGCCCCAAACGAGTCCACCCGGAATCCCGGGACGAAGACCGCCGCCACTTTGAGCATGAACGCATTGATCACCAGCCAGAAAATTCCGAGCGTCAGGATGGTCAGCGGCAGAGTGATGAGCTTGAGAAAGAACCCGAGGGTGGCGTTGACGAAGCCGATCACCACCGCGGCAATGAGGGCCGACGCCACGCCGCTGACATGGAAACCGTGGACGAAGTGCGAGACGATCCATACCGCAAGCGCGCTCAGCAGCCAGTTGATGAGGTGACGCAATCTTCCCTCCGCGTTAAAGAATATAAGCGCATGCCTCTGGGGAGGCAAACTGGAAAAAGTGAGGGGGCGCAGGATGTCGCGCCCGTTCCGAGGGTGAGAGGCCGCGACCTCCTGAAAGTAGTAAACTCTCGTTTTATGCCGCCCAAAGCCCATGGGTTCCATCTGGCGTGCTGCGTCCTCCTCGGCGCTCACCTTGCGCTGCCGGCCGCGGTGGCGCAGATGGTTGCCTCGCGCGATGTCACCGCCGGCTGGAGAGTTCCTGCCGAGCGTCTTTCGGTCCCGCCGTCCTGCTCGAACCCGCGCTCTTCCGTGGTGGACGGCGGTTCGGCGCCGCCCGGCGGCGCTACGAAGGCCAAGGGCCTCGAATTGACGATTGTCGCGACCTCGCCGGCCAAGCTCGAGATCGGGGGGGACTTCGACGCGACCGTCCGGCTGAAAAATGTCGGCACCGAAGCGGTGCTCGTTCCCTCCGCCACCGACGGGGAGCGGGTGCTTCGCACCTCCGCCGATGGCAGCGAAGAGAAATACGAGGTGGCCGACGTTTCCTTCCGCCTGATGACCGGCAAAGCGCGCGGGGTCCCGGTTTACCTGAATTCGACCGGGGCCCTGTTCGCCGATCCCGCCGATGCGGGCAGCTATCTCTCGCTGGCCGCGGGACAATGGCTCGAAATCAAACTGCACGCCCGCGTCGAATGCGGGCTCGAAAACTGCGTGGGAAATCTTGAACCCGACGACAAGGCCTCGCTCACGGCGTGGTGGTATCAACGGGTCTTGACGCACCGCATCAGCGGCTGTGAAGAGACGCACGGCAGTTACCCGGTCCGGCAGGTGGATTCGGCGCCGTTCACGATTGTGGTCAGGAATCCCGGCGAAAAACCCGCCGCCCTCGCTTTCCGGTTTTGAACCTATGCCCCTCGTCACCTACCTCGAAGCCATTCGCCAGGGAATCGCGGAAGAGATGGAACGCGACCCGACGGTTTTCTGTCTGGGGGAGGACATCGGCATCTACGGCGGCGCGTTCCAGGTCACCGAAGGCTTCATCGATCGCTTCGGTCCGGAGCGGGTCATCGATACGCCGATCGCCGAGTCTGCCATCGTCGGAGCGGCATTTGGGGCATCGTTGACCGGAATGCGTCCGGTTGCGGAATTTCAGTTTATGGACTTCATCGCCTGCGCCATGAACCAGATCAGCAACATGGTGGCGAAAACGCATTACCTGTGGGGAGCGCCGGCTCCTTTGGTCCTGCGCGGGCCGAGCGGAGGCAACGTGCACGGCGGGCCGTTTCACTCGCAGAACCCGGAGATGTGGTTTGTGCACAATCCAGGGCTGAAAGTGGTGTCGCCGGCGACGCCCGCCGACGCCAAGGGGTTGATCAAAGCCTCCATTCGCGACAATAACCCGGTGGTTTTTTTCGAACACAAATATCTTTACCGGCGGATCAAGGAAGAGGTTCCGGCCGAGGACTACGTGGTGCCGCTCGGGAAGGCGCGACTGGTTCGCGAAGGCCGCCACATCAGCGTGATTACCTACGCGGCGATGGTGCACCTGGCGATGGAGGCTGCCGAGTTGCTCGGAAAAGAAGGCCTGGAGCTTGAGATCCTCGACTTGCGCACCCTGGCGCCGCTCGACCGCGACTCCATCGCAGGGACGGTGAGAAAGACAAACAAGGTGATGGTTCTGCACGAAGACACGCGAACCGGAGGCATTGCGGGCGAGATCGCGGCTGTGGTGAACGAGGAAGCCTTCGACGATCTAGACGGCCCCATCGTCCGCATCGCCGCGCTCGATACTCCGGTGCCGTTTTCCCCACCCCAGGAAGAGCGCTTCCTGCCGCAGCTGCGGGACGTGGTCGAGAAGGCGCGCTGGCTCGCGAGGTATTAGCCAGGGCTGGTGTAACGCAAAAAAAGTGCCGCTCCGCAAGCGACTTCCTTTATAGTCAGGGGCTTCCGCCGAGGGGCTTTCTGGGAAATGCACTGCTTGAGGAGAAGAAATGAGAAGCTTTGTACTCGGGTTCATCGCCGCATTTGCTTTGCTGTTTGTCTTCGGATTGCTGACCGCGCAATTCGGACTTTTTCCAACCCAGGCTGACGCTACGCCGCCGGCGCTTGAAGAGCGGATCGCCACGAGCGCCCTCGATGCTTCGATGGAACGCCACGCCCCCAGAGTGTCGAGTCCGATTCCGGCCACGGATGAAAACCTGATCGACGGGATGAAGCTCTACACCATGAACTGCGCCGTGTGTCACGGTACCCTGGACTATAAGCCAAGCCTGCTCGAGCACTCGATGTACCCTCCCCCGCCGCAGCTCGTCCTCGATCCGCCGGACGATCCCGAGTGGCACCTTTATTACGCGATCCGTACCGGCGTGCGTTACACCGGCATGCCCGCCTGGGACCATGCTCTCGCCGATGCCGACCTGTGGAAGCTGACGGCGTTTCTCTCGCGGCTCGAAAAGCTTCCGCCGGGCGTGCAGGATTACTGGAAGAAAGCCTTCGGCGTATCGCCGGCCAGCCACCCCGCGGAAGGCCACGAAGGCGGGCACGAGCATCACGATTGAGTTCGCGCCGGGCGGCCGAAGACGCGACCCGGCCGCTCCGGCCGCTCCATCCGGTTTTTTCTTTCGCCTTTTTGGTCTAGGATGTTACGGTTCCCATGGCTAAGTTCACCCTGCGCGTAAATGGCACGGAGCGAAACGTGGATGTCTCGCCGGACACTCCTCTGCTCTGGGTGCTTCGCGACAGCCTGGAACTCACCGGGACCAAGTTTGGCTGCGGCGCCGGGCTCTGCGGCGCATGCAGCGTTCACCTGGACGGCGCTCTCACGCGTTCCTGCATCACTCCGGTTTCCTCGACGCCCGGCAGGAGCATCACGACCATCGAAGGCCTCGGGGCCAGGGGGCTTCATCCTTTGCAGACCGCCTGGATTGCCGAAGACGTTCCCCAGTGCGGTTATTGCCAGAGCGGCCAGATCATGGCCGCCGCCGCTTTGCTGGCCAAGACTGCTCATCCGAGCGACGCCCAGATCGCGGAATTCATGTCCGGCAATCTCTGCCGTTGCGGGACATACCCGCGCATCCGGCGGGCCATTCATCGTGCGGCCGCCGCGAGGGGGGAGAAATGAGCCCCCTCTCCCGCCGCAGATTCCTTGGAACCGCGGCCGCCTCCGGCGCGGGCCTGGTGATTGGCTTCTATCTCCCCGACCGGGCCGCGGCCGGTCCTGAGGCCCCCTTTTCGCCGAATGCCTACTTGCGGATCACGCCCGAGAACAAAATCACCGTCGTGGTCCCCCGTTCAGAGATGGGGCAGGGAGTTTGGACATCGCTTCCCATGATGCTCGCCGAAGAGCTCGAGGTCGGTCTCCACCAGATCACGATTGAACAGGCCGGAGCCAGCACGCTTTTCGGGGACCAGGGAACCGGAGGCAGCGCGAGCGTCCGCACCACCTGGGACCCCATGCGCAAGGCCGGAGCGCAGGCGCGCGAGATGCTGCTGGCCGCCGGGGCCGCGCGCTGGGGGGTCCGGCGCGAAGACTGCAAGGCACAGGATGGCGAGATCCTTCACCCGCCGAGCGGACGGAAAGCGACCTACGGTGAGCTGGCGGCGGCTGCCGGCAGGTTGGAAGTTCCCAAGGACCCGCCGCGCAAGCAGGGCGGCTACAGAGTCATTGGGAAGCCTCTTCCCCGCCTGGACACGCCCTCGAAGGTGAACGGAACCGCGGTCTACGGGATTGACGTGCGTGTGCCAGCAATGCAATATGCCGTCGTCGCCCGTGCGGAAACCTGCGGCGGCAAAGTCGCGGATTTCGACGCCGCGCGGGCCAAGCAGGTCCCGGGCGTAGGTTTCGTAGGCAAGATCACGGACTCGGCCGTGGCGGTGGTTGCCGACAGCACCTGGAACGCCCTGAAGGGGCGGCGCGCGCTCCACGTCACCTGGGACGATGGCGCGCACAAAAACCTGGACTCGGCGGCCATTTTCGCTTCGCTGCGGAACGCCGGCGGCTCGAAGCCGGTGAAGTTTTTCTCGGCGGGCGACGTATCGGCGGTCGCCGGCAAGAGGATCGAGGCGGAATATCAGCTTCCGTTCATGGCTCACGCGCCGATGGAGCCCGGAAATTCGACCGCGCATTTTCGCGGGCATGAATGCGAGATCTGGGCGCCGACCCAGGTTCCGCAGGACTGCCGGGACCGGGTGGCGCAGCTGTTTGGGTGGAAGCCCGAGCAGGTGAAAGTGAATGTCACGCTGCTGGGGGGAGGCTTCGGCCGGCGTCTCGAGCATGATTACGCGGTCGAGGCGGCGCTGGTTTCCAAGGCCATCGGCGCTCCCGTCAAGGTTACCTGGACGCGCGAGGATGACATGCGGTGTTCGACCTACCGTCCGGTAAGCCTGCACCGGCTGAGCGCGGTCCTCGGCGGGGACCTCTGGCCGGCCGCCTTCACCCATCGCGTCATCGGACCTTCGATCAACGCGCAGAAGGGTAGCGAGCCGGTCAACGGCGTCGATTCCGATTTTCCCGACGAAGCTTCCTTCCTGTATCCGGTGCCCAACGTTCTGCTCGAATCCGTGATCACGGAGACGCCCGTGCCTCTCGGATGGATGCGCTCGGTTTACGCGCTGCAGATGGCCTTTGCCAGCGAGAGCTTTATCGACGAGCTGGCCGAGGTGGCGGGCCGCGATCCGCTCGACTACCGGCTGCACCTGCTTGCAAAAACCACCGAGATCCGATACTTCGACTCTTCCTGGAGCACGGCGCGCCTCAGACGCGTACTGCAGCTCGCGGCGGAGAAAGCCGGGTGGGGCCGGCCGCTTGGGGAAGGCCATTCCCGGGGAATCGCCTGCTTTGGCTCGTTCGGCACCTACGCGGCCGATGTGGTCGAAATCGCAATGGAGAGCGGCCAGCCGCGGGTTCGTCGCGTGGTCTCGGTTGTCGATTGCGGTCAGGTGGTCAACCCCAACATTCTCGAGCAGCAGATTCAGAGTGCGATCCTTTATGGCCTGGCCAACGCTCTTCGCGCGCAGATCACGATCAAGAACGGGCGCGTGGTCGAGGGCAACTTCGACGCCTATGCGCCGATTCGCATGAACGAAGCCCCGGAAGTCGAGGCCTACTTCGTGCCCAGCAGCGAAGCGCCCACCGGAGTCGGAGAGCCGCCGCTGCCGCCCTTGGCGCCGGCCCTTGCCAACGCCATTTATGCCGCAACAAAGAAGCGCATCCGCGCCCTGCCGATTCTGAGTTGATCTCCTTGCCCTCCAACTCAGCAGTACGGCTCAGGGCTCCATCGGGCTGCGCTCGGGCTCGAGAGCGGCGCCGGGAAGAGGTTTGGAAAATCAGGATGGGAGGCCGACGCACGGCGATGAATTCGGTTCGAGGCTGGCTCGTCCGGCGCACGGAGAAAACCCGTTCCGTGGCCGCCTGGTTGTTGCTCGCCGCCCTGTTAACCGGCGTTTCACAGGCCGAGACGGGCACGATCGCCCAGCGCCGCGCCGGGCACCTTCGACATGGAATCAATCTGAGCGAGTGGTTCGCGCAGGTCCACGATCCCAGGGGCTACACCCGGGAACATTTCGCAACCTGGACGACGGCCGACGATATCGCGCTCGTCCGCTCGATGGGCTTCGATCACGTCCGCCTGAGCCTCAATCCTCAGCCCATGATGCGGCATAACCAGGCCGACCAGCTTCCGTCCGATTATCTCGCCTACCTGGACTCGGCCGTCAAAATGATTCTCGACCACGGGCTTGCGGTCATCCTCGACGTGCATCCGGAGAGCGACTTCAAAGCCAAACTGGTTGGAGAGGACGACTTTGTCGAGCAGTTCTCCGATTTCTGGCGCGCCCTGGCCGCTCACTATTCTTCTTACGACGCCGAAAGGGTGTTCTTTGAGGTGCTGAACGAACCCGAGTTCCGCGATCGTTACCGCTGGGCGGGCGTGCAGGCGAAGCTCGTAAACTCCATCCGCGAAGGCGCGCCCCGGCACACCATCATCGCCGCCGGGGCAAACTGGTCCGACATTGCCGACCTGGTGTCGCTCACCCCGGTTGGGGATCCGAACGTCATCTACAACTTTCATTATTACGAGCCGCACACCTTTACCCATCAGGGTGCGACCTGGGGCGCAAATTACTGGCACTTTGAGAGGCAGCTGGCCTATCCCTCAAGCCTCGAAAACACCGAGCAGGTCGCCCGCCGGGAGCAGGACGCTCTGAACCGCTATCGTGTGCTCGAGTACGGCCTCGAGCACTGGGACCAGGACCGCATCGCTCGCGAGATCGGCGAGGCCGCGGACTGGGCGCGCCGCTGGAACGTGCCGCTCACCTGCAATGAATTCGGCGTCTTTCGCCGGGAATCGAACCCCGAGGACCGCGCCCGTTGGCTGCGCGACGTGCGCACGGCGCTCGAGCGGGACGGCGTCGGCTGGAACATGTGGGACTTTGGCGGCCGCGACAACGGGCAGGGGTTTGGCGTGGTCAACGGCGGCCCGAACGGCGCCAATCGGCCCGACGCAGTCACGCTCGAGGCGCTCGGCCTGAAGCGGTGAAACGCGCTCCAACCCGGATGACCTTCCGGCGGGAGTTCACAAAAATCTTCCTTGCATCCAGAAAAAATTTTCGTACATTAATTTCTGCGGACGAACGTCCGCGCGATTTCGCGAATCTAAGTGCATGGCAGGCCGCACGCCAGAGCAGCTGCGGGAAGCGGTCGCGCCAAAACCACCCCGGCCGGTGAGAACCGCGCCGGACACTCGGGGAGGAACCATCGGAATTGGGAAGAGTTAGCGCCCTAAGTCAGCACGTCCCGCCTGCTTTTACTTCCGGGAAAAAGAAATCGGTTCGCCTCACGCTCTGGCCGCTGGTGGCCGCAACCTTCTTCATGGTGTCCGGCGGTACCTACGGCATCGAAGACATCGTGCACGGGGCCGGATACGGCCGGGCCATTCTGTTTCTGGTTCTGACGCCGCTCGTCTGGAGCCTGCCGACCGCCTTCATGATCGTGGAACTCGCAAGCGCGCTGCCCTTTGAAGGCGGCTATTACGCCTGGGTGCGCCGCGCGATGGGCAATTTCTGGGGTTTTCAGGAAGCGTGGCTCTCGCTGGCGGCTTCGATCTTCGACATGGCGATCTACCCGACCCTGTTTGTCGCCTA